>Ga0209834_10001860_pt1 | contig 11494 bp, 11 predicted proteins | sample Mar14236cmmetaG_FD_184134 | JGI IMG/M metagenome (GOLD analysis project Ga0209834, IMG submission 184134) | Marine hydrothermal vent microbial communities from Guaymas Basin, Gulf of California to study Microbial Dark Matter (Phase II) - Marker... ...
TCACTATTTCGATCTGCTGTCTGCCCTCATCACTTTCGATCCGGTCTTTCAGCCACTCGTAACCCTTTAGTGTAACACGTGTATTTTCCGGGATACCGTTGTTATACTTGCCGGTCAAAATACCGCTGGACAGCGGGCTCCAGATAGTTGTTCCGAGGCCGAACTCATCAAAGAGCGGCAGATATTCCTTCTCGATTTTTTCGCGCACAAACATATTGTACTGTGGCTGTTCCATGGTCGGGGGAATAAGATGTTCCCGTCGGGCTATTTCATAAGCGGCCCGGAGCTGTTCGGCGCTCCACTCGGAGGTGCCCCAGTAAAAAGCCTTACCCTGATTGATAATAAAATTCATAGCCCGGACGGTCTCCTCGATCGGGGTCCTGATATCGGGGCGGTGGCAGAAGATAAGATCGACATAATCAAGCTGAAGCCGGGCCAGCGCGGCATCGGTACCCTCGATAATATGTTTGCGAGATAAGCCGAGGTCATTGGGGCCCTTGCCGCCCCAGAATATTTTGGTCGAGATGACCAGGTCGGAGCGTTTCCACCCGCCTATTTTCAGGGCCTTACCCATTACTATTTCAGCCTCACCGTTGGCGTAGACCTCGGCATTGTCGAAAAAGTTGATTCCGGAATCGATAGCAGTCTTCATCAATTCATACGCCAGGTCCTCTTTGAACTGGTTGCTGAAAGTCACCCAGGCGCCGTATGACAGCGCCGAAACCTGGAGGCCGGATGATCCCAGATGACGATATTCCATTCCGTTTGTCTCCTTTTGTATTATTATTTTAAAATATTATTATACACTTTACGGTGGAATGTTGGCTTAGAACAAGATAAATCCCTTTAATTCGAATGGTTCCGGGTTTAGCTCGTTATTGCGTAATAACAATTGGAAAATTCGGCTATTTTTAGTAAATTGTCAACATTCTGATATTGTTCGATTTGATCATCAAGGACAAGTGAGGAATATGCGGGGATCAGAGTATATTTTGAGTCTTATGATCTGGGTCGGGTTGTGCCTGGCGGTCGGTTTTGTTGCCGGACGATTTTCACCCGGAGTGTGGTATGCATCGCTTAAGAAGCCGAACTGGACACCTCCCGGGTGGGTTTTCCCCGTTGTCTGGACCATCCTGTATATAATGATGGGTCTATCGGCCTGGATAATCTGGCAGGAAACCGGGTTTAGGGAGGCGGCTCTGCCTCTTTCATTTTTTCTTCTACAATTAATTTTTAACGGGCTCTGGACCTGGCTTTTCTTCGATCTGCACCGTCCGGGGCTGGCCTTTCTGGATATAGTCTTATTGTGGGTTCTTATTCTGGTGACGCTTGTCCTTTTCTGGGCCAGTCGGCCGCTGGCCGGGGCCTTATTGCTTCCATACCTGGTCTGGGTTGGTTTTGCATCAACGCTCAATTTTGCCATTTGGCGGATGAACTGATATAATTCGCTGATCCCCACCGGAGTGACCGGCCGGTAATACCTTTCCTGTAAGCCGCTTTCAATTGAAAAGTTACGTTAATATCACCGGATTCTCTTTTAAAATGGTTTGACGTGCCGACGTATATTAATATATTGTTTTGCCGATAAAAATGGGCGCAGGTAAAATTGCGGACAACTATTGAGGAGATACGGCTGTGATAAATGTTAAGAAAAAAAAAGGTGTTATTGGAATATTAACAGGCGGCGGTGATGTTCCCGGACTGAACCCGGCCATTCGGGCGGTTACTATCAGGGCAATCCGCGAAGGATACCGGGTAATAGGTTTTCGGCGCGGCTGGGCCGGGCCGCTGGGTATCATCCGCGACAAAGAAGCAGACAACAGTCACTGTTACCAGATACTTTCCGAGGAAATAGTCAACAAGATGGGCCGGACCGGCGGGACTTTCCTGCACAGCTCTCGCACTCATCCGGGCAAGGTGGTCAAATCGGAAATCCCCGAACATCTGCAGGGCAGCTATAAAGATGAGCTTAATGACATGACCGCGGAGGTGCTGAAGAATCTCGATTTTCTCGGAATCGACTATATGATCCCGATCGGCGGCGATGATACGCTCAGTTACGGCGTTCGTCTTTTCAAAGAGGGAGTTAAGGTTGTAGCTATTCCGAAGACGATGGACAACGATGTTCCCGGAACCGATTATTGTATCGGTTTTTCCACCTGTGTCAGCCGGACGATACAAATGTGCAACAGTCTCAGGACCTCGGCCGGTTCGCATGAGCGGATTCTGATAATCGAGGTTTTCGGCCGTTATGCCGGTTTTACCGCGATGCTCCCGACTATGGCCGGAGCCGCCAATCGCTGTGTCATTCCCGAATATAAATTCAATATAGAGCGTTTGACGGAACTTCTGGTCGAGGACCGGTTCAAAAATCCCAGCAAGTACTCCATCGTCCTTGTTTCAGAAGGAGCCATGTTTGAAGGCGGCGAGATGGTATTTCAGAATACCGAGAAAGACGCCTATGGACATATGAAACTCGGCGGAATCGGAGACCTTGTTTCGGCGCAGATAAAGGAATTATCGCCGAAATTCAATAATGGCAAACGCATCAACACCATCAATCAGCGCCTGGGTTATCTTGTCCGGGGCGGCGATCCCGATGCTATCGACTCGGTCTTGCCGATGGCCTACGGCAACCTGGCGCTCGATCTTATTTTGGACGGTATTCACGGGCGGCTGGTGGTGCTCAAAAACGGGCGCTATGACAATGTCCCGATCGAAGTCGTAATCTCGACTAAAAAACTTGTCGATGTTAATCGTTACTACAATAAGGATCGTCTCCGCCCGATTTACCAGAGTTTCGAGATGCAGCCGCTGTTTATCATGACCAGCGAATCTTAATTCGATTTCATCTTATAAATAACAGCCGAATAAAAAAACCGGGCCCCGCGGCCCGGTTTAACATTTTGAAAAATAACGCAGTCCGATCAAGTCTGGAACAGGTATTGCAATTTCAGGAAAAACTGGCGATTATCCAGGGTCCAGTCGCGTTCGATATCGCGGTTGTACTGGTAATATTCCGGTGAATAATAATCGTCGAAAGCGGATTGTCCGAGGTCGTTGTAATTGCCGGTCATGCCGACATAGAAAATCGTGAACGGATTGATGCGATAGGTCAAAAGCGGGAACAGGTCCCAGCTTTTCATGGCGCTGTTGTAACGTACCGTTTCACCGGTTTCATCGTCCAGATATTTGTACCACACTTCACGGTATCTATGTTCAAAGATCATTCGGAACGACAGTGCCCTGGTTAACTGAAATTGGACACGGGTTCTCGAGACCAGATTTTCATACAGTTCTTCATCGGTATCAATATCGTTGCTGGTTACATAACTCAGGTTGGGTTCGATGGTCAGCCGGTCAATCGGTTTAATATCCAGCGACATATCGACTCTATTTACATTACCTTTGACAAGTTGGTTGAGTGCCGGTTCGACGCTTCGATCGTAACCGACATAGACGCCAAGTTTGCTTGAGGGCTGGCTGTTGAGATCAAGCTCGATTGTCCAGAGGTTATTAAAATCGACACCATACCAGCGTTCGTCCGAACGGCTGACATTCAGATTGATACTGGACTGGGCATAGCGCAATCGACCTTCGACCCCCAAAAAGACATGATACCAGCGATGCTCGCCGTCATATTTCCAGCGGCTGTTGGCAAAGAATCCCGGTGTGATACGTTCAAAAATACCGGTCGGCAGGTAGAAATTGAAATTTTGATGGGTAGAGAGCTCGCGATAATTTACCCATGGATCGTAGCCAAGCTCGGTACGGTATGTCGGATCAACCTGGCTGTAGGTGATATTACCGTTCCATGTCCGGCTATTATGACGTATCCGCGATATAAATGCGTATCCGGTAAATTCCTCGCCATCGAAGGCTCCGGTATTTTTCCCGAAGTTGAAATCGTAGTTTCCATAGTAACCGGATTTAGCCGGATTATTGAGTTCTTTGTTGAATGTCACCAGGTACTGTCCGTCGAAACCGATTTTCGGCGTGAAACGTAAATTATGATCCACTCCTAATACAGTGTTGTAACCATCGTCCTCGAACCGGCGATCATTGATGATGAATCCGAGATGCGAATAACTCCCGATCGATTTGATTCCGCGAAGGACATTTACATAACTCTCGCCGACATTTAGTGGAGAAGAACTGAACTCATCGAAAGGAATTATGTACTGCGTGTTTTCATCCAGCGCCGAAAGAAAACCAAAACGGTAGCCGTCATACCGCCCGGTCAGTTTGGCGGCATATTGGGGATCGTTGACGGTCCGAGTGTAAAAAGAATTAAACAGGGTCCGAAAAATATCGGTTCCCTCCTGGAAAAACGGCCTTTTCTCGGGATAAAAGAGCGCCACGGTCGAATTGACATCGATCTGAGCGGCATCGGTTTCCACCTGGCTGAAATCCGGATTATAGGCCGCCTCGAGGGTAATATCTGAACTGATTGAATATTTGCCCCCAAGCGAGATCTCGCCATTGATAGCGCCGTCATCGTACGGTGAGATCAATGAGTCGCCGAAACTCATACTGCCTGATTGATTGGAAATGAAAGACGGCAGTACTTCGAGACCCCTGCCTGGTTTGACATTGTTGATGCCGCTTATTGTTCCCCACTGGCAGGGCCAGCATTGTTCATTGCGATTGTTGGCCGACCATGAGTACTGATGATAGCTGTCGCGGGGGTGGCTTCTCCAGAAATCCATTTTCCAGTCCTGGATACTCTCGTTGGGAAAGCGAATGCTTGAAAACGGAATCGCGATTTCCACCTGATAGCCCGAATCGGTGATTTTGGCCGCCGACTCCCAGATGAGATCATAACCGGAATCCTCACCGGTAATATTGGTCCATAACCTGTCCTTTTGCACTCCATGGGGATTAACAAAAAATTCGTAGGCCCAGTTGGCATCACCATAAGTATCGAGCAGAACAACCACGGCATCATCGCCGCTGAATTGATCGCGCTGGCACATGGTTGCCCTGATTGCGGACGGGTCGTCATGGCACACAAAAGCCACGTAGAGTTTGCCGTGATCGAAAGTGACAAAAGCCTCGGTTTCGACCAGGGGCGGAATATTTTCGCCAGGGCTGCGTTCGACAAAATTGGATATTTTTGCGGCCGAGATCCAGCCGTTATCGCGTAGATTGCCGTCGATCTTTATCTGCCCGGAGGTTTTGGTAATATTGAGCTCCGGATTGAATACCGGTATCGATGATGCCGACACCAGGGCCGGCAGTATCAGAAAAATAATGCTGCAGACGGTTAATCGAATAAGATTCTTTCCTCTGCCTTTTTTTCTTGCTCTCATTTCGGACTCCTTTCATAACGTTTACGGAATCCCCATTCTTCCTTTGCAGAGGAATCAAGCCCCTGAACATCCCCATGCCAGTTTCCGGTCTGTATTGCCGGGTGAGCACAATTCCTGTGTTGATATACGCCAAATTCGAATTCATGTTTCAGTCATACGACAAAATTAACAAATTCAATCCGGTTGTATTTACTTCATATATATCTTTATTGCTTTGGTGTGCAAGGGTACAAAATCTTTCAATGAAGACAGGGATTATTGGTCGAAATGAGCAAATATCGAACAGATGTATAATCACGGAATTATGGAATCAATGTTGAATTCTAAGCAGCGCTTTGCCTTTAACTGCTCCAACTTTCTTTTCGCCGGGACAAAATCGGGATCGAGCTTAACAGCTTTTTCAAGATGCGATATCGCCGCGGCGGTGTCGCCCCTTTTTTCGTATGTCGCACCCATCAGATAGCGGCATCGGGCGGAATTGGGATATTCAATCGAATAATAATCAAAGACTTCAAGCGCATTGTCCCAGTCGCCGGTCTGAAAATAATCCATGGCAAGATCGGCCAGATGGCCGGATGGTACTTTCACGTTGAACCGGTATCGATCCGATAAACGGCCATAGTGATTTTGCAGTGCTTCGAGACCGCCATCACTCAGGTTGCTGTCGGGATATTTCCAGCCATCGAAGATAAAATTCAGGCCGTTGTGATAGCTGATATATGGAACATGACCGGCGTTTTCGAGAACTTCCATTGTCCACCGGAGATCGGCCGAAGCGTGGTCACTGAAAGCTGTTACAAAAGCGGGCATGGCGGATGAAACAATGCTTTCCAGATCATCGTCGGCATAGTTCATATAGATGGCACGATCGGAAACGGTCTTGCCGGTCAGCGATTCCTTTGTCCGGGCAAGCATCGAATCGGGAAACCATCCGACAGAAGGACTGGCGGCGATATAAGCGTTAAATGCGGTCGTTTCCGCTAAGAAGGTGTTGACGGTAAACAGCCCGGCATTGGAACAGCCGCAGAGGATTTTATAATCGACGGCGCGATAATGATCCTCGACCCAGGGGACAAGCTCCGTCGTGATGAATTTCAGGAAATTTTCCGCCTGCCCGGTTCCCGGACGGTCGCGGTAGGGGAAGGGAAAATAATCGCGGGTGGCGTCGGGCGAATCGATCCCGATTACAATCATCGGCGGCATGCCGCCGCGGCTCTCGATATCCTCCATTGTCGATGCGGTCAGCATCAGCCGCGATTCGGAATCGCCGTCGAGAAGGTACAGCACCGGGTAGCGGTCGGCGGTCTGGTCATAATTGTACGGCAGGTAAACTGAGATCTGCCGATCCTCGCCGAGAATATCCGAATGGACAATCCGATATTTGCCGATAACAATATCGTCGTTATCCGCATGCTCGGCGGCGGAGAGGCCCGCCGTAAATAATATTATAAAAACCAAGACCAGCATCGAATTTACGAATATAGGATTTCTGAACATGACCACCTCCGTTGATAAAACTATCTTCGTAAAATAAAAAAATGCATAATCTTTGTCTATTAAAGTTTGATTTTAATGGGATATTGAATGACGGTATCTTGCAAAGAGACACACAGTTAATACCGGACCCTGAATCCGGGCCCGGTATTGAATAATCTTAGACTTCCTTCTCGGTCCAGGCGAGGATCGAGGAGGGGAGGGTGTGCGCAAGGTAGAGCAGGGCGGCGAAAATAACAATTAGTGTTATATTGTACTTTCCCTCGAGCAGTGCCAGGGCGAGGAGTACTACCAGGCTTATGATCGCAAAGATACCGTACGATAGCCGAAGCGCCTCATGAGTGATCAGTATTTGGCGCTCATCGAGCTTGTCGGTTTTGCTGTGGGTCAGTTTCCAGAGACCACTGGATATATGCACGAGAATGAAGCTTATTATACCGACAATTACGGCCAATGCAAGCCCGCCGATAGCGACAGCGGTCATACCGGTCTCCTTGCCGAAATAAAACGATATCAGCAACAGGGCCAGGCAAAGGTGATTGATCAAAACCCAGATCCTTCGATTTGCCAGAGACATATTATCCTCCCATTCTCTTTTTCTGTTCAAGGATTTCCTGAGATAACGGCTTCATCGGCGACGTGGAAAAGATCATCTCAATCGGCAATTCGAAAAACTCGCCAATCCGAAAAGCCAGGTCGAGACTGGGATTATATTCCTCGCGTTCCAGGTAGCCGACGGTCTGGAAATTGACCCCGATTTTTTCGGCCAATTCTTTTCTTGATATGCCGCGTTCTTCGCGCAGAACCGAAATCCTGTTATATAATTTCCTGCTTTTCATGGCTTTAATATAACCTTTTGTTATAAATATACAACATTTCTTTATAAAAAGTTTCATTTTTTTGTTTGGATATGAATTTTTTTTTGCATTATCCGGGTAAGTATTATGACGGATTCTTTAATTCTATAAGTCATTATATATAAGCAGGTTAAGAAAAAGTATCTGCTCTGGCCTTATAATTTATTAGAAGTTAATGCCTTATAGTATATAGAGATATGTTATAATAATTCTGAAAACTGTCTCGCGAGGTGCGTTATATCACAGCGATTGGTTTTTTATTTTCTGAAAAGATCCGTGCTGAGATATTTCAGGCCGGAGTCCGCCATCAGGGTGGCGACACTTGCGTCAGACCCCAGTCTTTCAGCCACCTGGATGGCCGCCATAATATTTGCTCCCGATGACGTTCCAGCAAAAAGACCCTCTTCCCGGGCCAATCGTCTTGTCATGGCTTTGGCATCGTCCGTATCGACCGCGATGATTTCATCGACAAGGTCCGGCTTCCAGAGCGGCGGAGTATAACCGATGCCGACACCTTCGATTTTATGGGGACCCGCCTTGCCGCCCGATAGTACCGCGGATTCGCCCGGTTCCACGGCCACGATCTTGATGTTGGGATTATGCCGCTTTAAAACTGTAGCAACCCCTCGTGACGATGCCCCGGTACCGACACAATGAACAAACGCATCGATTTTTCCGTTTGTCTGATTCCAGATCTCCTCGGCCAGCGGGTAGTACCCCGAAATACTGTTGGTGTTGTTGAGCTGATCGGTTCAGAAGATGTGCGGCCTTCGACTGATCTCCTTCGCGACCTCGATCATATCCAGTATCAGTTTCTTTGTGGTTGGCCCACCCTCACTCGGCACCAGTGTAAGTTCCGCACCGAAGGCCGACATGTGTCTCAGCTTATCCTGACTGAAGGCATCGGATGAGACGATATGAAGACGGTACCCTTTGGCCGGGCATATCAGGGCGAGTGAAATACCGGTACTGCCGCCGGTGTATTCGACGATTGTATCACCTGGTTTCAATCGGCCGTCTTCCTCAGCCCCGGAGATCATCGCCCGGGCCATACGATCCTTCATGCTTCCGGTCGGATTTTCCCATTCAAGTTTGACGAAGATTTTAGCGCAACCGGGAGGGACGACATGGCGCAACCGTACCATGGAAGTGTTCCCGATGGCATCAAGAATACTTGAAGTCACACCCGCTTTGTATCACTTTCATATTTGAAAATAATCCTGCTCATATATTTTTCATAATCTGTTAAATCGGCGGTCATATACAAACAAAAAAACCGCCGGCTACGGCCGGCTGAAGTAAGCAACAAAGCAATGTGAAAGTTTCCGATTTTCAAATTTGCGGCAGGACATTCAACCACAAAATTGAACCGGCTGAGTCATAATGAGCGGAAAACAGAGCTTTCCGCCGGTTTTTCAATCCGCTGGTAGCGTGTGAGGATAAAAGTAGATAAGTAATCAACCTGCGTTGCCGGACAACAGCTTGCGCCATATTGTTATCGGATTGTGTTCGTTTACCTCATTTCGGCGACAGACAAATATAAAATAAATGGCTATTTCAATAAATAGTTGTAGGTATTAGCCGATATGTTTTGTATATTAAATAGTTAGTTTTAATTTGAGTTCAGCCTTTTTCGCAGTTTTGTCTTAACCTACAACTCTCCGCTAAAGCTTAATCTCGAATTGAATGCGCAATAATGCGCAGTATCTCATTTATCTTGAAGTGTCTGATTATCAAAATTAATTTCACCTCGGGATAAGCAACTACGGAGTGTAGAATGAATATCTACATCGGAAACATGTCGTTCGATACGACTGAAGATCAAATACGCCAGATGTTCGAAACCTATGGCGAAGTTTCAACCGTCAACGTTATTGCCGACAGAAACACCGGGCAGCCGAGAGGTTTTGCCTTTGTGGAGATGTCAGCAAAAGATGAGGCGATTAAAGCTATTGGTAATCTTAATGGCCAGGAACTCGATGGTCGCACGCTGAAGGTCAGCGAGGCGAAACCGCGGGTCGATAACGGAGGCGGCGGGAGAGGCGGCAGCTACCGTAAGTCGTATTAAAGGCGGCGTAATAAAACCCCTGTCATTTTCGATGGGGGGATGATTTATGAGGAGATCGGCCGATGGCCGATCTCCTTTTATTTTCCCCAAATATTGATATGATTGCCGGCCTGCGAAGTGTTTGCCGACGTTCTTGCCGTCAGGTAACACCGGCTCATGGAAAAGGGCGGGAGGGATATGTCTTTTGCGGGTTAGTGGGCGGCCCGCCATGATGGGTCCGTAAATCTCCCGTCGAAGATCCTTAGTGAAGCGAAAGATCCCCCGGAATGATCCGCCCGTTGCAAATTACGAATTAAATCAAATAGAAATATGGGAAATCGAATCCCAAATAAGTGATACAGGCCAATCGCTTACAACGTCACGTGACAAAATCGTGACGATTTTTTAAGCCTGACTATTTCTCATATCGATTCCAGAAGCTTAACTTCCTTTTGTGGTCAATACGAAGCGCCAATTTGTAGTCCTCGTTATTGGGAAAACCGCCCCAGTCATTTATCCTGGATGATAAATTATCAAGCTTGTGTAAATATCTCACACCATAAAAATAGGCTTTCGATCTGCCACGATTGAGTATTGAGTCTAACAACGCCCTGTAAATGAGTGATGAAACGAGGTAACGTTTGTGGGTTTCGAATGTCTTTGCCCATGGCAACAGTTGGGAGTAGTAATCACCATTAAGTTGTTTATGTCTCTCCATTATATACTGCTCAGCCTCATTAAGCCGACCCAGTTGGATAAGAAAGTCAAGATTGGGATAATCCAGATCGGATTCTTTTAGAATAGTATCGACCTCCCTGTCAATGATCTGTTTCCGGCTTTTCTGACCGACAACCTCTAAAAGTAATGCCAAAGTTTCTTCATTCCTATATCGCCGGAAAATGCGCCATGCAGTTTCTTCTGCTTGAATCCTATTACCAAGTTTTGCACTTATTCTCAACAATAAACGGTCTCGCTCATCTATCTTGAATGTTTCATCAGGCGGCACCTTTTCCAGCCATTCCAGGGCAGTATGTGAATTACCAGATTCGAAATACACTAGGGCGATGTCATAACACGCCGCAGTCGATAAGTCCGGCCACATCGTGAGTCTTGCCTTTTGGAATAGCGGTGCATCATTCAACTGACGGGCAATTGATTCTATTCCTCCCAGCCAATGGCGTTTCTGATATTCAGTCGATGATTGGTAGGCTTGAGACCAGAATTGATCCAAGAGCGATTGTAATGATGATTCGGGGAGATATTCACTGGCATTATCAATAAGATCATAGCGAATCCCATAATTATCGTCACTATATAATCTGAACACAATTTGTTCCAGCCAGCTTTTATCCTCACAACGTCGGGCAAATTCAATGAAAGCCTCGCAGGCATCGATCCTGTAAACATCACCTATTGAGCCATTAGAATCATCAGCACGATTAAAAACCGCATTGTCCGTTTCAATAAATGCGGTAATCATTTTAACACCTTGGACACCATCATCAATTCTCTTTTCGATTTCGCCAATCAACATTTTAAGTTTATGAGCAAATGAGTCTGATTCATAATAGTCTATAAACCTCTGACTGCGCTTGATACCGGCTATTTTGGCACTTAGCCGTTTATATGTTTCCGATTGATTCATCTGTTTTTAAATTATTATATTGCTAATTCCACCGTCTTTAAGTAAATATTTTGATCACTTCATTTCCAATACTTATTATCAACCCATTCATAGTTAAACGGATTTTCAAACGCGGCAACCTGAAGCGGTTCAAGTAAAA
>Ga0209834_10001861_pt1 | contig 11483 bp, 7 predicted proteins | sample Mar14236cmmetaG_FD_184134 | JGI IMG/M metagenome (GOLD analysis project Ga0209834, IMG submission 184134) | Marine hydrothermal vent microbial communities from Guaymas Basin, Gulf of California to study Microbial Dark Matter (Phase II) - Marker... ...
CTTGATATTTTCCCGTTCTTCTACAAATTCTGCCTTTCCGTTGCCGAATTCGTAAATATGGAAAAATTTTGCTGAACCAAAATGGCTGTCATTCAAATTTTTTCTGTCATCCGTACTAAACGCAACTGTAAATGATATCTTTCTAAAATTCAGTACAGTTCCTGTCTCATTTCTCCCATTATGCATAAGTCTTTTGCGGTATTTTCTCTCTAAATGGAAGCCAGAGTTTTCTATCTCTTTTATTATATCTTCTATGTCCATATCGGAGAGATTCCACATGGGCCAGTCGGATTTGTTGTGTTTCGGATAAACAGAGAGAATCCCTCCGGTTTTCAATACCCTGTGTATTTCGCCGTACAAATTCCTTCTCTCATTTTCATCCATGTAGTGAAGCACATCATAAAGCAGGGCGGCATCGATGGAGTTATTATCCAGGTTTAATCTCTGGCTTGCAGGTATTTGGAATATATTGCCCAATCCTCTGGATTCCGCTTCGTTCAGCAAAGCCTCAATAGCGTTTCCATCTTTATCAGCAACATATACCCTTCCTTCGCCACCAACCGCTTTTGCAGCAGGTATTGCATAAGCCCCATCCCCACATCCGAAATCGAGAATATTCTGCTTTTCTTTGATTCCTATCTCCCTCAAAAACTCCTCTCCACCATATGCGAGCCACTTTTCAGAATCGCTTTCCATTGCGTCCGTCTCTCTGATTTTATCACAGTTTTTTTTCTATAACTTTGCCAAGCCTCTTTATGCCCTCTGTTATTTCCTCATCTGAAGGATTTGAAAAATTCAGACGCATTGCATTTGAGCCGCCGCCGTCAACATAAAACGCTCTTCCATGAACATATGCCACTTTTTCCTTGATCGCATCTTTGAACATTTCTTTTGTATCTATGTGCTCGGGCAAAGTTGCCCACAGAAACATACCGCCGTGGGGATGCGTCCATTTGCATCCCTCAGGAAAATATTCTTCAAGGGCCTCAAGCATCAAATCCCTCTTTCTTTTGTACATTTTAATTATGCGGGGGATATGCCTGTCCATGTATCCCTCTTTTATGAAGCGGTAGGCAATTGATTGTGTAAAGGTGGGGGTGCACAAATCTATTGACTGTTTTGCAATGACCATCTTTTTCGTCACTTCTTCAGGGGCTATGGCATATGCAAGTCTGAAGCCAGGTGAAAGAATTTTAGAGAATGTGCCAAGATAGACAACATTTTCATCATATGCCTTTAGCGGTTTCAGCGGCTTTCCGTCGAAACGGAGTTTGCCATATGGGTCATCTTCAACAAGAAGGAGGTTGTTTTCCTCTGCAATCTCCACAATCCTCTTTCTTCTTTCTTCAGACATAACCACTCCTGCGGGATTCTGGAAGGTAGGGATGGTGTAAATCATCTTTAGATTTTTTCCTTCTTTCCTGCTCTCCTTTATCTTTTCCTCAAGTTTATCTACATCCATTCCGTCATCGTCAAGGGGAACGCCTATCATATCTGCCCCGTAAGAGCGGAATGCGTTTATTCCCCCGAGATAAGTCGGCGAGCCCAGAAATATAGTATCTCCTTCATTTAAAAATACACGTCCTAGCAGGTCAAGTGCCTGTTGCGAGCCAACAGTGATGATAACGTTATCTATATCTGCCTTGATATCGTCCTTGCGCGCCATGGATATGATTTCTTCTATCAGCTTTTTTCTTCCGGGGGTTGTGCCGTACTGAAGTGCAATATCTCCCTCTTCATCGAGAACGTCATTAACAATTTTTTTGATGTCTCCCACTGGAAATGCGCCTGTATTTGGCAGGCCACCGCCAAATGAAATAACGCCCGGCTGCTGGGAAACCTCGAGCAGTTCCCTTATTTCGGAAGATTTCATCTTCCTTACATTCTCAGAATATAATTCCTGGATATCCATCGCATGGTATATGCAGCTATTCCTTAAATTTATTTCCTGACTATTGACAGCATGTAACACTAACTTCCGGCTACCATAATCTGGTAAAATCCATAATCTGGTAGTTGTCTATGTGCTCTGTTTCAGAGCCGTAACTTATTTCGCCTCTAACATGCACATGGTACCTCCAGTAGTTGAACAATCCTATTGAGAACTGGTGAATTATGTTCGTGGCATCTGCCGTGATATCTGCTCTTATCGTTCTATATTCAATGCCGAAATGAAATGAAGCAGGTATTTTCCAGCCGTCGTTGTAAGTGTAGTTCGACATTGAAAACTGCACTTTTTCCGGCGGAATATTCACATATCCTCCGTTATCCTTATTCAAAACAACCATGAGATACTGTTTCCACGGATATTCGATTATATTTGTCCATATAATGTTCATTGAGTTGCTGGCAAATTTTCCCCAGTACCATCCCTTTACATACGGTAAAATGCCGTTCCATGCATGCTCCTGGTATCCAGTGCCGTTAACATGCATTGTTTTGTTGAGAACCTGAATGACTCCGCTGACATATGCTTTTGGCTGTATTACCCCCCACCACCACATGTTTAGAATTTTCGATTTCCATCCCTGCGTGGTGCTTGCAAATTTAAGGTTTATGCTCGCTCCGTCCATTTTTGTTGAAAGATTGAACACCCAGTTTCCTTTATTGTCGATAAATCCTGCTATGACCTTGCTGCCGGAGATAAAGACAAGAGGTTTTTCCTTTGATGCGTTTAATTCCGACGGCAGGAGGTACTCCTGGGAATGGAAGATTAATTTTCCGTCGTCATAAACGTTCAGCATCACTGCAACTGTTCCAGCACCTTTTATAGATGCCAGGTCTATGTGAAATTCAATGCTGTAGTTGTTGTCAAATACTGCATCAAAATACCACCATTCGAGCGGATGCAAAAAATCGGTCCCTTTGTAGCATGCATCCCCGAACGTTATATTCTCTGCATTAAGGCCATTGTAGTCATCCGGCAGGGCAGAGGCGCAGGAGTTGCATTCATTCTCTGTGCATTTAAAATTTGTATGAACGGACGGGGCATAGGAAGGTACTGCAGAGCACAGTAACAAAAACACAAGAACGGTCGCTACCATCATGTGCTTGCTCATAGTGTTGTAATTGGCAGGGAATCATAAAATTTTTGTTTCTCACTAACTTAACCAGTATCTCGGGATTATGTTGAAAACAGTCATTTCCACCTCGTTTCCGTCCTCATTCGTTTCCCCATGGGCAACTGCTCTTATATTGTGTTTAAAGAATGCAATATTCCCATACTCATACTCATATGGGTTTTCATCATCCGTTCCTCTGTATTCTCCGTCAAAGTAGAAATCCACCCTCCTGATTTTTTCGCCGGATGTTATCTCAACTCCTACACGAATTCTCCCGAATACTATGGTGTGGTAGCTGTTCAGCTCCATTATCTTTCTGTCACCAAAATAGATGGCTCCTCTCTCGGGTTTTACAATTCTTGTGAATATATTCACATCTTTATCGGCGACGCCTGAAAGAGTTGCGATGGCAAGTTTGCAAACCTTGGCGAGATAACTCATGTTCACATGCTCTATCGTATCCTGGGGGGAATGATAATACGGGTTGAATTCGTATTCAAGGAAGAACACCCCTTCATAACCATAATTGAGAAATGACTGATGGTCGCTTCCGGCAAAATCTCTCTGCCTCAATATTTTCAAACCTATGTGGTTGCCATAATTATCAATCATATTTTGTGCCATGTCCGTAATCCATGTTGACTCGCCGTTCGTGGACAGCCGTATCGTACTTCCGCCTTCCCTGCTGACTGCATGCCCTACGCCGTCAAGCTGTATATCCGCCAGTATTTTTTCCCCTTTCATATATGCCTCTCTTGCGTACACGCTGCTGCCGTAAAGCCCATTCTCCTCGCCCGAGAATGCAATTAATTTTATCGTGTGCCTGAATGTGTGGTTGCTGAGCACCTTTGCAGCCATGAGGAGGCATGACGTGCCGGAGCCGTCATCATCTGCACCAGGCGAGACATCCACGCTGTCATAATGTGCAGACAATATAACGGTGAAGTTTGTTTCTCCAGGTATTGTTGCAATAACATTTTTACCTTCCAGCCCCTTCATTCTCCATTCGTGGTATGTGGTGTTGAGCCCGTATCTTATAAACTCGTTGTAAATGAACTCGCCAACTGCATTGCATTCCTCGCTTCCGGTGGGATGGGGCCCGAAATCCTGTATTGTTTTGTCATAATGGTAAAGTTCTTCTTCGCTCACTCCGTTGATAAGCTCCAGTATCTTATCATTTGAACCTCCGCTTACGTTGTAAGAATGCAGATAAGGAATGACGAGCATGATTAAAATTACAAACACGATTTTTTTCATTGATTGTTAAAAAATTATCGTATTTATATTTTGGCGATTAGAAAAGCATTTTAATCTCTGTCAGTTGCATGAAAGGCAAATGACAGATGCTTTGATTTACATAATCGAACTTGCAGCAGGTATTCTATTTTTAGTTAAGGGGAGCGACATTTTCATTGACGGGGCTGCGGGAGTTGCAAAAAAATTGGGTGTTTCCGAGCATATGATAGGTCTGACCCTGGTGGCATTTGCGACGTCCCTGCCAGAGCTTGCTGTTTCCTCCATCGCCTCTTTCAACAATGCAGAGGGGATAGCGATAGGAAATGTTATCGGCTCCAACGTTGCGAACATATGCCTTGTTCTCGGCATTGCTGCTTTGATAATGAATCTCAAAACAACAAAAGAAACCAGAAGGGATGCGATTTTCATGACAGCAGTGACTTTTATGCTGTTTGGTGTCATTGCATTTGATGGGGTGGTGAATAGATATGACGCTGCCATATTTCTGATTATATATGCACTTTTTATTTTCTACCTGTACCGCACCCACAAAGAGAATGTGGAAATAGAGGTGGAGAAGGGCAGTTATGTTAAGGATATCGTTTTGGTCATTCTCGGCGCAGCGGGCGTTATGCTTGGTGCTCATTTTCTGGTGGAATCTGGCGTCGGGATAGCAGAGCTTTTGGGCATATCTGACCTTGTCATAGGGCTTACGATGGTCGCTCTCGGCACGTCCCTCCCCGAGCTTGCGAGCTCTGTGGCTGCTGCACTGAAGAAAAAGCATGGAATTGCAGTTGGCAATGTCGTTGGAAGCAATATCATAAACATTTTGCTTGTGCTTGGAGTGGCTGGTCTTATAAACCCCATAAGGGCGGGAGATGTCATGCATTTCACCATGCCGTTTTTGCTGCTTGTTTCTGTGATAGCGGCAATTTTCGCAAGCAGGAAAATCGGAAAGAAGGAGGGCATGTTTTTGCTTGCTCTTTATGCACTTTTCGTAATCATTTTATTTTTGTAAGGGCTATAAAATATTTATTTGTGAACGAAAGCTTGCATTTTACAGCCATTTTTCTCAAAAAAATTTAAGTATTGTATGCTAATTACCCCCCGATAACCATGAGCGAGATGGCTGAAGAACAGCAGCAGGTCTTCGAACCTCCGGAGTCATTTGTGAAAAATGCCTGGATAAAGGACGAGAGCGTGTATAAAGAGGGGGAGGATTACAGATCCTTCTGGGCGAAGAGGGCGGAGGAGATGATTGACTGGTATGAGAAGTGGGATGAGACGCTAGTTGAAGACCCTCCTTATTATAAATGGTTTGTTGGCGGAAAGTTAAATGCTTCCTATAACTGCCTTGACCGATGGATAGAGAAGGGAAAAGGAGACAAACTTGCTTACATATGGGAAGGAGAAGACGGGCAGGTAAGGAAGTTCACATACAGGGAGCTTCATAAGGAAGTTAATAAATTTGCAAATGTTTTGAAAAATCTGGGAGTGAAAAAGGGAGATGTTGTTTCCATATATCTCCCCATGGTGCCGGAGCTTCCGATAGCAATGCTTGCATGCGCACGCATAGGCGCTCCACACTCGGTCGTTTTTGCAGGTTTCAGTGCAGATTCATTGAGAGACAGAATGACAGATGCAGGGGCAAAATATGTTATAACATGCGACGGCTATTTCAGGAGAGGCAAGCTCATAGACCACAAGACGAAGACAGATGAAGGAATAGAAGGTATGGATGTGAAGAGCATAGTGGTCAGGCGAGGAGGAAATGATGTTAACATGAAGGAGGGCAGGGACTACTGGTGGCATGAACTCATGGAAAAAGCAGATGAAACATGCGAGCCGGAAGTCATGGATGCCGAGGATTTGCTTTTCCTTATGTACACCTCGGGCACAACAGGCAAGCCGAAGGGAGTTATGCATACAACAGGCGGTTATCTTGTTGGCGCTGCTACCACAATGAAGTGGGTCTTTGATGTTAAAGACGATGATGTTTACTGGTGCACCGCAGATGTTGGCTGGATAACGGGCCACAGCTACATCGTTTATGGGCCGCTTGCTCTTGGCGTTACAAGCATAATGTATGAAGGCACTCCCGACTATCCAAAGCCGGACAGATGGTGGGAAATAATTGAGAAATACAAGGTGAGCATTCTTTATACTGCACCGACAGCAATAAGGATGTGCATGAAGAAAGGCGATGAGTGGGTTAACATGCATGACTTGAGTTCCCTGCGCCTGCTCGGAAGCGTTGGAGAGCCAATCAATCCTGAGGCATGGCTCTGGTATTACAGGGTTGTCGGAAAGGAGAGATGCCCCATTGTAGACACATGGTGGATGACAGAGACAGGAATGCACATTATAACACCTCTGCCAGGTGTGACAAAACTCAAGCCAGGCTCAGCCACTTTTCCGTTTCCAGGAATAAAGGCAGAAGTGAGAGATGAGAACGGAGTTGTTCCTCCGGGGCAGAAGGGAGAGCTTGTGATAACAACACCATGGCCGGCGATGCTTCGCGGTCTGTACCATGCTCACGACAAGTATGTGGAAGAGTACTGGTCAAAGTACGGGCTGGGAAAGTTTTACACAGGAGATGGTGCCATTATAGATGAGGACGGCTATTTCTGGTTGCTCGGAAGAGTTGGAGACGTGCTTAATGTTGCAGGCCATAGGCTCGGGACGGCGGAGGTGGAAAGCGCCCTTGTTGATCATCCCTCTGTGGCAGAAGCTGCAGTCGTTGGCGTTCCACATGAGATAAAGGGACAGGTTCCGTTTGCATATGTGGTGTTGAGGCAGGGTTATTCCCCGTCAGACGAGCTGAAGAAGGAACTCATAGGGCATGTGTCAAAGTTGATAGGGCCAACAGCGCGCCCGAGCGATATTCTGTTTGTCGATGACCTGCCAAAGACAAGAAGCGGAAAGATAATGAGGCGCATACTCAAAAAGCTGGCATCAGGCGAGGAGCAAATAGGAGATACTACCACACTGCAGAATCCCGAAATAGTCGACGAAATCCACAGGGAGTTGAAAGACCATCTCAACAAATAAGCAATGGCATATTCTGCCATCCTCATTCCATTCTTTTTAGCAGATGGAAATAAAAATGGTTTTACCGTTATGCAAACTTTTCATATTTTCTCCTTCATTCTTTTGTTTGCCGTAAATTCATGGCTTCAGAAACGAAAAATATAGATATACCTATCCCTATAACACTTTATGGACTTCACTACGCTTACAATACTTGCGATACTCTCGTTCATCCTGGCATGGTTCGGTATAATGATTTTTACCACCAATCCAAAGGAGGAAGAGGAGGTAGCAACGGTAGCTAATGCAAATGGGCAGGCGAAAGTTGAAGCACCTGTAACTCCCGAAATACATGTGATAAATGAGGATAGCGGAATCAAAAAAGTCGCAAAGATAGCAGAGACGGCAGGAAATAATTCTGGAGCAGCCACCAGTTTGATGGCAGATATAAACATTTATCGTGAGCTTGTGGAAAAGTACAGCAACACCATAGCGCAACTCAGGCAGAAAATAGATATGCTGGAAAATCCAAAGAGCAGTTCTGGCATTCCAAATGACAAGCTTATTGACTGGATTACTGAATTGAGAAACGAAAACAAATATCTGAAGGCGCAGCTCAGCAAATTGGAAGGAGATAATATGGCATATGAAAATAGCGATTTTTCTTCTGAGAAGGAAGCTAGCTTGAAGTATGAAAATATGAAGCTGCGAGAGAAGCTTGATGAGCATGTGGAGAAGGTAGCGAAGTTGGAGAAGGAAGTCGAGGAGCTTAAAAGCGGATTGAATTATTATCGGGATATAGTCAATAAATTGCAGGGAAGTTATACTGTCATCAACAAATATAATTACAGAACTTGCATAAGGGATCCTGACACGGGCGAATTCCAGTACGAGCTCGTGAAATTCCCTCTGGATTTTGACCCGTTCAATCCGACGTACATAACAAAGGACGGCATGGAAATATACGAGCGTTTTGGCATAAAAATACCGACAAAACTCGGAGACATTGTGAGAGAAGAGTTCAGAAAGAGTGCGGAGTACTGGGAGGAGGACACAGGCGTTGACTGGAAGCTTGGCAGATAATTGTTTGTTATGGAAAACTGGACGGAAAAGTACAGGCCAAAAAGTTTAGACAGCATAGTGGGCAACAGGATAGCCGTACAGAAATTAAAAAAGTGGGGGGAGGAATGGAGGGCTGGCAGCCCTGCCAAAAAAGCAGTTGTTCTTTCGGGAAAGGCAGGAATAGGGAAAACTTCTTCTGCCTATGCCCTTGCAAATGATTTTGGCTGGCAGGTTGTGGAATTAAATGCATCTGATACAAGGAGTGGGGATATTATACGGAGAATAGCTCTTTCAGGTGCGGTTAATGAAACATTTACAGGGCTTGGGGAATATTCGCCGTCCACTTCCGGCGGCAGGAAATTGATCGTGCTGGATGAGGCTGACAATCTTTACGAGAGGGATGCTCGTGGGGGCAGTCCTGATAAGGGGGGAAAGAGGGCGATAATCGAGATGATAGAACAGACGAAGCAGCCGATAGTTTTGATAGTGAATGATTATTACCAGCTTGTGAAAGGGGGCGGGAATGCTCTGAAGGCGATGTGCGAGCATATAAAGTTCGGGGCTGTGGGGGAGGAGATGGTACCCCTGCTGAAGAGCATTTGCAGGAATGAGGGGATTGAAGTTGCCGATGCAGTTGTGAGATACATAGCATCCCATTCGGAGGGAGATGTGAGGGGGGCAATAAACGACCTTCAGACTGTTTGCCAGGGGAAAAAAAGGGTCGGGATGGAGGCAGTTTCATCTCTCGGGTACAGAAACAAGGAAAAGGAAATATTCAGCGGGATAAGGGAGATATTCAGGGCAAGGGATTTCAAAACTGCAGAGAGGGCAGCTAGCAGCATAAACGAGCCGCCAGACTACCTCATACTGTGGATGGATGAAAATTTGCCCATAGAATATAAAAGTGCGATGGACGTTGACAGGGCATACCATTTTCTTTCAATGGCAGACGTTTTTCTCGGCAGGACGAGAAGGCGCCAGCACTACGGCCTGTGGAGCTACGCAAGGAATTTGATGTTTGGCGGAGTTGCAATATCAAAAAGTCACAATTATAGGGGCTATAGCCGGTATTCCTTTCCGTCATGGCTCAGGAAGATGGGAGCAAGCAAGTCCGCGAGAGTGAACCGTAAGGAAGTTGAAAGAAAGATAGGCAGATATACCCACATGTCAGGGCGTAAAAGCAGAGAGATAATCAGCTCAATAAGCGGTATTTTCAATGCAAACACCAGAATAGCGGTTGAGATGGCAGGCAAATTGGGTTTGACCGAAGACGAACTCGCATTGCTCGTTGGAAAAACCAGAGCAAAAAAAATAATGGATATAATAAAAAAGGGCGAGGAAGCGGCGGGAGAGGAAGCAAGGCAGCAGAGCATTTTCGATTTTCTGGGGCAGAAAAATATATAGCAATTGCTTCAATAATGTTGTGGTGAAGATGGTTACAAAGGAGCAGGCTGAGAAAAGGATAGAGGAGTTGAGGAAGCTTATAAGACATCATAATTACCTCTATTATGTTTTGAATAAGCCGGAGATATCAGATGCTCAATATGATAAACTCATGAATGAGTTAAAGGAACTGGAGAGCAAATTTCCTGAATTAATCACGCCCGACTCGCCCACGCAGCGTGTCGGTGCCCCGCCTGCGGAACAGTTTGAAACCGTAAAACATGTCAGGCCGATGCTCAGCCTTGATACTGCCATGGAAAAGGAAGAGATAAAAAAATTTGACGAGCGCGTGAAAAGAGAGCTTGGTATCGACGATGTTGAATATGTTGCAGAGCCGAAGCTTGACGGTCTGTCCGTTGAACTTATTTATGAGCACGGAAAGCTTGTGATGGGCTCGACGAGGGGGGACGGCATAAATGGCGAGAATGTGACCGAGAACATAAAAACAATAAGGGCTGTTCCACTCGTTCTCAGGAGCGAGGAGATTCCTGTGCCAGATGTGCTTGCAGTGCGCGGTGAAGTGATAATGCACATTGATGATTTTGAGGAGTTGAACAAAAAGCTGATTGAAAAAGGAGAGCAGCCGATGGCAAATCCCCGGAATGGTGCCGCCGGCTCGCTCCGCCGCCTCGACCCCAGGGAGACAGCCGAGCGCCCGCTCGACATATTTTTTTACGAGATAATGGACATTAGGGGATATGATGGCATCAACACTCAATGGAAAGCTCTTCAGTCGCTCAAGAAATGGGGGCTGAAAGTTAATCCATTGGTGAGAAAATGCAGAGAGATAGGGGAGGCTATTGAATACCATGAAGAGATGGCCGAGAAAAGGGACAGACTTTCGTACGAGATAGACGGCATTGTTATCAAGGTCAATAGATTTGATTATCAGGAAAAGCTTGGTGCAAAAAGCCGTTCGCCCAGATGGGCCATTGCATACAAATTTCCGCCAAGGGAAGAAGTGACCGAAATAGTGGACATAGTTGTGCAGGTTGGGCGCACGGGCACGCTCACACCTGTTGCACTTCTTAAGCCAGTTGATGTGAAGGGAGTGACTGTTTCTAGGGCAACCCTTCATAATCAGGATTTCATAGACCAGATGGATATTCGAATTGGCGACACCGTCAAAGTTGCAAGGGCAGGCGACGTTATTCCAGAGGTTGTTGCAGTGCTGAAAGAAAAAAGAACCGGCAGGGAGAAAAAATTTCACATTCCCGACAAATGTCCTGTTTGTGGCTCTGATGTTGTGAAAGACGGCGCATTCTACAGATGCACGGGCGGACTTTCATGCCCCGCTCAATTGAAGCGTGCAATAACTCATTTTGCTTCGAAAGGGGCGATGGATATAGAGGGGCTTGGCGGCAAGACTGTGGATATGATGGTTGACAGCGGATTGATAAAGGGGGTCAGCGACCTTTATTTTATCAAAAAGGAAGATTTGCTGAAACTTCCACGCTTTGCAGAAAAATCCGTGGATAATTTGCTAAATGCCATTGAGGAAAGCAAAAACCGTTCGCTGGCGAGATTCATCTATGCTCTGGGCATTCCGAATGTTGGAGAGCATGTAGCACGCCTGCTGGCAAAGAAATTCGGCTCTCTCGAAAATCTTATGAAGGCAAGCAGGGAGGATTTGCTTTCAATATATGAGAT
>Ga0209834_10001865_pt1 | contig 11471 bp, 10 predicted proteins | sample Mar14236cmmetaG_FD_184134 | JGI IMG/M metagenome (GOLD analysis project Ga0209834, IMG submission 184134) | Marine hydrothermal vent microbial communities from Guaymas Basin, Gulf of California to study Microbial Dark Matter (Phase II) - Marker... ...
ATAAAGACACCCTTACTGATGTTTATCATATTAAGAATTCCGATTTAAATATAGTGAAATTTTAAACTTTAAATAGCCAGATTTGGTGAAATTTTAAAATTTAGCTAACAGGAGACGGAGTATTAAAAAGGCTATTTACCCGTTAAATATGCATGGCATATTGTAATCTGGAAAGAAGGATGGTACACTATCACTTATTATAACCTTGACTCTGCTTCTCCGGGCCCTCATTTTTCTGATTTTGGGATGCTTTTGAAAGACATAGAGTTTACCAGCAAGTAATTTTGTCAGGAATAACAGACCTGCCTGGATAAGTCCTTTCTTTTGAAGAATTTTTATGAAAATTGACTACAAAATGCAGTTTTGATATGATGAAGAAGGGTGATTTTATGGGGAAAAGACTATATCGTTCAAGAAAGGATAAAATTATTGCCGGTGTTTGTGGAGGTCTTGCCAGGTATTTTGATGTTGACCCAACTTTGGTGCGGATACTTGCTGTTATCAGTATATTTATTAACGGAATTGGAATTATTGCCTACATTGTAGCCTGGATTATTATGCCCCTTGAACCGGAAAGGGAAAGCAGGTCCGAAAATAAGGAAAACAATGTGTCAGAAAAGAAAGAAGCTTTAGAGGAGGTTCAATCTCAAAAGAGAAAACTTTTGGGTGGAATTATTTTAGTTGTGATAGGGGGAGTTTTCCTTATCTATGCCTATGTGCCCTGGTTTGGTTTTCGTAAACTCTGGCCTTTTGTTCTTATGGCCATTGGAGTTGTTGTTATTTTTGATGCACTCTTGAGAAGGAAAGAACGAGATTGACGAAAAATAAATTTTTGATATATTGAGGAAAATTTGTGTGAAAGATTTAATAATGGATAAGATAAGAATCCTTCTTGCAAAAAAAGCAAGGAGGATTTTTTTATGGGTAATTTCATGAAAATTATGAATGAAGGGGAAATTGAGAGAATCCTCAGGTCTCTCTGTCAAAGAATTCTAAGAAAAAAGGAAAATCTTGATAATCTGGTTATCGTTGGTATCCAGAGAAGAGGGGCAATTCTTGCAAGAAGAATAAGCGGACTTATAGAGGATCTAAAAGGACAGAAAATCCCTGTGGGTAGTCTTGACATAAATCTTTATCGAGATGATCTTTCCAGGATATCTTATCAGCCTGTTATTAGAGATACGGATATACCTTTTCCCGTGGACGATAAGTATATACTTCTTGTTGATGATGTCCTTTACACAGGGAGAACTGTAAGGGCAGCTCTTGATGCTCTTCTTGACCTTGGACGGCCGAGGAAAATAGAGCTTCTTGTTCTGGTAGATAGAAATTGCAGGGAACTTCCCATTCAAGCAGATTATGTGGGCAAGAAGATTGTAGTATCACCGGAAAAACTTGTAGAGGTAAGACTTAGGGAGCTTGATAAAAAAGAAGAAGTTGTTATCTTCCAGAGGGAAAAGGATGAGATTTGAAAGAAAAGATCTTCTTGATCTTAGAACTATTTCATCAGAGGAGATAGAATTAATTTTAGATACTGCAACTTCTTTCCGGGAGGTCTTAGAACGTCCTATTAAAAAAGTTCCAACTCTAAGAGGGAAAACCATAGCGAATCTTTTTTTTGAACCAAGCACAAGAACAAGATTATCTTTTGAACTTTCGGCCAAGAGATTAAACGCTGATGTAATAAACTTTTCCTCCTCTACAAGCAGTGTTTTAAAGGGAGAGAGCCTTCTTGATACTGCGAAAAATATTATAGCTATGAAAGTGGATGCTCTTGTTATTCGGCATTCTTCTCCGGGAGTTGCTCATTTTTTAGCAAAAAAACTTCCTGTTAGTATAATTAATGCAGGAGATGGAGCTCATGAGCATCCCACACAGGGACTTCTTGATTTATACACTATAAGAGAGAAAAGGGGGAGAATAAAAGGCTTAAATGTTACTATAGTTGGCGATATAGCTCACTCTCGCGTTGCCCGCTCTGATATATGGGGCCTTGTAAAAATGGGGGCAAATGTTAAAGTCTGTGGCCCACCCACTCTTATTCCAAAAGATGTTGACAAGATGGGAGTTAAATTGACTTACTTTATCGAGGATGCACTATCAGGTTGTGATGTTGTAATTGTGCTGAGAATTCAAAAGGAAAGACAGAAGGAAGCCTTTTTGCCAAGTCTGCAGGAGTACAGAGAATTTTTTTCTCTTAGCGAACAAAAGTTAAAACTTGCAAAACCTGATGTCTTAATCATGCACCCTGGACCTGTTAATAGAGGGATAGAGCTTCCAGCAGAAGTTGCTGATTCGACGAGGAGTGTAATTCTGGACCAGGTGACAAATGGACTTGCTGTAAGAATGGCTGTTCTTTACCTACTTTTAACAAGGTGATAAGGATGTCTTTACTTATCAAAAAAGGAAAGGTTATAGACCCTGCATCTTCCTGTGAGGACATCTTTGACATACTTATTGAAGGGGAAACTATAAGGAAAATAGAGGGAAATATAAATTTTCCCGCAAAAAAGGTTATAGATGCAGAGGGGAAAATAGTTATCCCTGGTCTTGTTGATATGCATACTCATCTACGTCAACCAGGAAGAGAAGACGAGGAGACCATCAGAACAGGAACTTTAGCTGCAGCAAGAGGTGGGTTTACCACCATATGTTGTATGCCAAACACAGATCCTCCGATAGATACGCCCTCTGTGGTTGAGTATGTTTATAAGGAAGCTGAAAAAAATGGATTGGTGGAGGTTCTTCCTTACGGGGCTATCACTCTGGGGCGGAAAGGAGAAAGGCTCTGCGAAATGGGGAGGCTAAAGAAAGCTGGGGTGGTGGGATTTTCCGATGATGGAAGATGGGTTGTTAATAGTGGTTTAATGAGAAGAGCTTTTGAGTATGTAAACATGTTAAATTTACCTCTTATATCACATTGTGAGGATCCTCATCTTGCAGGAGAAGGGGTGATGAACGAGGGTTACTGGTCTACAATTCTTGGTTTTCCAGGTATACCTCCAGAAGCAGAGGAGATAGCAATATTCAGAGATATTTCCTTGCTTAAGATGACAAATTCAAGGTTACATATAGCTCATTTGTCTACCAAAAAAGGAACCGAGCTTGTTAAAAAAGCAAAAAAGGAAGGGTTAAATTTAACAGCGGAGGTAACACCTCATCATATTGCCTTGTCTGAAGAGAATGTTGAAAGCTTTGACCCTAACACCAAGGTAAGTCCTCCTTTAAGAAGCAGAGAAGATGTTGAGGCTTTGAAGAAAGCTTTAAAGGAAAATGTTATAGATGTCATTGCGACTGATCATGCTCCTCATTCTCAGGAGGAAAAAGAGCTTGAGTATACAAGGGCTGCCTCTGGGGTTGTAGGTCTTGAAACAGCTTTAAGCATTGTAATTAAAGAACTTGTAAATCCGGGCTTTTTAACCTTAAGTGATGCTATTGCCAAATTAACGATAAACCCATCTAAAATTTTGGGAATTGATAGAGGTAAAATAAAAGAAGGAGGAGTTGCCAACCTTGCTATAGTGGATCTTCATAAATCCTGGGAGGTAAGAAAAGAAGACTTTTTTTCTTTAAGCAAAAATTCACCTTTTATTGGCTGGATACTTCCTGCAAAGGTTGAATTTACAATTTTTAAAGGCAAAATAGTTTACACAAGCAAAATGGAAGATAATAAGATGAGAAAATGAAAAAAAGAAAGAAAATAATGATTTTAGGTGGTGGACCAAATAGAATTGGGCAGGGGATAGAGTTTGACTATTGTTGTGTTCAAGCAGCTTTTGCTCTTAAAGAGGAAGGATACACGGTGATAATGGTTAACTGTAATCCAGAAACAGTTAGCACAGATTACGATACATCTGATAGACTTTACTTTGAGCCCCTTACAGTTGAGGATGTGTTAAATATATATGAAAATGAAAAACCTGATGGAGTAATTGTTCAATTTGGAGGACAAACCCCATTGAACATAGCCTGGGATTTAATGAAAGAAGGTGTGCCTATAATTGGTACCTCTCCGGAAAGTATAGATAGAGCAGAGGATAGAGAAAAGTTCTCACAGCTTATAAAAAAACTTGGACTCAGACAACCTCCTAACGGGACAGGAAGGTCTTTTAAAGAGGCAAGAGAGGTTGCAGAAAGGATAGGTTATCCTGTTTTAGTGAGACCTTCCTACGTTCTGGGAGGAAGAGCAATGGAAATAGTTTACGATGAAAAGGCGTTAGAAGAGTATATGCGGGAGGCTGTAGAAGTATCACCTGCTCATCCTGTCCTTATAGATAAGTTTATAGAAGATGCTATTGAAGTGGATGTTGATGCAGTGGCAGATGGAAAAAGGTGTGTTGTAGGAGGAATTATGGAGCATATTGAAGAGGCAGGTGTACACTCTGGAGATAGTTCCTGTAGTCTTCCTCCCTATACTCTTTCAGAAAAAATTATAGAAGAACTTAAAAGGCAAACCTACGCTCTTGCAGAAGAACTTAAGGTGGTGGGTCTTATAAATATTCAGTTCGCCATAAAAAACGAAGAAATTTACATACTGGAGGTTAATCCAAGAGCTTCAAGGACTGTCCCTTTTGTGGGAAAGGCAACGGGCATTCCCCTTGCTAAGATAGCAGCCAAGGTAATGATTGGAAAAACCCTTGAGGAGGTGGGCTTTACAGAAGAAAAAAAGATAACTCATATTGCGGTGAAAGAAGCAGTTTTTCCTTTTGCAAGGTTTCCCGGGGTGGATATTATCTTAGGTCCTGAAATGAGATCAACAGGAGAGGTTATGGGTATATCCGATAATTTTGGAATTGCCTTTGCAAAGGCTCAGATGGGAGCAGGCCTTCCCCTACCTTTAAAGGGAACTGTTTTTATATCAGTGGCAGACAAGCACAAGCCTCACGTTGTTTCACTTGCCCGCGAGCTTCAGGAGCTTGGATTTAGAATAGTAGCAACCTCAGGTACAGCTAATTTTCTCAAGAAGAATGGTATTAAAGTTGAGGTGATTAAGAAAATAGCAGAAGGACGTCCTAATGTTGAGGATTACATAAAAAACAGAGAAATTGACCTTATATTTAACACTCCTATTGGAAAGGGGCCGAAATATGATGAATACAGAATAAGAAGAGCGGCAACTGTTCGCCAGATTCCTATAATCACAACTATTCCGGGGGCAAAAGCTGCGGTGGACGGAATTAAAGCAATGAGAAGTGGCAGGTTATCTGTTTTTTCTCTGCAGGAATATCATAAGTTTAATCGGGGTAATACTTTTTAACCCAGAAGTTAATATCATCCTCTTCTATTTTTATAATTCTCATCTCTCTCTCTGCAGACTCAGGTGAGTCAGAAGCATGGGCCCCATTTTTTATCACGTCATGCCCGAAATCTTTTCTTACTGTTCCAGGAGCAGCTTCTTCAGGGTTTGTCTCTCCCAGAATTTTTCTTATCTTTTTGATAGCATTTTCTCCCTCATAAACAAGTGCAAGGCACTTTTCCAATCCAGGTTTTTCTCTCTCCTCGGGGGATATCTTTGTGGGATCTCTTCCTGTCATAAACTGAACTATTTTGTTAAATTCACATGCTGCCTTAAAGGTTTTTAATTCCTCGGCTATTTTTTCTTCTATTCCTGGGGGAATTTCAAAATCCAGTTTTTCCTGAAGAGCGTATCTTATCTCTTTTATCAGAGCTTTTTTCATTTTTTCTGCAAGTCTTCCCTTTATAGGGGCATAAAATTCCTCGGCCTGTTTTACCCCCATCCGTATAACCTTTGCTCCTACAATGAAAAGCCCTGTCTGGGAAAATCTATCTATAATGTTTCCCGCCTTTGAACTTAGCTCCTGGAAACTGTCCGGTTTTATCAGGACAAGAGTCCTTTCAGGGACCACCCCAGGAGGGTAAGAGATAACATCTTTGAGAAGGCCACCGTCTTTTGTGGAGTATTTTGCCCAAATCTTAAGTTCCTTTTCCACCTCGCTTTTACTTGTCCCAATAAGCACAGCGGGTTCAAAATATTTGATTTCACCATCTTCTTCTATATAGTCTCCATAAGTCCCTCTTATAGTTTCTCCTATTGATACCCTTGTGATATGTCCCACCATTCTTTTAAGCTCTTCAACGGCATCTTCACCTTCAAAAAGGAGGAGCATTACTCTGGGTTTGAATCCATTGTTTTTTGGCATGTAATTTTTATAAAGATATTTTTCAATTTCCTTTATTATCTTTTTTTCTTTTTCGTCTTTTTTATGGGATGAAACAAGAACTTTTGCATATTCTTTTATAAGCTCTTCACTTGGAGCAAACATCCTTGCTGCAACAAGACTTAATCTTCCCCATGAGAGGAGACGGCTTATGACTCCCCCTGTGCGTGATTTTCTAATGGTATAAGGGTTAATCAATACGTATCCAAGCTCTTTTGCCATATTACTCCCTTTTTCTTAAAATATACAAAAAACAAAAGGTATGTCAACTTTTATTCTGTTTAAGTTGAATTTACATCTTTTTCTCCCATTTTACCCTGGGGAATCTATTTGCTTTAATCTCATCAATTCTTGAAACAGGAGTAAAATGAGGAGCTTCTTTTAGTGAGGAAGGATTTTCTTCTATTTCTTTTGCAATTTGCAAAAGGGCATCGATAAATGCATCAAGAGTTTCTTTGCTTTCTGTCTCAGTTGGCTCAATCATTAAAGCCTCCTCCACAATAAGTGGAAAATAAATGGTTGGAGGATGTATATTAAAGTCAATAAGGCGTTTGGCAATGTCCAAAGCTCTTACTCCTTTTTCCTCCCTTTTATTTTTAGCAGAGAGAACACATTCGTGCATACAGATCCCTTTATAAGGCGATGGGTAGTGATTTTCAAGCTTCTTTCTAATATAATTGGCAGCAAGTATGGCATTTTTGCTAACCTCTTTCAGACCATCTTTTCCTAATATTTTTAAATAACAGAAGGCTTTTACCACTACCTCAATATTGCCATAAAAGGATCTTACTTTCCCTATTGACTTTGGCCTTTGATAGTCAAGGTAATAACCGCTTTCGTTTTTTTCTATGGTAGGTACAGGCAGATAAGGTATAAGTTTTTCTTTTACCCCCACAGGTCCTGAACCAGGTCCTCCTCCCCCATGAGGGGTGGAAAAGGTTTTATGCAGGTTAAAATGCATTATATCGACCCCAAAATCTCCCGGTCTTGTTATACCCACAAGAGCGTTAAGATTTGCTCCGTCAAGATAAACAAGCCCTCCCTTAGAGTGAATTATCCTGGATATATCAGGAATGTTTCTTTCAAAAAGACCAAGGGTATTGGGAACTGTGAGCATTATACAGGCTACTTCATCATCCACATTTTTATACAGGTGATTTAAATCTACCTCTCCCTCCTGGTTAGAGTTTATTTTTATAACCTTAAATCCTGCAAGAGATGAGCTTGCCGGGTTTGTTCCATGGGCAGAATCAGGAATTAAAATTTTATCCCTTTTTTCCTTTTTGTCTTCAAAAAATGCTCTGATCATCAGCATACTTGTTAGCTCACCGTGGGCTCCTGCTGCAGGTTGGAGGGAAACTTTGTCCATGCCGGATATCTCCTCCAGCATTTTACCCGTTTCATAGAGTATATGCAGGATTCCCTGAAATGTAGAAGTAGGCTGGTAAGGGTGAAGATTACAAAATTCAGGAAGAGAAGCTAAGGTTTCATTCACTTTAGGGTTATACTTCATGGTGCAGGAGCCAAGAGGGTAAAAGTTTGTGTCCACGCACATGTTTTTTTGAGAAAGTCTTACGAAGTGACGCACAAGATCGGGTTCTGTTACCTCAGGAAGTCCAAGAGGTGTCTTGCGTAAACTGGAGGAGGGAATAAATTTCTCTATATCCTTTCTTTCAACGTCAACCCCGGACAAAGATACCGCTTTTCTTCCTTTTTTGCTTTTCTCAAAAATTAGCTTTTCATCATTCATCTTATATCTCCCAGAATGGAAACTAACCTGTCCATTTCTTCCTTTGTTCTTTTTTCAGTGACACAGAAAAGAAGATGGTTCTTAAGTTCGGGATAAAATCTTCCAAGGTCAAGTCCCCCAAAAATCTTTGCCTCTAAAAGTTTTTGATTAATCTTTTCTGGTGAAGTAGACGTTTTTATTACAAATTCTTTAAAAAAGGGAGCAGAGAAGGGGGATAAATATCCGGGAAGATTTTCTATTTTTTCCTTTAGATAGTGAGAGTTTTTCATACAGAGCATGGCTATTTTTTTAAGTCCCTCTTCTCCCATAGAGCAAAGGTATACACAGGCTTTTAAAGCATTTAGAGCCTGATTTGTGCAGATGTTTGATGTTGCTCTTTCTCTTTTTATGTGCTGTTCCCTTGTTTGCAGAATAAGAACAAATCCTCTTTTTCCTTCCTTATCCTGAGCTTCTCCCACAATTCTTCCTGGCATCTGACGAAGAAATTCTTTACGAGAGGTGAAAATTCCAAAACATCCTCCCCCCAGGTAAGGAGGATTGCCAAGAGACTGTCCTTCTGCTACAGCAATATCTGCGTTATACTCCCCAGGGGGTGATAAAGTGCCAAGTGAGAGAGGGTCACAACTTACAATGTATAAAGATCCGTATTTGTGGACTATTTTTTCTATATCTTCTGTTTTCTCAATACATCCGAAAAAATTTGGATTTTGAATGATGACACCTATCACTTTATCGTCCATTTTATCTTTTAAAAAGTTAAGATCAGAGATACCCTCCTCACTATAAGGTATTTGAAGAATTTTTATTCCTGAAGGTTTAAGGTAAGTTAAGAGGACTTTGTAATATTCGGGGTGTAAAGTTTTTGCTACAAGGAATTTATCCCCTTTTCTGATTCTGCAGGCCATAAGGGCTGCTTCTGCCAGAGAAGTTGCCCCATCGTACATGGAAGCATTTGATACATCCATCCTGAAGAGATTGCAGATAAGAGTTTGATACTCAAAGATTGCCTGCAAAGTTCCCTGGGATACCTCAGGCTGATAGGGGGTATAAGGGGTGTAAAATTCCGAGCGAGATGCTATATGCTCTACCACCGCAGGGATAAAGTGATCATATGTTCCTCCTCCTAAAAAGCTGACATAGTCTTCCATGGAGATATTCTGTCTGGAAAGTTTCCTGAGTTCTTTTCTAAGTTCCATTTCCGATATTCCGGAGGGGAGATTAAGATCTGAACGAAGACGAATCTCCTCAGGAACAGTAATGAGTTCCTCTATGGATTTTACCCCTATCTCCTCCAGCATTCTTTTCTTATCTTCCTCTGTATGAGGAATGTAGGGAAGATTCATTTTCTTTTTCTCCTAAATAAAAATAAGATGATTTCACAGATCAAGATCAAGTTCCTGGAGTTTTCTCTTAGATGGATGTCCATTCTCATCCCACTCTCGTAGTCTGTAATACTCATTTATAAGTTCCTCGACTGGAGGAACTTTCCCTGCTCTGAATCCTTTTTTAGCCGGGACATGCATTTTTGGAGGAAGAATATCATCTTTTTTGCTATAGCCATCTCTTAAATTTATTAAACGCTGCATAGTGAAGATTCTTTCTCCACACTTCATAGCCTCCTGAACATCCCATTCCCAACCTGTGATTGAATTAAAGATGTTTAATATGGAAGTAAAGCTTAAATCTCCCCCATCAGGCATAAAAACACACAGGACAAGTGAATTAACAAGAGCACAGTAGTCCTGCATTTTCACTGCAAGAAATGCCTTTCCTTCTCTTTTAAAGAATTGGGCTTTTTCCTTGGTTATCCCTATTTCAGGAATATAAAAACCACTCATTTCCACATCTTCCTCAACACCCCTCATATGACATGCACCCCTTGTTCCTGTAGCGTAAGTCGGGATCATACCCCAGCAAGCTCTTGGGTCATGCGCGGGAAAATCTAAACCTTTCACATGAGCAACAAGTTCTTCTGCGTTTTTGCCAATTTTTCTGGCGGCTCTCAATGCTCCTTCTGAGAAAATAGAACCAAATCCTTCCTTGTTTCCTATTTGTTTGACAAGTTCTATTAAAATCTCAGGGTCACCCCATTTGATCTCCATCCCTCCTGTATCCTTCTTGCTGATTATACCTTTTTCATAACATTCCATGGCAAACCCAATACAGGCACCAGTTGAAATTGTATCTATGCCTAATTTGTTGCAAATATCATTAGCTACAGCGATTGCCTTTACATCATCAATTAATAAATTTGTCCCTAACATTCCCAGTGTTTCATACTCAGGCCCTATGCCTTTTAGCCTGTATTTGGTGGGTTCTTCTATGTTAATATTCCTGTGGCAGCCAATGGGACAGTAAAGGCACGGATATGGTTTTGCAGACAGAACATTGGTGTAGTTTGGTGCTCCAATTTTTTTAGCTCCTTCTGGCCAGGTGTCCCCAGTCCAGTACTTAATTGGCATATCACCGAAACCTTCCGCGGTGATACATAAGACAGGGGTTCCGTGGGGTCTTAATCCACTTTTTATACTTGCATTATGTATTTCCTTAAAATATTTGCGATTATATTCTTTTAACAGAGAAAGATTTGCTACAGGAACCTTTTTGGATCCTTTTACTGCAACTGCTTTTAGATTTTTTGACCCCATTACGGCTCCCAAACCGCATCTTCCGGCAAAACTGTGTTTGTCAACCACTATACATGCCATCCTTACCAGCTTCTCGCCCGCCGGGCCTATTGTGGCAACACTTACTCTTTCATCTCCTAATTCTTTTCTAATTTGGTCCACAGCCTGATAAGAGTCCAATCCCCATATACTCTTTGCATCTTTTATCTCTACTTTATCATCATCTATATAAATATAAACAGGAGTTTCTGACCTGCCCTGAATGATGAGTGCATCATATCCTGCTTTTTTAAGAAAAGGTCCCCACTTTGCACCTGCAGCAGAATCTGCTTGAGTATTAGTGAGGGGTGATTTGGAAACTACAGAAAATTTAGCACCTCCTGGAACAGGATGTCCCTGGAGAGGACCTGTGGCAAAAATTAATCTGTTATCAGCATGCAAGGGGTCTTTTTCCGGTGAAACCTCTTCCCACAAAATTTTTGCACCAAAGCCTGCTCCTCCAACAAAAAGCCTGAAGATTTTATCCTCCACATCCTCTTTTACAACCTTTTTATTAGTAAGATCAATTCTCAAGACTTTATTCCAGTAACCTGATGCCATTTTTCTCCTCCTGTTTTTTTATTTTTTAATTTATCCACCCGCAACAGGTAAAAGTAAGGTTAGTTCACTTTTGTCTTTTAATTTTTCGTTTGCTTTTATTACCTCTCCACCACCTATTACTATTGCTCTATACCCTTTTTTGGGATCAATAATTAACTTTTTTAAATTATCCCCATAAATCGAAATTAGTTTTTCCAACAAAGACCTTACAGTAAGGTCTTCTTCAAGTTCCATTTCTAATTCATCGTATATTTCTAACAATCTAAGTTTTACCTTTACTTTCATTTTTAACCTCTTTTATCTTTTGTATAATGT
>Ga0209834_10001869_pt1 | contig 11462 bp, 8 predicted proteins | sample Mar14236cmmetaG_FD_184134 | JGI IMG/M metagenome (GOLD analysis project Ga0209834, IMG submission 184134) | Marine hydrothermal vent microbial communities from Guaymas Basin, Gulf of California to study Microbial Dark Matter (Phase II) - Marker... ...
CCCTGATTGTTGGCTTTTGAAAAGCCCAGGTTTTCGGTGTTTTCCATCAGTTTAACCTCAGGAAACTTATTCTTTACCATCAGGTTTGATCCGTCAATCGAATTGTTGTCAACAACAATCACCTCGCCAGCCACTCCTTTCATAGCACGCCGCACTGCATGCAGGCACTGCTCGAGGAAATACTCAACGTTATAATTGACGATTATGACTGACAGCTTCATCGGGCACCAAAATGAATTTCAAATATAAAACAAATGAGGGGCAAATATACCGCCAACAATTATTAAAACAAACGGTGCATGATAATTCTTATTTTTGCGTTTAACTTATTGTTATGCTAAAAAAGATTATTGGCACCACCGGAACAAGAGTGTTAAATGCCCTTATCAGCCTGGTTATCTTATTGTTAATTACTAACAAGATCGGGAGCGAAGGACTTGGCGTGATTGCATTGATTATGGTTGACATTACCATTATCCAACTGTTTGTTGACCTTGCAGCCGGAAGCACACTGATCTATTTCAGCTCGCGGGCGGGTCTGGGACAGTTAATTCTGCCGGCCTATTTATGGACAGGTACGGTTATTCTCTTTTTTTTCCTGCTTTCGGTGTTCATATGGACAGTTTTTCCCGTTGTATATGCCACCGTTATTCCGGAGGGTTACGAAATACATATCCTCATGCTGGCCCTGCTGAATGCACTCATGAATACACATTACAACCTTTTACTGGGCAGGGAAAAAATTAAGGTATACAACATCATTTTTACGGTGCAGATAACGGTACTCCTGTGTATTTTCCTCTATGGTATTTTTATCATCCATGATGAGACCCCTGTGTCTTACATTCGCGCATTATATATTGCCTATGGTACAGGAACAATTTTAGGGTTCTATGTGCTATTAAATAAAGCAGGAAGATTATTTATCAGCGGGTGGAAGAATGTGCTCAGGAGAGTCATTAACTATGGAATCATTTCATTTTTGGCCAATATTCTTAATATTGGTAACAAAAGGTTAAGTTTTTATGTGCTGAGATATTTTACGGGGCTTTCTGCTTTAGGGGTTTATAATGCAGGTGTTCAGCTTACCGAAGGCCTCAGGATCATCGGCCAAAGTATATCGCTGGTGCAATTCTCAACCATATCCAACACAAAAGATCCGGACTATGCAAAACACCTGACCATTCAACTTATGAAGTTTACAGTGATGTTGACACTGGGTGCAGTACTTGTTTTAATTGCCATACCTGAGCACGCATATTCACTATTATTCAGCAAAGATTTTACAGATGTAAAGCCCATAATTATGGCCCTGAGTCCCGGGGTGATTGCCCTTGCCGCAAATAACATCTTCAGTCATTATTTTTCTGGAATGGGCAATCCTAAGATCAATATGCGGGCCAATCTTGTAGGTCTTGTGTTTACGCTGCTATTAGTTTTTACCCTTGTACCTTTTTTCGGTTATATGGGAGCAGCTATTTCTGCTTCAGTAAGTTATATTTCCACCGTAATTTACCAATACATCGTTTTCAAAAAAGCGACAAAAACAGCATTTTCAGAATGGATGCCCGGAAAGAAAGATTTCAGTGATTTTGTAATACTGACAAAAGGCGCTCTGAGGAAAAGCGAAGCCAACACCTCATCTTAATCCTTTATATCAAGTAACTCAGCTACTTTAAGTAAAGTGAGCAAATGTAGCAGGGATTCATTTGACAAAGCATTCAGGTCCGGGTTTTTATTCAAATTTAACGGCACTCCTGCTCCTTTGGCAAGAAGTGTGTTCACCAGGTCGGGCAAACCACTAAAAATAGTTAGAGAAGCCTTCTTAAAAGAAAACAGTCCGTTCACATTCTGTTTAATAGCCTGCTTAGCTAATAAGTAGTTTAATTTACCTTGTTTACTAACCGGAAAACCCCAATTAGCGTTCGTAATATTGTTTAAATCCGGATCAACCAGCGCAGTAAACGAGCGGTAAAGCCGGTAATTCTTTTTATCACGCTCATTTATGGAATGTACAGCTTTGAAGAAACCGGGGTTGTAAAAAGGAGAACTGCTCCAGATGTAGTTCCTGTTCCTGTCTTCACCTTCAAAAAGCCAGTTTTTAGTGCGTTCAAAAATTAAAAAACGTTTGTAAGTCCAACCGGGCTCTTTTTCATTCTGTTCGTTCAAATATGCTATCATCTCTTCTTCCTGCTTTATTAAAGCAGAACTGAACAGCTGTTCACAGGTTTTATCTGATGTTACTTCATTCCTGCTTAATATCAGTTGAGCCGTATCACTGCCGAATAAATTCATGCCCGGAAGTAAATATGGAAGGGTCTTATCTCCGCCGTCACCGGTCAGCATCAAATCAAAGCCTGATTTCATTTTCTTCAAAAAGGGAACCAGAAACGCCATTCCCAAATAGTTCATCCCGGTTTTAATATGGATAAGTTCATTGAAATTCTCAGGTGACCACTCTTCCAGTTCAGTTAAGCCGAATTGCCTTTCATAATGATTGCATAATTGGTGCACACTTCTGATATCGGCATCAATAATCGCATTTGTATAATGAAAACTTTCATAAGCAACCTTACCGTTTCCTTTTTCAATCTCACCCATAATGATTCTTGAGTCAAGTCCTCCGCTCAATGAAAGAACCACTCTTTCACTCGATTTGAGCCTGACATCCATTGCTCTTTTGAAATGTTCATAAAGATATTCTTCCGGATTCCCGGATATCCCTCCAGAATCGTGCAATTCTTTTAATGAAATCTTTTGGCTTTGAATGTTTACTTCTCCTTCAATTTCAATTAACGAAGATGGTGGCAAACGATACATATCTTTAAAAAGAGTTGTATCTCCCAGCGGATATCCTAATCTCATATACTGATAAACACCCGACTCACTGAATTTCAGACTACCTGAGGTTTTATGAATAAGCCCGATATCCCTCCCGATTGTAAAATGATCGTTTCGGATGTAATACACCGGAAGCCGGCCAAGGTAATCATTGATAATAACTACCTTTTTTGTCGATTTATCAATCATGTAAAGGACGAACTCACCATCGAGGCTCCGTATATAACGTAAACTGTCTTCCTTATTTTTATTGAATAATACTCCATGAGTACATCTGGAAAAATCACCGTCATTCAATACATCTACACCATATATTTTACCTTCAACAATCAGCGTATAATCCTGATGATTAACTTCCCGGACAGGGTAATCCTCTATCTTTTTTTGTAGTAAAACAAACTTATCTTCTCTATGAAGTATACTGACATCTTCAGATTTGCCAAGCTTCCCTTCAATTTTTTGTAAGAGTGACGATTCTAATTTTTCCTGCCTGTATAAAAGGGTGATTCCTGCCATTGAATGGATTCAAGTGTTAACGTATTAACTCTCAAAAATAAGCTATTTTAACGCTTTTACGTGCTCCTAATAACGAATAATTACACAAGTTTTTCAATACGCAAATTTATGAAGGAGAAGTCAACCTCAGGCAGCGGCAACAATCCTCTGAAACCATTGCTATTAAAAAGATTTCAACAACACTTGTTTAAAAACTATTTCCTGTAATCCCTTTTTTGATCAGCGAACTTTCTACTTTTGTGGCAAATTTGGGTGAAATGTCGGCAGAATACACAGAAGACAGCATACGATCGTTAGACTGGAAAGAACATATCCGGCTCCGGCCCGGTATGTACATCGGCAAACTCGGTGACGGCAGTTCGCATGATGACGGGATTTATGTGCTGATGAAAGAGATCATTGACAACTCGATTGATGAGTACGTAATGGGGCATGGAAAAGTGATTGACATCGTTGTCAACGAACAGGAAGTAACCATCCGTGATTATGGGCGGGGCATGCCGCTGGGCAAAGTGGACGAATGTGTCAGCAAGATCAACACCGGAGCCAAATACGACTCGAAAGTGTTTAAAAAGGCTGTAGGACTGAACGGTGTGGGATCGAAAGCAGTAAACGCCCTCTCCTCATATTTCAAAGCGCAGTCTGTTCGTGAAGGCAAAACGAAAATCCTCGAATATGAACGCGGCGCAGTTATTAACGATTTTCCGGTGGCGCCCAGTGATGAAAAACAAGGTACGATCATTACATTTGTTCCCGACGGTGAAATATTCGGGAACTTCCATTTCCTTTTCGAATACATTGAAGAAATGCTGTGGAACTATGTTTTTCTGAACAATGGTCTCACCATCCTGTTTAACGGTCAGAAGATGCAGGCAAAAAATGGCCTGCTCGACCTGCTGGAACACAACATCAACGGGAACGGACCACTCCTCTACCCGATTATCCATTTCAAAGAAGATGATTTTGAATGTGCATTCAGCCACAGTTCGAGAGCTTACAGCGAAGAATATTTCTCGTTTGTCAACGGGCAGCACACTACCCAGGGAGGTACACATCAGAGTGCTTTCAGAGAAGCTATTGTAAAGACCATCAGGGAGTTTTTCAACAAAGATTTTGAAACGAGCGACATCCGCACATCCATCATTGCGGCGATGAGCATAAAGATCGTCGAGCCGGTTTTCGAGTCGCAGACAAAAACAAAACTGGGGTCGCAACACATTGAACCCGGCGGGCAGACCATCCGTAATTACATCAACGATATTGTTAAACGCAACCTGGACAATTACCTGCACATTCATTCTGAAACTGCCGAGGCATTGTACAGAAAGATCCTGCAATCGGAGAAAGAGCGGAAAGACATGGCCGGTATTAAGAAACTGGCCCGCGAAAGCGTTAAAAAAGCCAGTTTGCACAATAAAAAATTACGCGACTGCCGTGTCCATTTGAATACCAGTCACGAAAAACGGCTGGACACCACCCTGTTCATTACCGAGGGAGATTCGGCCAGTGGTTCCATTACTAAATCGCGCGACGTACAGACCCAGGCGGTTTTCAGCCTGAAAGGCAAGCCGCTGAACTGCTATGGTCTCAGTAAAAAAATTGTGTATCAGAACGAAGAATTTAACCTGCTGCAGGCAGCCCTCAATATTGACGACGGGCTGGAAAACCTGAGATACAACAACATTGTAATTGCCACCGATGCCGATGTGGACGGTATGCACATTCGTTTGTTGTTGCTGACATTCTTCCTGCAGTTTTATCCCGACCTGGTAAAAACCGGTCACTTATACATACTGCAAACACCCTTGTTCAGGGTCAGGAATAAGAAACAGACGATTTACTGTTACAATGAAGAAGAACGAAAGTCCGCCATCAGTAAATTAGGAACAAACCCGGAAATCACTAGATTTAAAGGGCTTGGAGAGATCTCACCTAATGAATTCAAACACTTCATAGGTGCCACCATGCGCCTCGATCCGGTCATCCTGAGAAGAGAATCGTCGGTAGCAGAAACGCTGTCGTTTTATATGGGAAAAAACACACCGGAACGGCAAATATTTATCATCGACAACCTGCGCATCGAAGAAGACATCGTGGATAAGGTGGCTTAGACATGCGTACCGGCCAAAAACTTTCCAAATTCCAGACACGCCATATTGAGCATGTAAAGAACTTTGTGGCAAAAGCCGTCAATGATTATAAAATGATCGCACCTGGCGACCGCGTGCTGGCTGCTGTCAGTGGCGGGAAGGATTCACTGGTTATGCTGGAAGCACTTTCGGTACTCCGGAAATTTGACTCATTCGACTACGAACTGGAAGCCCTGCATATTGATGTTACGGATGTACCCTACCAGGTTGACCAGAAGAAACTTTTCGGGCTTGCTGAAAGCTTACAGGTTAAGTTGCACATCCTGAAAATAAAAGCCGATCTGGAGCAGCGCGGCAAAAAAGCCCCCTGTTTCGTATGCTCGTGGCACCGGCGTAAAGCCTTATTTGAATTTGCCAAAGAAAACGGGTTCAGAAAGCTGGCTTTTGGCCACCACATGGACGATGCCGTGGAAACTCTGCTGATCAACATGGCCTATCATGGCAACATCTCCTCTATGCCTGGAAAACTCAGCATGTTCGATGGTGCGCTGGACAGCATACGTCCGTTGATCTTACTCACAAATAAAGATACTGCCGAATTTGCCCGTATCAGAAATTATCCTGAATTAACCGCTAAATGCCCTTACGAAAATCAGACCTTCCGAAAAACCGCCCGGGACTTAATAACAGAGCTTGAACAACTACACCCGAAGGCGAAATGGAATCTTTTCAATTCCATGGGAAATATTGATCAGGAGTATCTACCGTAAGGTTCTGGTTACTTGTTACTTGTTACTTGTTGTTGGTTGCTGGTTTGCCTGCAGATTGTTGAAGGCAATTATTCATCCATAGGTATGAACCGGTCTTCTTCTTCCGGATAGAATTCCTTGCGGTACGGATCGTAGCGCCAGTAGTTATCTGAACGTTTACCTTCCGGGATGTTTTCGTCAAGATACTTATTTACCATCCAGTCAATCGTATAGCTGGCATATTTTCTTCCGAGCAGATAAGCAAAGTTGTACAGGTCTTCCGTTTCTAATGTATCAACATTATAAGCAAACCGGACTTCACCGGCGAATAAATCTGTATAAAATTCACCATCGAAATCATCTGTGATCATATCGGTAGCAAAGTACAATTGCTCTCCGTTTCCGGTTTTGTTGTATTCTTTCAGTTCAATCCACGAGTTAACTATCAGGGCATTCAGTTCAAAATCGTAATAGTAATATTCGCCAAAAATTTCTTCGCCGGCTCTGTAATCGTATATTGTTTCTTCAATTTCAATCTGGGCAATGTTCGCTACATACGCATTCGAATCAAGGTTGAGAAACTCCAGCGTCTGGCTTTCCTTATACACATGAAATCCAAGGGTTTCCATCTCTTTCAGATACCCCAGCACATAATTTGCAAGGAACAAAGAATCGTTAATGTATTGAAGGTATCCGGAATTTGCGTACAAAACAGAGTCGAATATCGATTCATCAGTGATCTTCAGCGAATCCAGCAGCTCGCGCTTTTGATTTACTTTAAAAACCTGGTCGGTGGAGAACACAAGAACATGCCGGCTGTTATTGGACTGAACAAAGTCCATGGCCAACTTCTTTTCGACACTGCACGAAACTGCCAGGAACACGATCAGCGTCCAGACAATTGCCGCTACACTAATTTTAACAACCCTCGTCATACAGACGGCAAAAATAGAAATTCCTATGTTCAATTAAAAAAAGTTGCTAAAATCTATGCTTACACAGATGCAATCGGGTACAATTTAAGGAGCATTTTCAATCCAATTGACCCCTTTTCTTGTTATTACCCAAATATTACTTTTATTATCTTCAAATATTTTTGTCACATAATTTTCTGTAAGCTCGTTTTCCTCTGTATAGTGCAGCCATTGGCCTTTCCGGTACCTGAACACTCCTTTTTTCTCTGTACCGATCCACACATCCCCGTTACGGCTTATGTACATAACACTTACTTTCCATTCTGCGGACTCTTTTAGCTGTATCCACTTTTCTTCATGAAATTCGTACAACGACCTGTCTCCTGCCAGCCAAATCCGTTCCCACATGTCTTTCATCAAAAAATAATATCTGGTATCCTGCAAACCGTCCCGGTTATCAAATTCGTGCCACCTGCCTGCCGAATCAAACAGGGAAACACCATCACGGGCCATCGCCATAACGGAACCTTTATACCAGACAATTTGTTCGATGCTTCCTTTCAGTTTTGTTTTGTGCTTATCAAAGGGCGTACATTTTCCGTGTTCAATCATGCTGACTCCTGCAAATCGATGATTGTTTTTTGTAAAAGCCCATAATCGTCCCTGCGGATCTTCCCGGATATCGTACACCCCCGTACCGCACAGTCCTTCCTTTTTCGTCAGGTCGATCCATTCATCGCCCTGCCTGTAACTGATTCCATAATCGGTGGCAGCCCAAACCGTTCCATTTTTGTCCAGCATTAATTTGCGTACTTTCTCGGAAACGAGGTCTTTCTCATCGAAGGTGATCCATTTTTTACCATCAAACATATACACCCCTTTCAGCGAACCGACCCAGATATTTCCTTTATCATCCTGAAAAAGAGAGGTGAAATACTGAGGTGCTTCGCCGGGGTCGATTGCTAAGTTGCCTGCCACATCTTCATCAAACTTAAACCAGCTGAGGCCGTCATACATATGCAGCGTACCTCCCAGCAGATTAAAAGTTATTTCAGAGACATGTTTAAAGTCCTGAAAACGCTCCAGTGCCGCCCAAACCCATCCACGTCGGTCTTCGTAAAAGCTTTTTACTACATAATCATCAATCTCCGACTCGGAAAAGACGGTCCAGAATTTATTCCTGTACAGGAATATTTTATTCATTACACTCACCCATATATTCCCCTTACTGTCTTCAAATATAGTCTCTACACGCCCGATGGGCTCTTGTTTTCCCGTTTTGCTGTCTTCAATGGAAGTTATAGCGTACCACTTTCCCGAAGCATAGGCATTCAAACCGTTGTTTGTCCCAAGCCAAACAATGCCTTTGGCGTCAACATACGTACATGTTATTACGGAAGAAGTAAGGCCATCAGCCCTGGTGTAATTAAAAACCTGTCCCTGAGCAATGGGGACTGAATGCAGCAGCACAAAAGCCACTACAGCAAGTAATGCTCTTTTCTTTAAATGAAGAATAATTAAGTAAAACATGACATTGAATCATTAATGGTTGCGTCCATAAAGATACAAAAAAACTCGCGGGAAGCCAACTACAAATTGTGATTAGTGATTATAATTACCTTCCGGAATGAAGGCTGCGGGCAGGTTGACGAAGGGAAGCAACAAAAGTTTTAAGACAAATCAGCCAATTGCCATATCTTCGTTAAAGCGAGCTTTGGGGGGTCTGCCGCCAATTTCAATACCCTCGATAAAACTTTCCACCAGAGGCCTGATATCATCATGATAACCGCCTTCGAGCACTGCGAATGTGGTTTTGTTTTTAAAAGATTTACTCAGCCGGTAGGCACACTCATAAAAGCCGCGTTTTGTGTATTTCAGTCCCAGTAGCCTGTCTTTTTCATAACCGTCAAATCCGGCGGATACTCCGATCACATCAGGTTCGAACTCGATGGCCCGCTTAATTGCTTTGTCCACGCGGTCCAAAAACTCCTTGTCTCCCCTTCCTGCCTCCAGCGGGAAATTCATCGTATAACCAAACCCCTCTCCTTTGCCCGTTTCGATAGCAAAGCCCGAATACGGATATACTCCTTCCTGATGTATGGAACAAAACAGCACTTCCTTACTGTCGTAAAAAATATCCTGTGTACCGTTACCATGATGTCCGTCAATATCAAGTATAAAAACTTTCTTCCCTTCGTTTACCAGTTTCTGAGCAGCAATAGCAATGTTGTTGAACAAACAAAACCCTGCGGCGGTTTCTCTTCCGGCATGATGCCCTGGAGGACGGATAACGGCAAAATCTCCTTTTAATGAAGCTTTTACAGCAAGTCCGGCAGCTATACAGGCATCTTCATAACTGTCTTTGGTAAGTTGCACCTCGGCCACGATTTCGTTGGCATAACAGGCCTGCTTGACACTGTAGATATATTCATTGGTATGAACAAGCTGTACAAAAGGCTCACCATTTACATACGTATTTTCAATATCGGTAAACTCTTTGATACGGTAGGCCCCTTCGGCAGGACTATCCACATTGTGGAGCAGAAACTTATCGTGGAACAGGATCTTCATTCTGAACTTATTTCCTTACAAATTTAAAATTTTAAGCATACGATTAAACGTAAAAGTATTATTTTTAACTAAGTAAATTACAAGATGTAAAATGACAAAAACGGTTTTAATAACAGGAGCCACCGGGGCTATTGGGAAAGCCATTGCCGGGCGGATAGCAGAAAACCATGAATACCGGATAGTCCTGATCGCACGTAATAAGCTAAAAGCGGCTCAAATTGCTGATCAATTAATCGACCGGACGGGGAACAAGCATATTTCCTGTTTGATTGCCGATCTGTCGCGCAAACATGAAATTCAATCGATTGCTGACAACTGGCGGGATCCGGTGCATATGCTGATCAACGTTGCAGGAACAACGCCCCGGCAAAGGCTGGAAACACCCGAAGGTATTGAGATGCAATGGGCCACCAATGTGCTGGGGTATTTTTGGATGATCCGGTACTTTTTACCTTACCTGAAAAAAGGAACCCCATCGCGTATTGTCAACGTAGCTTCGTACTGGGCAGGGAACCTCGACCTGAATGACCCTGAATTTACGTCAAGGCATTACGACAACAACACCGCCTACCGCCAGAGCAAACAGGCCGACCGTATGCTGACGGTGGCCTTTGCCGAACGGTTGAAAAAAGAAAACATTACAGTAAACGCATGTCATCCCGGAGATGTGCACTCCAATCTATCACACGACCTGGGATTCGGAGGCCACGAAACACCCGAACAGGGCGCTGCAACACCCGTATGGCTGGCTACTTCGCCTGAACTCGAAGGTGTTACAGGAAAATACTTTGAACATCTTCACGAAACCGGCTGCCAGTTCAGCCACGATCATGACTCCATTGAACAACTGTACGAGATGTGCAATTCTTATTAAGGCGGCCTCTAATTAATTGTCCTGTTAACTCTGCTCTTCGGGATCTGCGATCCCGAAGAAAAGGGCAGCGGATTTATAATCCGCACAAACGCACACTCCGCCAGGGAATAAATTCTCCGGCTTTTTTTTCATGCTATCCCTCCGGGATGCCTCAACACAACCCAGGCAAGCCCCATTTTTAATTCTTCATATCTGATATTTCACATCAGCCAATTCTTCAGAAACTGTAGCAGTACGGTGATGGAAGGCTAATTCTGATTCCCAATAAACCTTCGCCATCAGATACTTGCCCAGGCTAACACGCCGGAAACTCTTCGTATTTGTCCCGTTATCTCCTATTCAAACTTAAATCACTATTTTTGTGTAAAACGTACGCACATGCAGTCGTTTTCAAAAAACTTCCTTTTTCCGTTCATACTGACTTTCCTTTTTTCAGGTAGCCTGAGCGCTGTAAGTCAGACTGATCAGAGGAGAGAACAGCTCAGGACTGAGCTCCGGCAGTCGGATAGTGACACGGCAAGGGTGCGTATTCTGTTCCGGTTGGGGAATCAATTTATCGACGGCCCCTCCGATTCGCTGATGCATTATTACAGCGAGGCCCTGCTGATTATTGAAGAAAATCTTCAGCAACTGGAAAAAGAAAAAGACAAAAATGATCTCGAAGAACTTCGGCAGTTCAAGCAGCTTAAGCTCAGGGTGTATATTGAATTTGGGATCGAGTATTTTTTCCGGAGCGATTACAGCAAAGCCCTCGATTATTATTTCAGGGCACTGCATATTGCAGAAGAGCTGGATGACAAAGAAACCATATCGGAATGCCACAGCGAAATAGGTATCGTTTACAAAAACCAGGGTAAATACGACCTGGCCCTGAAACACAACGAAGAGGCCCTGTATTATGCCACAT
>Ga0209834_10001870_pt1 | contig 11457 bp, 9 predicted proteins | sample Mar14236cmmetaG_FD_184134 | JGI IMG/M metagenome (GOLD analysis project Ga0209834, IMG submission 184134) | Marine hydrothermal vent microbial communities from Guaymas Basin, Gulf of California to study Microbial Dark Matter (Phase II) - Marker... ...
GTGCCGCCGGAATCCTCGATTACTTCCTTTCATGAGCAGGTCTGGTATCACCGATCCCTTGCAAACACCACTGATCCGTAACCCACAACCCATCGGCCCCGGCCCTCAGGGAAATCATCTCCGCTGTTTCGGTACGTCAGGACCACGCCCCTTCTGCACCCCTTGATCCGGGAAAACCGTACTACCGCCAAGACCGGCCCTATGCCGCAGAGGATCTGTCCGGAGTAGGTCCACCCCTTTCCCAGACCCGTGTAATCCATGGACTCCATCATCTTGAGGGTCTCCCTGTCCGTCCTGGTGACAAGATTATAATCGGGATCGTGCAGCATGTCACTGCTGGCTATGACCACGATTTTCATCCTTTTCGATAGGGTATCAAGGGCCTTTACAAGATCGTCCAGGGTGTGGGGATCATGGTTCCCCATGAGAGCGATTACAAGCCTCGCTCCGGGGAGGGCCCTTTGCAGGAAGGGGATCTGGTTTTCAGCCGAGTGTTCACCCCTGTGGGGCCGGTGATCGAAGTATATGCGTGGACCCTGGTCCGCTAATATCCGGGCCGCCTCCCCGTGGAGGGGGGCAGGGCCGAGGGGGGTCTGGATGGCGTCTCCGTCCATGAGTGCCACACCCTCAAACCTGGCGCGGTGGCTGAACCCGAGTACCACTGCCACCTCTGGAACTCCATGCTCAGCAGCGTTATCCCTGAGGGCACGAAAGGTATATCCCGCCACCCTCCCCGAATAGATGTACCCCGCATGGGGGGAAACGGCCCCCACGATCCTCCTGCGGAACGCAGGCACCCGGGCCTTTTCAATGAACCCGTCCACTATCTCCCCAAGTTCTCTCCCGTCTGCGGGGAACCATCTCCCGGCCCCGAAGGCCGTGCGTACCACCTGCTTAGCTCCCCTGCTCTCCCCTTTTTCCTCCCCAGCACCGGCAAAGGACCCTGAGAGGCACAGGGCTGTGAACAGCAGAAGAACCGGTCTCCCCGTCCAGGAGATGAGGCTCCCAATGGTCCGCCTGCCGGAATGAAACAGAAATCCTCGCCGGGTTATCGGTTTTTCTTTATCAATCATATCAGTGAAGCTCCCAGACCCTGTGTCCTATCAGGTCGTCAACCTCGGCCAGGAACCGGCTGCAGGGAAGGACGTTGAAACGACCGTGGGCAGAGAGGGTGACCGACCCCCCCTCCGGCCCGCCTACCCTGAAGAGGAGCCTGCACTCTCCAGGGTATCTGAACACAATATCCCTGAGATCCTCAAGGAGATCCCTTGAAAGCCCCCCGTTGTCCAGGTTCAGGACAATGGTCTTAACTAAGTTAAGCCTCAAAGAGGCCAGCGTCTCAATCTCCCGGGCAAGTATTTTGGCCCCGCTGTCCCCGATCTCCGCCGTACCCGTTATAAGCAGAGGGTCCTCGCCCCCGAGGAGGGGGGCCGCCGCCACAAAGAGATCCGGGAACACCACTAACTCTGTGGAGCCGGTGAGATCTTCAAGCTGAACAACGGCCATCTTATCCCCCCTTTTGGTGCGCTTTATCTTCAGGCTTTCTACCACACCGGCTATTTTCACCTGGCTCCTGTCCTTTTGAGCGGGGAGATCATGAATCATACAGGTGGTGAATCTTTCTATCTCATGGTTGAACCTGTCCAGGGGATGTCCGGTGATATAGAACCCGAGGGCCTCCTTCTCCCTCCTGAGCAGCTCTCTTTCATTCCACTCGTCCATTTCAGGGAGATCCAGGCCCCCCTCCTGTTCCCCGTTTCCAAAACCCAAAGGGCCGAACATGCTCAGTTGGTTGGGGTCGTGGTTGGCACCGCAGATCCTCATTATATGGTCAAGGCCCGAAAACAGTCTGGACCTGTAGATCCCCATAAAATCAAAGGCCCCGCACTGGATCAGGCCCTCGAGGACCCTCCGGTTCACCTTCTGCCCGTTAACCCGCTTGCAGAAATCGAGCAGGTCTATGAAAGGTCCATGGTTGGCCCTCTCCTCAATGACCAGTTCCACCGCCTTCATGCCCACGTTCTTGACCGCTGCAAGCCCGAACCGGATCTTCCCGTCCACCACGGAAAAGTCGGCCTGGCTCTCGTTTACGTCCGGCGGCAGGATCTCAATCCCCATGGCGCGGCATTCGGCAATGTTCTTGATGGTCTTGTCCTGATTGCCCATATCCTGGGTCAGGAGGGCGGCCATGAATTCAACCGGGTAGTGGGCCTTGAGATAGGCCGTCTGATAGGCGATCATGGCGTAGGCTGCGGAGTGGGATTTGTTGAACCCGTAACCACCGAACTTGTCGATGAGCCCGAACAGCTTTTCGGCCATTTCAGGCGCCACCCCGTTTGAAACGGCCCCTTCCACAAACTTTGCCCGATGTTTTGCCATGAGTTCGGGTTTCTTTTTCCCCACGGCCTTTCTGAGCTCATCGGCCTCGCCCATGGTATATTTCGCAACGACCTGGGCGATCTTCATGACCTGCTCCTGGTAGAGGATGACCCCGTAGGTCTCCCTGAGGATCGGCTCAAGCTGAGGCAGGAAGTACTTGATCTTCCCATTGCCATGCTTGCCGTTTATGTAGTTGTCTATCATGTTGCTTCCCAGAGGTCCCGGTCTGTACAGGGCCATGAGGGCTATGAGATCCTCAAAGACCTCTGGTTTGAGCCTCCGCAAGAGGTCCTTCATGCCGGAACTCTCCAACTGGAACACGCCGGTTGTTTTTCCATCGGAGCAGAGCTGGTAGGGGGCCTCATCGTTTAAGGGGGCCCTGTCTAAGTCTACACTGCTCCCGGTGGTTTTCCTGATAAGCTGCAGGGCCTCTTTGATTACGGTCAGGGTTTTCAGCCCAAGGAAATCGAACTTGATCAGGCCTAACTGCTCGATCTTTTCCATGGTGAACTGGGCCATGATCTCGCCCTTGGATCCAGCGTAGAGAGGAAGGTATTCCACCAGGGGCCTGTCGGCGATAACAACGCCGCACGCATGGGTAGAGGCATGCCGTGCCAGACCTTCGAGGAGGCGGGAGATCCTCAGGAGCTTCCTGGCGGGGCCTTCCCCCTCTTCCAGGGCTTTCAGTTCCGGTTCCTCGCGTATGGCCCTGTCCAGGGTTACGCCGGGCCCCTCGGGCACCAGCTTGGCGATACGGTCCACCTCGCCCAGGGGAATGTTCAGGCTCCGACCCACATCCCTTATGACTCCCCTGGCCTTCATGGTACCGAAGGTAATGATCTGGCTCACATTCTCCCTGCCATACTTGTCCGCCACGTACTGGATGACCTGATCCCTTCCGTTGATACAGAAATCGATATCTATATCTGGCATACTGATGCGGGCGGGGTTCAGGAACCTCTCGAAAAGAAGCCCGTACTTTATGGGATCTATGTTGGTGATATTCAGACAGTAGGCCACCAGAGAGCCTGCGGCCGAGCCCCGGCCCGGTCCCACAGCGATATCGTTGCGATGGGCGTATTCAATAAAATCGGCCACTATGAGAAAATAGCCGGCAAAATCCATCTTGAGGATCACGGAGAGTTCAAAATCCAGCCTCTTGCCATACTCCGCCCTGATCTCGTTGGAAAGGGGACCCTCTTCCGCCTTTTCTGACAGACGCCTGTCAAGCCCCTCCTTTGCGGCCTTGATGAGCATATGGTTGAGGCTGCGGTCCCCGGGCACATGAAACATGGGGAACTTATAGCGGCCGAAACTCATCTCGTATCGGCAGAGATCCGCCACCAGCACAGTATTGTCCAGGGCCTCCTCATAGCCTTTCAGGGCCTCCTCCATCTCCTGGCGGGATTTGAAATAGAACTCGTCAGAGGAGAACTTCAGCCGTCTCTCATCATCGATCGATTTCCCCGTCTGAATGCAGAGCAGGACATCGTGGGCCTCTGCGTCCTCCCTGTTCAGGTAATGGCAGTCGTTCGTGGCCACAAGAGGAATGGAAAGGTCTCGGGAGATCTCCCTTAGGCCCTTATTTACCACCTCCTGTTCGGGGAGCCTGTTGGCCTGGACCTCCAGATAAAACCGCTCGTTATCGAAGATCGAGGCCATCTCACGGGCCTTTTCCATGGCCACATCGGTCCGGCCCCTGTTCACGAGAAAGGGGACGGTCCCCTTGAGGCAGCCGGAAAGGGCTATGAGGCCGGAGTTGTGCTTCCTGAGCAGATCCATGTCCACCCGTGGACGGTAGTAAAAGCCCTCTATGTGGCCCAGGGTAACCAGCGCGCTCAGGTTCTTGTACCCCTCCTCGTTCATGACCAGGAGGGTCAGGTGATATGCTGTGGGGGCCCCCCCCTGGGAGGGGGAGCGGTCCCGCCGATCCCCGGGGGCCACGTATATCTCACACCCGATAATCGGTTTGATCCCGGCCTTTGTGGCCTGGTCATAGAACTGGACTACCCCGAACATGTTACCATGATCAGTAATGGCAACACTCTGCATGCCCAGGGCCCGGACTTTGTCGAGCATCCTGTCAATACGTATGGCACCGTCCAGGAGGCTGTACTCCGTATGGACGTGAAGGTGAACAAAGGGGGCGTCAGACACTTTATCCTCTTGTAATAGGGGGGCTGATTTTCCATTGACCTGTGCCAAGGGACCGCCGTAGTATGATACGATAAACGCGCGGGATCATCAAGATCCTTTTCTTCGGCGGACCTGATTCTCTTTCCCGCCGCATGGACCTTTTTTTCATTGCCCTGCCAAGAGGAGAGACGTCTCCAGAAAGGAGAGGTGAACAGGGCCTCGAAACCCAATGGCCCCTTTCCCGGCAAAGGGGGTTTTACGTTTATGAGAAAAGAGGCGGAAACAGACGCTGTGCCCCTGGCAGAACGGTTGCGGCCTGAGACCCTGGAGGAGATGATGGGTCAGGCACATCTAATCGGTCCGGGCGCCCCCCTGGCCCGGGCCGTAAAGGGGGGGCGGATTTTTTCAATAATCTTCTGGGGCCCCCCTGGTTCGGGTAAAACGACCCTGGCCCGGCTCATGGGGAAATACTCCCGCTGCCCTTTCCGGGCCTTTTCAGCGGTCACCTCCGGCATAAGGGAACTGCGGGGGATAATTGCCGAAGCCAGGGAGGAAAAAGACCGGTCAAACAGGCCCACCATCCTCTTTGTGGATGAAATTCATCGGTTCAACAAGGCCCAGCAGGATGCCTTTCTTCCCCATGTGGAGAGCGGTCTTATCATCCTCATAGGGGCGACCACCCAGAACCCCTCCTTTGAGGTCATCCCGCCGCTGCTATCAAGGGCCAGGGTGATGCTCCTGCATCCCCTTGGAAAGGATGACCTCAAGACCCTTCTACGAAGAGCCGTTTCCGATTGCGAAAAGGGATTGGGAGGCCTGGGTATGGAAATCACGGACGAGGCCATGGGGCATATGGTGGACCTGGCCCAGGGGGACGCCAGGGTGGCCCTCAACAACCTGGAAGCAGCCGCCTACTTTGCAATGGGGGAAGACCCCGGGTCTTCCATCCGCCTGGACCTTCATATTGTTGAGGCGGCCCTGAACCGGAAGGCACTCCCCTACGACAAGGATGGAGAGCAGCATTACGACCTAATATCCGCCTTTCACAAGAGCCTGAGGGGAAGCGATACCCAGGCCTCGGTGTACTGGCTTTACAGGATGCTCATGGCGGGAGAGGATCCCCTCTTCATATGCAGGAGGATGATCCGCTTCGCCTCAGAAGACGTGGGCCTGGCCGATCCTCATGCCCTGCAGATGGCCCTGGCTGCCTTTGACGCCTGGCAGAGGGTTGGACCTCCCGAGGCAGAGCTCGCCCTGGCCGAGGCAGCCGTCTACCTTGCCTCGGCCCCCAAGAGCAACGCCCTGTACCTCATGGAAAAGGCCGTTAAGGAGGAGATCGAAGGGTCAGGGGCCCTCCCCGTGCCGCTTCACATCAGGAACGCGCCCACCCGCATGATGAAAGGACTTGGCTACGGCCGGGGCTATCTCTATCCACACAACCATCCCGGGGCCTGGGTTGATCAGGTTTACCTCCCCCGGCCCATAGAGAGGCGTATCTTCTACCGGCCCACACAGAGGGGATTTGAAGGGGAGGTGCGCAAGCGGATGGAGAGGCTTTACCGGGCCCGGCACCAAAAAACGCCCGGTCCCGACCATAAAAAACCCCGCCGGTGAAGGGGGAGAAATCCCTGGTTCATGGCATTCCCCTGCCGGGGTTCTTGAGATACACTCGGTCTGGATTTCGTATGTTACAACGGAGGGGACCAGCGGCTTAGGGCTCCGTCGTAGGACCAGCAGTCATGAAGGGCCTTTCTCGAAGTGTACTGGGGGTTTTCCGCCCATAGGAGCATCTGTTCGTGGGCATGGTTCAGTTTCTTGAACGCCTCTTCATTTCCGCCCACGTCGGGGTGGTACACCTTGGCCATCTTCTTGTAGGCGGTCTTTATCTTCTTCTCGCAGCCCTGGGTGGTGAGATCGGAGGTCTGCAGTCTCAGGATCTGCAGGCACCCCCTCTCCTGCCTGGTGAGCCTCGGTCTGGAGTTCCTGGCCGGCCTGATACTGTCCGGGGGAATATCTTTCTTGTGGTTTCTGTTTACAAGGCAGAGGGAGGCGTAGCTCCTGGATCGGTTGTTGTTGACCATGTCGTGCCATTCTTGTCCGAACTGAATGACCAGGTTTTTCAGATCCTCCGCGGGTTTATTCCCCTTTACCCTCTTCTGAACGAATCTCGAGATATGCTCGGACCAGGCTGGAAATACGTCCAGAATCACGTACTCATCGGTGAAGGAAAAGGCCGCATATCTGGTGTTGACGGCCCTGAGGAGCCCCTTTGAAAGGGAGAGGACCCAGTTTATGTACTCTCTGCACTCCTTAGAGCAGTAGCGCCTCCTTGCCCCTATGTCGGCCTTGCCGCAGGCCAGGCATCTCCTTTCCCTGAGGGGCCCGGGTTTTCTGGCTATCTCTCTGGAGATCCTCTGTTGGGATGATGTTTTCATCAGATCTGTCCGTCTGTCTCTGTTTGGAACCGGAATACTCCGGTTTCATGCTCATCTCCCATATACCACGAACCGGATCAATAATCAAACGGGGGCGGCGAGAAATCTTGGCATTTGCAGATGTTGGGGGCCTGATGATTTCCGGGCGGCTTTTATCGGCTCATCTGCCGACGGCTGATCCTAAAGCTCCTCCGGTGTAAAGGGGACCACATCGTCGATCTTCGGGGCATTACAAAAGAGCATGGTCAGCCTGTCCACTCCAAGGGCCATGCCCGCGGCCCGGGGCATATGTTTTAGGGCGCTCAGGAATCTCTCCGGCATGGGGTATGGCTCCTTGCCAGAGGCCTTTATTGTCTCAAGTTCCCCTTCAAATCTGATCCTCTGCTCAGCAGGGTCGTTCAACTCTGAAAAGCCGTTGCCCAGTTCCACACCTGCCATGTAAAGCTCAAATCTCTCGGCCACAGTCCTGTTATCGGGTTTCAGCCTGGCCAGGGCTGCCATTGGAGCGGGATAGTCGTACAGGAGGGTCGGCCTGTTCAGGCCCAGGCTGGGTTCGATCTGGTCCACCATGACCTGGTCAAAGGTCTTCCCTGCCAGGGCCTCCTCCAGGGAAACGGAGGAGTACCGATCAAAGGCCACATCCACCGAGATCCGCTCCCAGGGTCTTCCGAGGGCGATCTCCCGGTCCTGGTAACGGAGAGTCACCCCCCTGCCGAGGCGGTGTGCCAGAAACAGGATCAGGGACTCGCACTCATCCATGAGGAATCCGTAGTCCTTGCCGGTCCGATACCATTCCAGCATGGAAAACTCCGGCAGGTGCAGGTCTCCCCTTTCTCCCGCCCTGAAACACCTGCTGATCTGAAATATCCTGGAAAAACCCGAGGAGAGCAGCCGTTTCATGCACAGTTCAGGTGAGGTCTGAAGGTAGCAACCGCCCACCCGTATCGCCTCTATGTGGGCCTCCGGTGCGGGGGCTGGAATGAGCAACGGGGTATCCACTTCCAGATAGCCCCGCTCCGTAAAGAACTCCCTGACGGCCTGAATCAAGAGGGCGCGCAGCCGCAGGTTGGCCCTCCGGCGGGCAAGTCTGTGCTGTTCACCCGTAGAGGCCCTATCCCTTGACCCGGGTGACATACTCACCGGTCCGGGTATCTATGGTTATCTTCCCTCCCTCCTCCACAAAGGGGGGAACCCTGAGCACATAGCCGGTTTCCAGGGTTACGGGCTTGGTATCACCGGCCACGGAGTCTCCCTTGACCCAGGGATCGGCCTTTTTAACCGTCAGGTCCACGAAGTTGGGCAGGGTGATCCCGATGGGTTTCTCCCCGAAAAAGAGGATATCCACCTCCAGGTTATCTGTCAGATAGTTTCTGGCATCGCCCACCTGGTTTTTGGTGAGGACCGACTGTTCGTAGTTCTCTACATCCATAAACCAGTACTCGTCTTCCTGGTTGTAGAGATACTGCATCCTTCGTTCGTCCAGATCAGCAGGCTGGAAGGTATCTCCCGACCGATAGGTGGGGTCGATTATTACCCCTGTAATCATGTTTTTCAGCTTGCAGCGGTAAAGGGCCTGGCCCTTGCCCGGTTTTGAGAACTGAAACTCCGTTACCACATAGGGCTCGTTATCGATCTGTATCTTCAGGCCCTTTCTTAAATCGCTGGCATTATACATGGTCGGTCTCTCCCATTTTCAGTGCTTGAAGGCCCTCTGCCCGGTAAAGACCATGGTCACCGGTGGGTTGGCCTCGTTGCAGGCCTCAATCACCTCGAAATCCCTCATGGAACCCCCGGGCTGAACTATGGCGGTGATTCCCTCACGGATAGCCACGTCCACACCGTCCCTGAAGGGAAAAAAGGCATCGGAGACCATACTGGCCCCCAAGAGTCCCCCCTTTATCCTCTTTGTCTCCTCATCCACCTCCGCCAGGAGTCCCCTGTCCTTCTCGCCCTTTTCAACCATCAGCTCCAGTTCCTTGTGGGAAAGGCCGTGTTTCCTGAAACAGATGGCGTCGGCGCACTTTGTGTACGCCTTGAATATGGCGATCTCGGCCACCCCCACCCTGTCCTGTTCGCCGGTTCCAATACCCACGGTCACGCCCCCTTTCACGTAAATGACCGAGTTGGACGTAATCCCCTGCTCCACCTGCCAGCCGAACAGGAGGTCCTGGTACTCTTCATCCGTGGGCTGCCTCTTTATGGAGTAGGTCTTTCCCCTGTATTCGGTGGAGGCCGGCATGAAGTCTTGGGCAGAGCCTATCCTGTTCAGGGGGGACTGCTGGAGGATGAGGCCCCCGTCAATAAGGCTCTTGAAGTCAACGAATCTCTTATGCGCGTACAGGGAGAGCCTGTCCATCCCGGGGATACGGATAACCCGCAGGTTGCTCCTCTTCGAAAGGATCTCCACGGCCCCCTCCTCAAAGTCGGGGGCCGCCACCACTTCCAGGTAGTTCTCCCCAACCCGTTCAGCCGTTGCCCGGTCAAGGGGAAGGTTAAACAGGGCGCAGCCCCCGAAGGCCGCAATCCGGTCGGCCATATCGGCCTTTTCGTAGGCCTCCACCAGGGTGGAACCGTATGCCACGCCACAGGGGTTGTTGTGTTTCACGATCACCACCGCTGGACCAGAACCGAGGTACTTCATGATGTTCAGGGCATTGTCCACGTCGGTGAGGTTGATCTTGCCGGGATGTTTGCCGCTCTGAAGCATATGATCCTCTGTAATGGCGGAAACAAGCCCTGATCCCGGTTCTATGAACTGGCATTCTCCCAAGACCAGGTTCCCGTTAACAAGCTCGTAGAGGGCTGCCTCCTGGCCGGGATTTTCGCCGTAGCGCAGCCCTTTCTCTATGAACTCCCCGCTCTCCTGGTCGGGGATCCGCCATGACCGCTTTTTGTAGGTTAGTACCTGATCCCCGAAAGAGATGGTTATCTCCAGAGGAAAGTGGTCATCCATAACTGTCCTGTACATCTTCTTAAGTTCGGTCATGCTCTTCTCCTCACACTTTCACCTGCTCTCCCCGCGCCTTGCGCCCTGCGCCTTACGCCTCTCTATATACGCATAGGCGTTATGGTTGTGTATTGATTCAAAATTCTCAGACTCAACGGAAAACCAGGTGATATTGGGGTCCTTTTCCAGTTTCACCGCTATCTCCCTCACAATATCCTCAACGAACATGGGATTCTCATAGGCCTTTTCGGTCACATACTTTTCATCTTCCCGCTTGAGCACGGAAAACACATCACTTGAGGCGGTCTCCTCCACCAGTCTGATAAGGTCTTCTATCCAGACGAACTTCCTGAACCTCACATGGAGCCTCACCTCACCCCGCTGATTGTGGGCACCGAAGTCGCTGATCTCCTTTGAGCAGGGGCAGAGGGTCGAGATAGGCACATGGATTCCCACCACCAGATCGCTGCCCCTGTTCAAAGAGCCCTTCATGGTGCATGTGTACTCCATAAGTCCGTTGGCCCCTGTGACAGGGGCGTTTTTACTGATAAAATAGGGGAAGGTGATCTCCATGTGGGCACTCTCCGCATTAAGCCTGTCTTTCATCTCCTCCAGTATCCCTGAAAAATTCTGCAGGGATATACGTCGGCTGTGCTCGTTGAGGATCTCAACAAAGCGGCTCATGTGGGTCCCCTTGTAGTAGCGGGGCAGATTCACGTACATGTTGATCTCCGCTACGGTCTGCTGCTCCCCCTGGTCCCTGTCAAGGACGGTGATGGGGTATCTGATCCCTTTCACTCCCACCTGATCAATGTCCATGTTTCTGTAATCTTTATGATTCTGGATATCTTCCATGATCTGTATCTGTTAAGGTGTACGAAGAGGGCCACTGAAGATCCCCCTCAGGGGAGGACCCTGGAAGGCCCGGACCGCCATGCACTATAGCGATCCTGGTCTCAAAGTCAACCGGAACATGATCCTGCCGGTCAATCAAGATAATCCTTCAGCGTCTCTCTGAGAGAATCGGGCCACTCCTCTTTAAACAGGAAGGCCCTGATCTCCTCCTTTGAGAGCCTTCTCATGATTTCAGCGGGCAGTTCCCTCAAGACCTCCATTCTCCCGGGGATCGGCTCCCTGGGAATAGTTTTTTCCTCTTTCATTTGATCTCTCCTTTTTTCCGCGTGCCCGGGGTCCTTTCCTGCGCGGCCTTCCCCTCTCCCCTGATACGGAGCCTTCCGCCTCCTAACCCAGGTAGGCCTCCTTCACCCTCGGGTTTTCAAGAAGTGCCCGGGCTTTATCCTGAAGCACGATCCGGCCCGTCTCTATAACATAGCCGTGATCCCCCAACTCAAGGGCGGCCTGGGCGTTCTGCTCCACAAGGAGTATGGTGAGCCCGTCATCCCTGATCCTTCTGATGATCCCCATGATCTGCTCCACAACAATAGGGGCCAGGCCAAGGGATGGCTCATCCAAGAGGAGGAGACGGGGAGTTCCCATGAGGGCCCTTGCAATGGCCAGCATCTGCTGCTCACCGCCGGACAGGGTGCCGCCCATCTGTTC
>Ga0209834_10001877_pt1 | contig 11433 bp, 10 predicted proteins | sample Mar14236cmmetaG_FD_184134 | JGI IMG/M metagenome (GOLD analysis project Ga0209834, IMG submission 184134) | Marine hydrothermal vent microbial communities from Guaymas Basin, Gulf of California to study Microbial Dark Matter (Phase II) - Marker... ...
GCTTCTTTAATTAAGCTACGGATTATTAAGAAATTTTCTTCTTTGCTTGCATGGATTTTATTGATTGCAACAGCACATTTCATGAAGACCCTCCTAACTTTGGATGTATCATCTAAAAATCTATCATGACTCCAAATGATAGGCAAGGTGGTTTCGAAAGCCCTTAAATAAAAACGGGAGCTTCCGCTCCCGTTTTATGTTGCTGGAATAACCAAAATTGCTGACCAGTATTTCAGGTGAAGGAGGGGTAGCTTTATTTTATCGCCAATTATTTCTCCTTTTATTTCCTGCGGCGCGATATAACCATCGGGTGATATGAAGTAAAAATGTGAGTTTTCAGGGATAAGGCTTTTTGGAAGGTTTATAGTCAGGTTAGAATATTCTTCAGGTGCTCGTTGTTTGTGCCTCCATAATGAACTTCTTGCATTCATCAAATTTACAAAGTTAATCATCAAACCTTGTTCTGAATTTTTAACAGTAACCCAAATCTTTCCTTTTTTTGGGCTGGTTGAATAGCTTTCTTCAAAATGCACATCAGATAATTCGTCAAATGTGCCGTTCAAGAAATCCTCATATCTAACCTGAAAATCATAATAAGCCTTTAGGGCATCAAGAACTTTCATATCTATGACATCTGCGCCCGGAAAATAAGGGCCGGAAAGTATGCGCATGATTTCTCCAATTTCAAGCCTTCTGCCTCCACTTACGGCAATGACTGAATCGGCTAAAAATATGCTGTGTTTCTTTATACCTTCAAGATAAGCCGCCAGAATTACAGGCTTGCCACCACTTCTTTCTTTAGCATCCGTTATCATCTTGTAGAGGTCTTCATATGTATTACAGCTTTCCCATGGCTCGATATAAACTGCATCAGCTTCTGCTTTGTCTTGAATTTTATTCGGCCAGTTGTTCACATAATTGAAAATGACAGGTCTGTTTGTTTCTTCTTTTAGCAAGTTTATGAATTCCAAAAATCCTTGAGATGTTCTATATGGAATGTATTTCCCATCTTTTAATATATAGGAAGTGAGGTCTTTTGGATATCCATATTGGTCAAGATGTATCCCATCAAATCCGAATTCAATGGTCTTTTTACACTCGCCTATGAGAAATCTCGTCCAGCTTGAATCTTCCAACGTATTTGTTATCAATATCTTTTTGTAGAAATCTACGGGAGTCCAGCTGCCACCATCTTTTTTATAAAGAAGCCATTCCGGGTGTTGCTTTCCGAGTTCACTGTTACATGCATAAAGTGCAACGTAAGCCATAGAGGCGATATTCCGTTTGTGACCTTCCTTTATTAAATCCTTTAGTGTAGTGTTGGATATTTTTCTTACCCTTTGCCAGGCATCTTTGTATTCATCGCCTTCATCATACACGAGTTTCCCATAATCATACATCCAATCGTAGTACTGAAGACCGTTTATGTGGAATTGCACAAGATAATTCATCGTTTTCTCAATATCATAACGCTCAGGAAAGAAATCAGTAAGGAATCCATATCTTGGCGAATCTGTCCAATTGTTCAACACCGAAAATCCTCTGCTGATGCTTTCATTGGCTAATCTTATATCTATTCCATATCCTCCAGTCTCCTGGGGTACATCTAATTTTATTGTTCCAGTAGTACTCCCGCTCTTGCAAAGGATTGGCGTTACTCCACGAGAAATTTTGAGTTCATATTCAACGGGGTTATCAAGTCCTTCGATAAACAATGTCATTTTGCTTCCAGGGGCGTAAAAGGCTTTATCAAAATTCAACTTCACAATAGCACCTCCAAAGCAAGAGAGTAAAATAACAACTAATAGAAAGCAAACTCGTTCTTTCTTCATACTTTGCCCTCCAGATCGAGCAGCAATTCCAGATGGTTGGCATGAGACCACAATAAAGGTCTGGCTATCTCTCCCCAGAGCTCAACCCATTCAGGATATTTCGCGCTATCTATCAGGTATTCAGGTACCTGCTCCGGGAGCCCTTTGTCATTGAAATGGCTTTCTATCCATTTTTTTATTATTTTTGCTTTTTCAAGCTCCCCGCTTCTAACATAATACTGAGCAAGAGTTGCTGAAAGCAAAATCCAGCTTCCTCCACCAAAATAGGTATCTGTGGAGTAACGTTTAACTCCACCGTTTACATACAGTCTATTTTCAATTGACTTCACAGTGTTAACCATCACCGGGTTATCGATGGGAAAGAGTTCAAAGGGAACTGCCCCCCAGATAAGGCTTGCATCGACATCACTGCTTAGAGTTGATTTCTTCAGCCTATTACATTCCATGAGTTCTTTTTCAATAAAACTCATAATTTCTATCCACCCGGTTTCTCTGTGAAGAATCTTCTCTGCCGCTCGTAGCCCAGCAGCTATTGAAAAGAGCGTAGAAGTATGAATCCCTCCAGGATTTTCTTCCCAGACATCGTAGCAGGGGATTCTCCAAACCTTTATCAAGTATTTTGAGAGCAGTTCAATGAGTCCTCTGTTTTCATCTATTAAATCTTGTGGAGCATATTTCTCAACAGCCCAAAGAAAGGTTCCATAACCATCGCTTTGCCCATTTGGCCAGTCATCTGATGTTAGAGTCCCATCAAGGTTATACCGTGTTGGAAGCAGGTCATTGTGGGTTATAAAGTCATTCGAGGTAGCGAGGAGCTTTTCAATTCTTGGTTTTTGACCCGCAATTATCTGGAATCCCCATCTGAAAAACTTTTCAGCTGATTCCATATTCCCTGCTCTGGCCATTGCAGCTGCTATAAACGAGCCGTCTCGAAACCAGCAATATCCGTATTGGGAAAAATTTGGTGACGCAATATATGCGCCTTGTGGAGATTGATTGGTGTGGATTATTTGAATGGAATACTCTGAGAAATCCATTATATTTTCAAACCCCCTTCAGCGACAGCTTTTACAAAATATTTTTGGAACATAAAATAGATGATAAGCACCGGCAAAATGGCGATAATTGTGCCTGCAAAGAGCAAATGCCATTGTACTCCGTGTTGGGCTCTGAAACCCAGTATTCCAATTGGAAGGGTCCAATCACGTTTATCTCTTAAAATGAGAGATGGCCAGAAATAATCATCCCAAACCCCCAAGAATGACATAATAACCAACGTTGCCAAAGCCGGCCTGGCAAGCGGCATGGCTATATGCCAGTACGTCTTGAATATGCCACAACCATCCAGTTCTGCCGCTTCTTCAAGCTCTCTGGGTATGCTTTCAAAAAAACCTCTCAAAAAGAACGCGTTGAAGGCTATCCCTCCAATCCCACTTGTTAGGACAATTGTAAGGGGATTGTCCATGAAAAAGGGGACTTTCCTTATCATGTCGAATTGAGGAATTATCAGCAATAAGCCCGGAACAGCCAGAGTTGCAATGAGCACAGAAAACCAGAGCTCTTTTCCGGGAAATTTAAACCGCGCAAAACCATAGGCGGTTAACGAAGAGAGAAAAACGTTCAATAGAACTGCAGGTAACGTGATTTTCAAAGAGTTCAAAAAGTAGAGTTTGAAATCGGCTTCTACCCAAACTGTCTTGTAATTCTCAAAAGTTGCGGGTTTTGGTATCATCTGTGGTGGTACTGTGAAGATGTAGGCGGATTCTTTTAGTGAAGTCACCACCATATAATAAAAGGGAAAACACATGATAATTGCACCAATAAAGAGAAGCGTATAGATAATCAGATCCATTATTTTCTTTTTCATGATCAACACCTCAGTAAATCTCTCTCTTAAAGAGTTTTCGCTGAATTTGGGCAATAGTGAAAACTATCAAGAAAAATATCACAGCTATTGCTGCACCATACCCAAAATGGAAGTAATCAAAGGCTTCTTTAAACATATAACTACTCAAGACCTGTGTTGAATTCCGGGGGCCACCACCGGTTATCACGTAAACAGAGAGAAAAACGTTGAATCCTCCAATTGTCAGCATAACTGTTTGGAATGCTATTACCGGTCGTAACATTGGAATCGTAATCTTCCTGAGTAGCATCCAGCCATTAGCCCCATCAATTCTCGCCGCTTCATATAATTGTTTGGGTATCCCTTGAAGCCCGGCAAGAAAGATGAGCATACTCCAACCTATGCCTTTCCAGATACCAAGCACGTAGATTGGTATCATTGCGGTATTTTCCTGCGCCAGCCATCTGATATCTCTGTTAATCAGGTGAAGCAAGTCTTTCAACAGATAATTCACTAGTCCACCACGTGTAGCAAAGAGATATTGAAAAAGCACCGAAACTACTACCCAGGAGGTTATAACTGGCAAATAGTAAAGTAGTCTAAAAAACGTTTGGCCTTTCAATCCTCTTGTAAGCAAAACCGCGATAAGAAGGCCTATGATCATCTGGCCCGGCACAGTTACGATCACATATTTAAGCGTGTTAATCAAAGCAGTATAAAATTTGTCATCGTGAAAGAGCTTCACGTAATTGGATAATCCAACGAACTCATTTGGAATTCTCGGATTGATATTCCATTTGTAGAGGCTCATCAGGAAACTCTTGATTATTGGATAAAGTGTCCATATGAGATAGCTGAGAAGCCCGGGAAGTACAAAGAGAAATCCAGCCCATTTTCGTCTCACTTCACGTTTCACTGAAGACACTCCTTAAAAAGAGGGGAGGTGCTCTCCCCTCTTAAATTGTGAATAAACGAATCATTCAAACTCTGATAAGACTTCTTCGATATCCATCGCTGCTTCCCAAAGAGCAAAATCGGGATTATAATCTGCAACAATAGCATTTTGCCATGCGAGGTCCATTATATCGTTGATCTGATTCCATCCAGGATGTGGTGAACGGGCTACGGCTGTTTCGAGCTGTTTCATGAAAGTATGGAAGTATGGATGGTTTTGAATAATAGGGTCTTCAACAAGGTCTTTTCTTACAGGCATCTGGCTTACTTCAACAAAAGCCTTCTGAACTTCATAGGAAGTCATATATTTCGCAAATTCCCATGCGGCTTCTTTGTGCTCTGAGAAAGCAGAAATGACTATATCTTCTCCGCCTACTACCGATTTTGAACCACCTTTGCCTGCCGGGAAAAGCGCGAAGTTAATTTCAGCATCAGGATACTGTCCCTTGATAATTGGCCAACTCCAGGGTCCAGCAATAATCATAGCATAAACATCTTCGGCATATCCTTCAAAAGTCCCTATTCCTCCACCACCGACAACAGTATCGGCGATGTATCCGTCATAATAAAGGTCTTTGAAGGTTTCTAAAGCCTTGATGCTTTCATCGGAATTAACATAGCCTTCAGCTTTGGAATTCGTTGGATCGAGGATATAACCGCCAAAGGAGTAAATCCATGGTATGGAGTTCCATGGACCCAACCCGTAATCTGCATATCCCCATTGATCAGTCTGGCCATCACCGTCTTTGTCCTTCGTGAGGAGCTTAATGTCATTCACAAATTCTTCCATCGTTTCAGGTGGACCATCTAAGCCAGCCTCTTCAAAGAGTTTTTTATTCCATAGGAGGACACGGGTATTTGTATCCAGAGGCAAGCCGTAGTAGTTGCCATTCCAATAGCATGTGGAAAGAGGTCCAGGAAGGAATTGATCTTTCAGCTTGTTGAATTCGTTCGGGAAAGCCTTATTCAAAGGCAGCAAAACTTCAATGTCACCAAATTGTGGAACCCAAATGATATCCATTCTGATCACGTCGGCGAGTTCCCCGGTTGCCGTACTAACAATCAACCTTTGTCTCATGTCATCGTAGTTGACCTGTGTTTCGACGACCTTTATGTCTGGATGGAGCTTTTCAAATTCTGGGATGATTTTCTCGGTCAGGAGCTTATACTCCCCAGAATTGGTGCTATACGTATGCCAGAACGTTATTTCTTCGACACCAAACACCGCAACAACAACTACCAAAAGTGCCAGTACAAGAAATATCTTCTTCATACAAACCTCCCCTTTTCTATTTTTGAGAAACCCTGAAAAGTTTCTCATCCATTAGGTTATAAACCGAACCCAAAGCCCAGCTTTCTTCGCCAAGACCATCAACCTCAAAGACCACATTATCGCCTAATCGCCCAAAGGCATTTTTTACAGCGAATTGTATGGATTCATTGAGAAAATGGTCTCTAAATTCGAGTGCTTCGCCACCAATAAGCAGATAATCTGGAGCAAGCATATTGATAATGTTCTTCATAGCAATACCAACAAGCTGGGCATACTCACCAAAAACACGCATAAATGTTTTTTGGTCAAGGGCTTTAGCCTCGCGAAGGTATTCGATTTCTGAACTTTCTGACTGCTTCACGGATTTGTATAATTCTTTTAGATGCATGTTTTTAGTCGAAACAGCAACTTTTTTCACAAGAGCACCGAAAGAGGCTTCCGCTTCAAGGCATCCTTTGCTTCCACAAGTACAGGTTGCTCCGTCTTTTACCACTGTCATATGCCCGATTTCACCTACGCCACCTTTTGCTGTATGAATTTTTCCATCGATAATCAAAGCACCACCAATACCAACCCCAAGAGTTATCACAACAGCATTTGAATATTCTCCCGCTTTTCCAAGCCACAAATGGCTCATCGCAAAAGAATCAACGTCGTTCATCACAAGCACTTCGCATCCAAAAGCTTTTTTGAGCATTTCAGCGATATGCACATCACGCCAGCCAAGCAAAAAGGAATCCCTTACTATACCCTCTTTTGAATCAACAACACCAGAAACAGCAACTCCAATACCAAGTAATTGTCCATTTCTCTTTGCGCTGCATTCACCCCAGCATCTTTTTATTACATCAATTATCGATATAGGGTCAGATACTTCTGTTTCACATCTTTGGTTCTCAAGCATCTTCCCCGTGAAATCAGTGATCACAAGCTCAATATAACCGACGCCAATTTTCACTCCAAGAAACTGTCCATACTGTGGATTGAGTGAAAGCAATATGGGCTTTCGACCGCCTGAAGATTTGGCCGAGCCGGCTTCAAGCACCATTCCCTGAGAAATTAGCTCCGCCGTTATCTTTGTTACAGCGGCAGGGCTTAACCCTGTTTTTTTTGCTATCGAAGCCCTATCGATTTTTCTGTTGTTATAAATAGTCCTCAATATGAGCTTTTCGTTTATCTCTTTGATTAAGTATTTCGAACCCCTTCTTTTCATCTTATCACTTTCTTTCTTCAGTGAATTAACTAAGTTCATTATAAAACTTTTTCCCCTCAAAGCAAGACAGGGTAGGCAAATGTTATTTGTGGTTACGAGTAATTATCTGCTAATATGCAAAGATATCTTTGTATTTCTACGAAAGAGGTTAAAGAAAAAAACAGATTGTGTTTTGCAACACCCGGTTTTTGAAGATTTTTTAGAAAATGCCGGTTCAGAGTTTCAATTCGAAATTTTCCAGAAGCTCAAGCGATTGCAGGTTTTCTTTAAGGTGCTCAACAGAAGCGGCTTTTGGTATAGTAACCACTCTTTCCTTTGAAAGGAGCCAGGCGAGCATTATTTGGTAAATCGAGACGTTGTATTTTCTGGAAGCTTTTTCGAGAATGTTTTTCACGTTTTCTGAAACCACTTTTCTCCTCAATGGTGAATAAGCGGTCAGAGTTATATCGTTTTTCTGACAAAAGGGCAAAAGCTCCTTTTCCGGTTCCCTGTCTTCGATGTTGTATAAAACTTGATTGCAGACTATTGGCTCAGAGGATACTGCTATGGCACTTTTTAACTGGTTTGTGTTGAAATTTGAAACTCCTATATGCCTTATAAATCCGAGTTTTTTCATTTCTGCCATGGCACTTAATGATTCCTTCAGCGGAAGATCGGGATTGTACCAGTGTATCAGATAAAGATCTATGTAGTCAGTATTAAGCCTTTTCAGACTTCCTTTCAACGCTTTTGGCAGGTCTTTTGATGATAGATGAGTAGGCCATACTTTTGATACGATAAATAGCTTTTCCCTTGCAAAAGATTGTATGGCTTCTCCAATCAGTTCTTCAGTGTGACCCGCCGCGTAATATTCTGCTGTATCAATGTGGGTATATCCCATTTCGATAGCTTCTTCAAGCAATGCTATTGTTTGTTTATCTCTTGAGTGATCTGGTGCTTCATAACCGCCTATCCCCCATGTTCCAAGACCAAGAGCGGGTATATTTTCACCGGTGCTTCCAAGTTCCTTAAATATCATTTCTTTCACCCCTCAAAATCTGTTTATGAAATTATATTCCCTATGTACCCTTTTTGCCAAATATTCTTATCCACCCCGTGTACAATCTAATTAGCCCGCAACAATTGGAGGGATATCATGAGAACGGAAATGGAAGTAATTAAAGAAATATTGGAATGGGCAAAAAGGCAAGAAAAGGTCAGAGCTGTGTTGTTAACGGGCTCAAGGGCAAATCCAGGAGCTTTTACGGATATCCTCTCTGATTATGATGTAATCTTTGTGGTAAACGACTTGCCTGAGTATGCAGGTGATGATTCATGGGTTTCAAAATTCGGGGAGGTGATAACTTCTTTCAAAGACGAATTCATTTGGAAGGAACACGGTGGTGTAAAAACATACACCCGACTGATGCAATACAGTGATGGTATCAGGATAGATTTCAGCCTCTGGCCGATTGAGCTCTTAGAGCTCATTTCAAAAACAGCAATTCTTCCTGATTCTTTGGATATAGGATATAAAGTCCTGCTGGACAAAGACAGATTGACTAAAGAATTGAAACCTCCAACTCACAGGGCATACGATATTTCACCGCCAACAGAAGCAGAATTCCTCACACAAGTTAGGGAATTTTGGTGGGATATCACATACGTCCCCAAAGCTCTCTGGCGCGATGAATTGTTTTTCGCTAAATACATGATGGAGCACATAAGGTTTGGATTCTTTGAAAAAGTGCTCAATTGGTATATCGGAATGAGACACAACTGGAGTGTAAACCCCGGAAAACACGGCAGGTGGTACAAGCACTATCTTGAGCCTGAATTGTACGAAAGGCTTGAAAAAACTTTTTTCGGCTCAGAGCTTAAGGAAAATTTGGATGCAATGTTTCAGCTGATAGAGCTTTTTCGCTATTTCGGAATTGAACTGGCAAAGTCCCTTGGGTACAACTATCCGATGCACCTGGATGAAAAGGTGTCAAAATATATTACAGCAATTGAAAAACTAAGCAGAAATGCCAAAGAAAGATCTGCTGGTTTTTAGATTACTCTGGTACACGCGCAATTACTCTAGCGATAGATGAATCGGCTTTTATTCTCAACGGAAGAGCTATCACTTCAAAGATATTTACATCAATCAATTTGTCGAGATTTGTCAAATTTTCCGCGATGAGCACACCGCCAGAAAAGAGTATCCTGTGTATTTCAAAGGGATACCTGTCTGGAGAAGCCGAATCAAGTCCCAGCATTTTTACTTTTCTTTCTACTAAAAACTCAGCGAATTCTTTTGTTACAACAGGATTGTTCAAGAAATACTCCTCAGTCCCGAATTTTTCATCGCATCCGGTATGAAGAAGAACAATGCTATTCTCTTTTATGAAAGGCTTATACTCTTCTTTGAGCTCAATAACTTCTTGCTCTCTGACATCCAGCAAAACGCCTTCTCCAACAAAGTTTTCAAGTGGAAAGTCTAAAATGTGCTTTTTGCTGTTTGTCATATGCATAGGACCATCGATATGTGTACCACTATGCATGCTTATTTCCAGCCTATGGTTATTGTAACCGTCTTTATCAAGATGCCTTGACTGCCGTAAAATCGTCTCATCATCACCGGGATACACAGCCATTCCATTTTCGATAATTCTCGTCAGATCAATGAATTTGCTCATATTCATGCCTCCTATTTTCAAAGGAACAATGAAAAGATAACAATAGCAGTCCCTATTATTTTTATCACACCTAATTGCTCAGAGAGAAAAGCAACAGCGAAAAGCGTGGATACGATGGGTTTTAAATAGAAGACTCGACTTGCCGCAGAAACGCCAAGACTTTCCATTGCTTTAAAAAACGTCAAATAGGCAACCCCTGTTACTCCTATACCAAGATATAGGACCCCCAACCAACCTGTAAAAGAAAGCTCTGGAAAAGAGAGTTTCCCGGTGATAGCCAGCAACATTCCATATAAAATGCTGGAAAAGAAAGAAGAATATGCGGTGCTAACCAATGCTCCGTATTTTACAATGAATCTTTTCATAATGAGCGAATACAACGCAAAAGATAATGCAGCGGAAACACCGAAAAATATACCTATAAAGGTGTCTCCAACTATTTTTCCATAGGCAAAAACAATTATTCCCATTAATCCAAGCAAAGCGCCAAAGAATTTTCTCTTTTCTAATTTCTCTCCAGCAATAAAAACAAGTAGTGAAACAAACAACGGATTAGTGGATACAAGAGTCGCAGCTGTGGAAGCATTCCCGTACTTTATAGACAGCTGGAGTAATGTCATGGAAACGATAGAATTCATTGAACCGACAGTGGCAAGAAGCAAAACGCTCCTGAGCGAGAGTCTCTTTCTCACGAAAAGCAGCAAAAAAAGGCCACCCACAAAAAATCTAAACCAGGTGAGAAAAAAGGGGTCAACAGAACCCATAAGAGGTTTTGAAATCACTTCCATAGAGGAAAAAAAGAACAATGTTATACCAAGATAAAGATAAGCCACATGACCATCCTTCACTCAATCAATTGCTTTTATTATAGAACATCACGAAGACGGTGGAAAGCTTTATATTGGTATGGGAATGAAATTTCCATCTTCACAGTAGAAAATCTCTTTTACTCCCAGCGATTTGACGATTTTAAGAGCTTCATCAAACCCTTTTCCGAGATCCTCCGTTCTATGGGCATCTGAGCCAATAGTAAGATATTTCCCGCCGAAGGAAAGATACCTTTCGATAATCCAGGGTTGTGGGTTGACTTCTTTAAATTCTCTTCTCAATCCAGATGTATTTATTTCTAACCCAAGCTCCTTCTTTACTAAGAGTCTTAACAGCTCATCTAATAGCGGAGAAGGCTCGAGAGGAGCATAGCCGGGAATAAAGCGCCTTAAAAAATCAAGGTGCCCGAAAAAACCGGGAAATTTAAGCGTCCTCACCGCTGCAATTGATTCTTCCAAATAGGCTTTCCACAACTTTTCAGGTTCGGTGGGATTAGGGAAATCCGGACCTTCATGAACAGAGTAAATAAAATAATCAAAAGCCCCATTCAAAATGGAATTATCCGTATAGCTTTGAATGCCAAGTTCTACGGCTTTAAGCACTTTAAGGGGATATTCTTTTGATACTCGTTCGATTTCCTCAAGATAAAGCAGCGGATCACCGAAATTTTCTGCTTCTTCCAACGTTGGGCCAAGTTCATAGTGGTCACTGATACCAAGTATTTTGATACCCCTTTTTGCAGCAGTTTTTACCACTTCTTCAATTGTAGGTTCTGCATCCGGTGAGAACCGTGTGTGAACGTGAAGGTCTATCATGATTAATCTCCT
>Ga0209834_10001880_pt1 | contig 11432 bp, 11 predicted proteins | sample Mar14236cmmetaG_FD_184134 | JGI IMG/M metagenome (GOLD analysis project Ga0209834, IMG submission 184134) | Marine hydrothermal vent microbial communities from Guaymas Basin, Gulf of California to study Microbial Dark Matter (Phase II) - Marker... ...
TCATGTCAATGAGCTGTCCTCTTCTTTGGTTCATTTCTCTGCTGACTGAACCCATGTATTCGTATGGAACGTTTATGACTACCTTCTGGTATGGTTCGTAAAGAACTGGGTTGGATTTCATCATTGCACAGTGAATAGCAGTTCTAATTGCTGGGTAAATCTGGGCTGGACCTCTGTGGACGTTATCCTCGTGGATTTTAGCATCTACAAGTCTGACTATGACCTTCATGACGGGTTCTCTGGCAAGTGGACCTTCGTCCATTGCTTGGTGGAAACCATCTATAAGGAGATCCATAACTTCATTGAGATACTGGAGACCCTTTGTGTTGTCAAGGAACATGTTTCCGTTGTAGATGTCAACAATACCTCTGGCGATATCATAATCCATTCCTAGCTCGGCAAGCTTCTTTGCAACGGCCTTCGTATCTTTTGGTCTTCCCTCAGGGATTTCACCTTCTCTAATTGCTTGGTAAATTTCATCTGGCATTGGCTCGATCACAATGTAAAATCTGTTGTGTTTGTTTGGTGACTTTCCTTCGACTATTGGGCTTTGCTTTGTGATGCTTTCTCTATAGACAACGATTGGTTCTGAGACGTCAACATCAACGCCCCATTGTTCTTTGAGGTGGACTAACTTGACCTCAAGGTGGAGTTCACCCATGCCACTGAGCAAGTGCTGGCCTGTCTCTTCGTCGATCTTAACGTGGAGGGTTGGATCTTCCTTAGCAAGCTGTCTAAGGGCCTCAATGAGTCTTGGTAGGTCCTTAACGTTCTTAGCTTCAATAGCCACAGTAACAACAGGCTCGCTTGTGTAGTGAAGTGCTTCAAATGGCTCGATTGGCTCTTCTGCAACGGTTTCACCAGCCATGGCATCTCTCAAACCAGTGACAGCAACAATGTTACCAGCTGGGACAGCTTCCATGTTAACCCTCTCTGGACCCATGTAAATACCAACTTGTTGTATTCTAGCCTTTCTTTTTGCAGTTATAATGTGAACTTCTTGCCCAGTCTTTACGGTACCGCTCCAAACTCTACCAGTTGCAACTTCACCGGCGTGTTTGTCGATGATGATCTTTGTGACAACCATTACCATCTTTCCTTTTGGATCGCAGCTGGCCATTGATTGGCCAATCTCACTTTCCACCTCCCCTCTCCAGAGGTGTGGAATTCTGTATTTTTGAGCTTCTACCGGATTGGGGAGATGTCTAACCACCATATCTAAAACCACGACGTGAAGTGGGGCCTTCTTTCTCAAGGTCTTCAAGTCGCCAGCGTTTGTTAGGTCAATAATGTCCTTAAATGAGACTCCGGTTTTCTTCATGTATGGGACACTAAGAGCCCAGTTGTAGTAAGCGGAACCAAAAGCGACGCTACCATCATTAACGTTTACTAACCACTTGTCCCTGAATTCAGCAGGGGCGTACTTTCTGATTAAGCGGTTAACATCAGTAATGACCCTAACAAATCTCTCTTGCATTTGTTGTGGAGTGAGTTTAAGCTCTTTGATGAGTCTGTCAACCTTGTTTATGAAGAGGACTGGTTTAACGTATTCTCTAAGAGCCTGTCTAAGGACAGTCTCTGTCTGTGGCATGACACCTTCAACAGCGTCAACTACGATAATTGCTCCATCTATAGCTCTCATTGCTCTTGTAACGTCACCGCCAAAGTCAACGTGGCCTGGAGTGTCGATAAGATTGACAAGGTATTTTTGACCTCCATACTCGTGAATCATTGAAACGTTAGCTGCGTTGATTGTAATACCTCTGGCCTGTTCTTGCTCATCAAAGTCAAGCACAAGCTGCTTTCCTGCAAGCTCCTCACTAATCATTCCTGCTCCAGCCAAAAGGTTGTCGCTTAATGTAGTCTTACCATGGTCAATGTGAGCGGCAATACCCATGTTTCTAATTCTTTCGGGTTGAAGCATCAATTCTTTAATTTCCTTAATCATCTCTTCCCTCTTTCCCATATCACACCACCTAAAAATGTTGATCGTTAGTTCATCTCTCACTTCAAAAATTCAGTTATAAATCTTTCCATGCTTATTTTCCAAATCTTCTATCCCTCTTTTGGTACTCTCTAATTATCCTCAGGAAATCAATCTTCCTAAACTCTGGAAAATATACATCAACAAAGAAAAGCTCACTATAAGCTATCTGGTAGATCAAAAAATTGCTTATCCTTATCTCGCCGCCGGTTCTTATCACTATATCTGGATCTGACATGTTTGGGATATAGAGATATCTTTTCAATAGTTCCTCATCTATCTCGTTTTTGTTGAGTTTTCCAGCTTGGATGTCATCGACAATCCGTTTCACAGCATCAACTATCTCGCTCCTTCCCCCATAGGCAACGGCTATGTTTAAATTATAATTGTTATATTTTTTCGTGGCTTGTTCGGCTTCTTTCGCAGCTTTTCGAACATTTTCTGGTAACAATTCTTTCCTTCCAAGGATGTTAACTCGTATTCCATATTTGTGAACTCTCCTGTCGTGAATTAATTCTCTGAACTTCTTCTCGAAGAGATCCATAAGCATCTTGACCTCTTCTTTGCTCCTATTGAAATTCTCAGTAGAAAAAGCATATACAGTCAGTGTTCTTATCCCTAAGTCTCGGCACCATTCAAGAATCTCTTCCAATTTTTGAGAACCAAAAAGATGGCCATACCATGGAGGTTTATTGAGAAGTCTGGCCCATCTTCTGTTTCCGTCCATTATTATTGCTATATGCCTTGGAATTCTCTCGGGCCGGGACTTGACTTTTTCAAATAGGTATGACTCGTATAGGTCATACACCGGCTTAAATAAAATATGAGGAATAGAGGATACAACTCTATAAATCATGCTCATGCTTCGTCACTCAACTCTCTTTCTCTTTTGAACATGCATCTCAGCAAGTTCCATATAAATTTCAGCGTTTTTCTTGGTCATTTCAATCTCTTCCTCACTGAGCCGTCTTACAGCTTTTCCAGGGACTCCAACAACTAGGCTGTAGTCTGGAATCTCCTTGCCGGGGGGAATTAATGCGCCAGCTCCTATAATCACATGGTTTCCAATCTTTGCACCATCTAGGACTATTGCTCCCATACCGATAATGACGTGATTCCCGATTTTTGCACCGTGAATAACTGCATTGTGACCTATTGTGACGTACTCTCCGAGTATTGTGGGCATTCCATGGGAGGTATGAACACTTACATTGTCTTGTATGTTGGAGCCTTTTCCAATGTATATCTGCTCTATGTCCCCTCTGAGCACTGCAGATGGCCATACGCTAGTCTTTTCTTCCAAAACTACATCTCCAATTATATACGCATTCTCATCCACAAATGCTGTCTCGTGAATTTTAGGCCTTTTTCCATTTAGCTCATATATCACCATGATTACCACCAGTAGTGGCTGGGTAAAACAACTTATAAACTTTCACACCCTAAGAGAAATGTGGTGGGATGCTAATGAGGTACCGAAAAGGGGCCACTGCCGAAAGGGAACTTATAAAAATGCTTGAAAAAGAAGGATTCGCTGTTGTGAGGTCAGCTGGAAGTAAAAAAGTTGATATTATCGCTGGAAATGGCAGAACATACCTTTGTATAGAAGTAAAAACCACAAGAAGCGACAGATTATATTTAAGTGAAGAAGACATGCTGAAAATTAAAAGCTTTTCAAAAACCTTTGGGGGAAAAGGTGTTATTGCAGTCAAGTTCATAAACAATGGATGGTACTTTTTTGACGCTTTTGATTTGAAAAAAAGTGGAAAAAATTATAAAATAAGCTTGCAAATAGCAAAACATAAAGCTAAAACTTTTGAAGAGGTTATAGGTAGGCAGAAGTCCTTAGTTGAGGTGATAGGAAGTGGTTAGAAAAATTTTCATCACTATCATGTTGATTTTCTTTCTGAGTTTTATGTATTCACCAACGAGCGCTCAAGTTCCTCTCCTCCTCCAAGTACCACAACAATATTTTGAAGCCAAGCCCGGAGAGACTGTATCTGTTCCTGTTACGCTGGTTAATATGGGAAACGAGAGTATCGAGAATATAACCATTCATGTCTCTGGGCCTCTCGTTAAGGGCCTCCTCTATGGTCAAGAGTATATAGAAAAGCTTGAACCCGGAGAAACCATGGACAAGACCTTGTCTATCTATGTTCAAGATGTAAGAGCAGGTGTTTACGATTTAAAAATAATTGCTAAGGTGGGAGTAACCTTTATAGAAGTTCCCATTTCTCTAAGAGTGCTTACCCAGATAAGTTATTCTGCAGACATCGATGTAGGGAGCAAATACATCTTTGGCCAGGACGTGACAATAACTTTGCTGGTTTCCTCTTCATCCAATGGGGTTATCTTTGGGGATGTTTCATATGAGATATACAAAGATAAAAGCTTAATTGCCCAAAAAGACCTAACAAATATCTTTTTATATCCAGATCCACCGAGAAATAAATGGAAATACTCACTGTTCCTACCAAAGGCCGACTTGGGCAACTACACGGTTATAATGAGAAGTACATTTAGAGGACTTTCAAGGACTGTTACAAAAAGTTTTCTTGTTTATCAAAGAGTTCTCAGTTATGAGGCCAAATTTGAAAATGGTGTAATTTCTGTTAAGGTCACTGACGAGCATGGAAATAGGGTGGGAGGAATTCCGGTGAATATAGAAGGAACCCAACTGCAGACAAATTCTTATGGGATAGCATTTATTGAAGCAAATAAACCGGGGACCTATAGGATAACACTCAACTTGGATGGAAAAATAGTTGAAACTTTTGTGGAAGTTAAGAGATTGTTTTTGGACTACGAGCAAAGAAATGAAACGCTTTTAGTTTATGTGAGGGATTCTTCAGGGGTTGGGATTCCCAAGGCAAGTGTAGAGGCTATAGGCCCCTTAGGAAAATCTTACGGAACAACCGATGAAAATGGAACAGCCCTAATAAACCTAAATGAGACTGGTTTTGGTAGTATTAGGATAAAAGCAGAAAATGATGCATATATTGGAGCAGAAGCTGTGGTGGATGTTAAAAAGCCACAACCTCCAGAGACCGAAACACCCTCTCCAAGCACAACAAGCCCCATTCCAACCTCTACAAACCAAACTACAACTCCTGTTTCACCATTGCAGCCAAAAGATTATGGAAACCTACCTTTAATCTTGATTCTCTCTGCAGTTCTCTTTGGGAGCACCTCATACATAGCCCTGTTCAGGCCGCTAAAATTTGAAGAACAAATGGATAAGTATTATTTTGTTAAAATAAAGGCTCCGAGACTCAGGGAAATACGGGGATTCACGTATGAAAGGGCAATAGATGCTGTTGATGCAAGAGCAACGAAAGGCGAAGTTACAATTGAAAATGGCAAGGTGATATGGAAAATAGAAAAACTGGAACCTGGAGAAGAGGCCTTTTTGCAGGTTCTTCTCTAACTTCATCTTTTCTTGGAAAAAATTTTTAAGTTGTAAAATCTCATTAAGATAAACATCTAAATGAAAATGGGGTGGTTGAAATGGTCAACTGGGAATTAATGCAAAGAGTTATTGAAGCGCCTGGTGTTTCTGGATACGAGTTTATGGGCATTAGAGACGTGGTAATTGAGGCCCTAACAGAGTATGTTGATGAGATCAACGTAGATAAGCTTGGAAACGTTATTGCCCGCAAGAAGGGAGATGGTCCAAAGATTATGATTGCTGCTCACATGGATAAGATAGGTTTGATGGTTAATCATATTGATGAAAAGGGTTATTTACATGTAGCACGTGTTGGAGGAGTTGATCCTAGAACTCTTGTGGCTCAGAGGGTTAGAATCTTTGGAGAAAAAGGAGAGGTTTATGGTGTTGTGGGACACATCCCACCGCATTTAACAAAGCCTGAGGAGAGAACCAAAGCAGCTGACTGGGACACCATAGTTATTGATGTAGGTGCAGATTCAAAAGAAGAAGTAGAGAAAATGGGAGTAAAAATCGGTACTATTATGGAATTTGCCCCTGCTTTCACGAGGCTTAATAAAAACCGCTTTACTACGCCATATCTCGATGATAGGATCTGTTTATATGCCATGATTGAAGTAGCAAGAGTTTTAGAGGAGCATCAGGCTGACATCTACTTTGTGGCGAGTGTTCAGGAGGAAGTAGGTTTGAGGGGAGCAAGAGTTGCAAGTTATGCAATTGATCCAGAAATTGGAATAGCCATGGATGTCACCTTTGCAAAACAACCCGGAGATAAAGGTAAAATAGTTCCAGAACTCGGAAAAGGCCCTGTAATGGATGTTGGACCCAATATCAATCCAAAAGTTAGGGCCTTTGCTGAAAAAGTTGCCAAGAAGCATGAGATTCCACTTCAGATAGAACCAAGTCCTAGGCCAACAGGAACAGACGCAAATATAATGCAGATAAACAGGGAAGGAGTTGCAACGGCAGTCCTTTCAATCCCTATAAAGTATATGCACTCCCAAGTCGAGCTAACTGATGCCAGAGATGTTGATAACACAATAAAACTGGCAAAACACTTCCTTGAAGAACTCAAACCCATGGATCTTGTCCCGTAACCTAAAACCTTATCTTTTCTTCTTCCTTAATTATTCTTGGTGTACTTTGGTGAAAAAAGGGGAAATTGAATACAAACTTGAACTGGCGGAAGAGAGTCTTGAACTTATAAAAGATGCATTCCCAGAAACTGCAGATGAATTCCTAAAAATGGATCTAGCAAAGGATGGGGTATATAAGAGGTTAGAATTTGCGATTCAGAATATTCTGGATAGTTTTAACGAAATAATTGTTGCCCTAGAGCTTGGACCGTCTATAGGATATAAAGACATTGTGGAAACCCTTCACAAAAATAAAATAATTGATGAACCCCTGAAGGAAAAGCTTGAGTTTTTGGTTCAGCTAAGGGATGTTTTAATCTATGATTATGACCTTATTAGTGATGAAATGGCATTTCAGAACATGGAAGAATATCTCCAGTTTATGGAGGATGGAATAGTGTTCCTCAAATCTTTTCTGGAGGGCAGAGGGTGAAGATCGGCTTAGTTCCAATTGTTGCGAAAGAAGTGGATGAAGATGTGCTGAATGCAATAGAGGACTATATAGGGAGATTTTACTCCAATTTTGGATTCGAAGTTGAGATAATACCAAAAACCAGTGGTGAAGATCTATCGTTTGCATACAACTCAGTTAGAGATCAATTCCTTGGTAGATTTTTTCTAATGAAAGTCGCTGAAATCAGAGGAATAAAGGGAATTTCAGTTGCATTGGGAATAACAGATGCTGACCTTTATGAGGAAGGGATGAACTTTATCTTTGGTCTTGCAAACCCATATCTCAGATCAGCGATAATATCACTGGCCCGCTTGAGACCTGAGTTCTATGGTGAAGAAAACAGAGACCTTTTAAAGGATAGAGCGATAAAAGAGGCCATGCATGAGCTCGGACATGTCTTTGGCCTCGAGCATTGTTCCAACCCTAGATGTGTGATGCATTTTTCAAATTCGATAATAGATACTGATTATAAGGGCAATGCTTATTGTAAAACTTGTTTGGAGAAATTAAAAAGGAGTTTGGGGTGGAAGGATGATAGAGATTGAGCTTAAGGGCTATGCAGATAATAGAGTGTTTAGAAATATAAGGGAAGCTTTTGAGTTTATGAGGAAGGAAATTCATGAGGATATTTATTTTGGTCATCCGTGTAGAGATTTTTCCAAGACTGATGAAGCACTTAGAATTAGGATTAAAAGATTTAACGGGCATTTTGAGGCTCTACTTACATATAAAGGGCCAAAGATTGATAATATCTCAAAAACGAGAAAAGAAATAGAAGTTACCATAGATAATGTAGATGCATACATTGAACTCCTCCATGCATTAGGGTTTAGGGAAGTTTTAACTGTAAAGAAGAGCCGGGAAAAATATTATGTAGAAAAAGGCGTTACAATAACACTCGACGAAATTGAGGGCCTAGGAAAGTTTGTTGAGATAGAAAAACTGGAGAAGGATGAAAGAAACATTGAGAATGAAGTTAAGAGGCTACTGAAGATCTTGGAGTCGCTTGGGGTCAAGCACTTTGAGAGAAAGTCATATTTAGAGCTTTTAATGGAAAAAGTTAACCTTTCAGAAAAGTCCTAATAGCATCAACAAGTTCCTTGTCATTGAGAGCTGCTCTCTCCAAAAGGCCTTTTTTCTTTAATTCTGCGCCTATCTTCACACTTGTGGGGATTTTAATACCAAGACTCCTTAAAAAGTCTGCTTCCTCAAATACCTCTCTTGGTTTGCCTTCCATAACAAGTTCCCCTTTATCCAAGACTATTAGTCGGTCGGCAAAGTCGAAGAGGTATTCTGTATTGTGCTCCACGAGAATTATGGTGATACCTTGTTCTTTGTTAAGAAGTGTTATGAGGCTCAAAACTTGTTCCCGGCCTAGGGGATCAAGCTGGGATGTCGGCTCATCTAAAACAAGTATTTGGGGTCTCATGGCTAAAACACTTGCTATTACGAGCCTTTGTTTTTGTCCCCCACTTAAATTGGGTGGAAACTCATTCTCAAGTCCTTCAAGCCCGGTAATTTTCAATGACCAGTAAACCCTTCTTCTTATTTCCTCCACATCGAGCCCTAGATTTTCGAGGGAAAAGGCCACTTCCTCTTCCACTGTCATATTGAAGAGTTGTGAATCCGGATTCTGGAGGACAAGCCCTACAAACTTTGAAAGTTCCGCCACACTGGCTTCTTTGGTGTTGTATCCCTGAACAAAGACATTTCCGTTAAATTCCCCTTTTATTGAATGTGGGATTATACCATTAAAAGTTAAACATAGAGTGGATTTTCCACTCCCACTGGCCCCTAGAATGCCTAAGAATTCTCCTTTCTTGACTTTTAAGTTTATATTTTTCAGGGAGTATTCTTTGGCCCCGGTGTATTTGAAGCTTAGTTCTTCTACTCTTATCATCTTCACTTCCTCTCTACAACTCTAGGCAATATAAAGGCCACACCAAATATGAATACTAGGGTCGAGAATATCTCAAGCCTTCCTATCCACATGTGGAGAATCAGGAGTATCTTTATATCAATGGGCAAAGCTGTGGAGGTTATTCCCACGCTCAATCCGACATTTCCTTGGGCTGATGCCACTTCAAAGAAAGCATCCGCCAAACTTGCACCCACTCTAATCATTGTCCAGACAGTACCTATGAGGAGGAGGGCAATGTAAGTCATTGTGAAGCCTAAAACTTCTTGGAGGTCTGCTTCTGTGAAGACATACTCTCCAATTTTTCTTTTTATCACTGCTCCCTTCGGAAGTATTGCTTGTTGTATGGTCCATTTTAAAGTCTGAAAAGTTAGTGTTATACGGATGAGCTTGATGCCACCAGCAGTACTTCCTGCACCCCCACCAACAACCATGAGGAATCCTATAAGAAGCTTTGCAAGTTCGGGATATTTACTCAAATTAGTAATGGAAAATCCAGTACAAGTAACTGCAGAGGTTGCGTGAAAGATCGCCTCTCTAAAGGACTGTGCTATTGTAAGACCGGCTTGAGTAGTTAGTGCATATCCTATTAGTGCCACAGCGGGGGTCAAAAAGAAGAACATATATTTGACTTGGATGTCTCTAAAAAACGGCACCAGAGACTTTTCCTTGAACATTTTATAATGAACCGTGAAGTTAGTGGCACCCATTATCATTAGAAATATTGTTATGGCCTCTATGCTCAAACTGTTAAAGAATCCAACACTTAAGTCGTGGGAGCTCATACCACCGGTCCCAACGCCTACCATTGAGTGGATTGCAGCATCAAAGAGGCCCATACCGTTTGTGTAATAAAGGTAAATTCCGAGAAGCGTGAGAACTGTATAAATCTGGAATATTATTTTAGAGGTGTTGGCTAAGTTTGGGAGAATCCTCTCGGTTCTTGCCTCTGCTTTGTAAAGTCTTGCAGCAGCGACTCCTGGACGGATCAAAATAGTTAACGCAACTAAAACAATACCAATTCCTCCAAGCCACTGCATCCAGGCTCTCCAGAAAAGTATTATGTGTGGATAACTCTCTAAATTACGCATCATTGTTAGGCCTGTTCCGGTCCAAGCGGACATGCTTTCAAAATAAGAGTCTATGAAACTCATACCAGCAATTCTCATAAATGGAACCACACTCACAAATGACGCAAAGAGCCAGACAAATGCAGCTGAAATCATTGCTTGCCTTAGATTAACGTCCTCTACGTGTTCTGAATGCCTTGCAAGCCATGCTCCACCTATGATACATGCAATCCCTGGGAAAACGAAGTAATAAACATATTTCATCTCCTCCATATAAACCCATGTAATTAGGATTGGAATCAGGTAAGCAACCCCAATACCTTGAAGAAGCGCACCGATTAAATTTCTTATTACAAAAATATCATCTGCAATGTTGATGTATTTTCTGACTTCTAACATTGGGTCACCACATAGTTTAAGGAGAAAAGGGCATTAAAAAATTTTCGAGGCAAATAGGGGGAAGTCTTTTTAAAAATGCACTTAAAATTAAGTTAGGTGGTGGCAGTGGAAGAAAAAATTGAAAAATTACTCAAGGCTGGAGAGATCGCCAAAGAGATTAAAAAAGAAGTTTTGCATTTAATAAAACCCGGAGCTTCTCTTTATGAAATCGCAGAATTTGTAGAAAAAAGAACAATTGAACTTGGGGGCAAACCTGCTTTTCCATGTAATCTCTCTATCAATGAGATTGCAGCCCATTACACTCCTTATAATGGAGATAAGGCTGTCTTAAAGGAAGGAGACTATTTGAAGGTTGATTTGGGGGTTCATGTAGATGGTTATATAGCTGACACGGCCTTTACAGTAAGGGTTGGAATGGAGGGGGATGATCTTATTGAGGCCTCAAAAGAAGCATTGGAAAATGCAATAGCCGTTATAAAAGCAGGAGTAAGAATAAATGAAATTGGAAAGGTTATTGAAGAGACAATAAGGGGCCATGGGTTTAATCCAATAGTGAATCTTAGCGGTCATGTTATAGAAAGGTACAAACTGCACACTGGGATCTCAATTCCAAACATCTACAGGCCCCATGATAATTACGAGCTTAAAGAGGGGGATATTGTGGCTATAGAACCCTTCGCAACTACCGGAGCGGGGCAGGTTATAGAGACGCCACCTACTTTGATATATATGTATATTAGGGATAGGCCTGTGAGACTTCCCCAAGCTAGGACTCTTTTAAGTTATGTTAAGAAGAACTTCTCAACACTTCCCTTTGCCTATCGCTGGCTGCAAAACCTTATGCCAGAAGTGCAGCTTAAGCTAGCATTAATCCAGCTTGAAAAAGCCGGTGCTTTTTATGGATATCCAATTTTAAAAGAGATAAGGGGAGGACTTGTTTCCCAAGCTGAGCATACGGTAATAGTGGAGAAAGATGGAGTTTTGGTAACTACTTAACTACCTTTTAAATTATTTATAGGTAAA
>Ga0209834_10001888_pt1 | contig 11401 bp, 13 predicted proteins | sample Mar14236cmmetaG_FD_184134 | JGI IMG/M metagenome (GOLD analysis project Ga0209834, IMG submission 184134) | Marine hydrothermal vent microbial communities from Guaymas Basin, Gulf of California to study Microbial Dark Matter (Phase II) - Marker... ...
GTGGTGGCGGGCATCGTCGCGGCGACGGTACGGACGTTGACGGAACGATGGGGCTGCGACCCGGCCAGTCTGTGGGCCGGCATCGGCCCGACCATCGGCCCCTGCTGCTACGCGGTGGGGCCGGAGGTTGTCGCGGCAGTGGAGGATGCTTGTCCACCTGTATCTGGCGTGGCGCGTGAGGCCGGCGGACTGACCTACCTTGATCTGCCCGCCGCGGTGCAGGCCCAACTGCGTGCTGCCGGCGTGGAGCAGATCGAGGACGCCGGCCTATGCACTGCCTGCCACGTGGATGAATTTTTCTCACACCGGGCCGAACACGGGCGCACAGGCCGCTTTGGCATAGTGATGGAGTTGCGGAAATGAGCGAAATCACACACAATCTGGCACAGGTTCAAGAGCGCATTGCCGAGGCTGCGCTGCGGGCCGGGCGGGACCCGTCTGAGGTCACGCTGGTCGCCGTAGCCAAGACCTTTCCCGCCGAGGCAGTCATCGCCGCCTACCGGGCCGGCGTGCGTCACTTTGGTGAAAACCGCGTCGAGGAGGGGGCGACCAAGATCCCCGCTGTCCACGCCGCCATCTCTGGCCCGCGACCAACCTGGCACATGATAGGCCACGTCCAGAGCCGCAAAGCGCGGGCGGTCGTGGCGCACTTTGATTACGTTCACTCCGTGGACCGGCCCAAGATCGCGCGGCGACTGAGCCGCTTCGCGCAGGAAGCCGGACAGACGTTGCCGGTGCTTTTGGAGTGCAACGTCTCTGGCGAAGAAAGCAAGTTCGGATTTGACTTGCCAGACTGGGAGCACGATGAGACGCGGCAAAATGCCTTCTTCACTGCCGTCGAGGAAATTCTGGTGCTACCAGCGCTCGCAGTGCAGGGCTTGATGACGATGGCCCCCTTTGTCGCCGACCCGGAGACAGTGCGGCCCGTCTTTGCCAGCCTGCGCACCCTGCTCGAGACGCTGCGGGATCGTTTCCCGGCCCACGATTGGCGTCACCTCTCAATGGGAATGACCGATGACTTTGAGGTCGCGGTCGAGGAGGGGGCGACGATGGTGCGCATCGGGCGGGCCATATTTGGTAGACGGGGAAACTGGGAAACTGGTGGGCAGTTCGCCTCCCTGGTCTACCAATCTACCAATGTACCAATTTCCCAATTTACCGACCTGACGGAGAGCCAATGAACATTTTATTACGACTCGTAGATTTGATTTTTACCCTTTACACTTTCGCCTTCATCGCCCGCGCGTTGCTGTCGTGGTTCCGTATCAGTTACTATCACCCGGCGGCACGTTTTCTGATCCAGATCACCGAGCCGGTGCTGGCCCCACTGCGCCGGTTCATTCCGCCTGTGGGGGGGCTGGATTTTACGCCTATGATGGCCTTGTTCATTCTCTGGTTCGTGGAACAATTGCTCAAGACGCTGATCGTGGCACTGTTCTAGCGCGGGGGGCTGGGATGACGCTGCCGGTAATCGAGGGAAAAGAGGGATGCACCTTTCGGGTGCGCGTCTCGCCTCGGAGCAGGCGGGACGAGGTGGTGGGGTTGCACGGCGACGCGCTCAAGATACGGCTGACGGCCCCGCCGGTCAGGGGCAAGGCCAACCGCGCATTGCTCAAGTTCCTGGCCGGTCAATTGAGCATTTCACCGTCGGACGTCGAGATTATCGCCGGTCACACATCGCGCCAGAAGCGGGTGCGCGTGATGGGCGTCTCCGTTGAGGCTGTCCACGCCCTGCTGGACGCCAAGTAAAGCGATAAGCATGTTGGCAAGAAAGACAAATTACATGTGTCCTAACCCGCACAACACTGCCTGTCCCCACCTACACACCTTTGCCCAGCCCGACTTTTTCGTCTGGCGTATCCAACGCAATTTGGTTAAAGTCAATCACGACGTCGGCAACTTTTTCATTGCGTTCTCCTGCGTTAGCACCTCACATTACCGCTCCAGCAAAATAGTCACGGGCCCGTCATTGTGGATTTCCACCAGCATGTGGGCCCCAAAGACGCCGGTCTCGACGGGCACGCCGTGATCCCGTAGAGTCTGTATAAAGTGCTCCACCAGCGGCTCGGCCACCTCTGGCCGGGCGGCGGCGGTGAAACTGGGACGGCGGCCCTTGCGACAGTCAGCGTAGAGCGTGAACTGGGAGATGACCAGCGCCGCGCCGTCCACGTCCAGCAGCCCGGTGTTTAGTTTGCCTGCGTCGTCCTCAAAGGTGCGCAGGCCGGCGATTTTACGAGCCAGCCACTCGGCCTGCTCCTCCGTGTCGCCGTGCGTGACGCCCACCAGCACGACCACGCCCTGCCCGATAGCGCCGACGACTTTACCCCCGACACTGACCGAACCTCGACTAACCCGCTGTACGACTGCCCGCATGTCCGACTCCTTGTACGTGTCCCCGCCACTCTCCGACGGGGAAGCGGCGTTCGTTGCGCTCCAATTTGCTCATTATCGCCGTGCTCACGTCTACGTCCAACGTATCCGCCAGGTCGAGTGCGTAGATGAGCACGTCCGCCAGTTCGTCGGCCACGGCGGCCCGTTTCGTCTCGTCCTGCATGGTGGCGGCTGCCTGTTCCTGGGTGAGCCACTGGAAGTGCTCCATCAGTTCGGCGGCCTCAATGGCAATGCTCATACTCAGGTTCTTGGGGGTGTGGAACTGCTCCCAATCGCGGGCGGCCGCAAATTCGGCCACGCGCCGGCGCAGGTTGGCCAGGGTGATGTCGTGATCGGCCACGTGGCTAGGGGAGGCCCACCGCGGCCTTGACCTCGGCGATGACTTCCGAGGCGATGACCGAGGCGCGACGGGCGCCTTCGTCCAGGATGTCCCACACGTAATTAGGGTCTGCGGCCAGCGCCGCCCGCCGCTCGCGGAAGGGCGCAAAATGGTCGGCCAGGTTGCGGGCAAAGAGCCGCTTGCACGCCACGCAGCCGATGGACGCGGCGCGGCAGTCCTCCTCGATCTGCGCCACCTGGTCGGGAGAGAAAAAGTCGTGTAGCGCAAAGACGTTGCACACCTCCGGGTGACCGGGGTCGCTGCGGTAGCGGCGGGCCGGGTCAGTGACCATCTGCATCACCCGCCGCTCCATCTCCTCTGGCGGGGCAGCAATCTCGATGTGATTGTTCAGCGACTTGCTCATCTTTTGCTCGCCGTCTATGCCCAGTATCTTGAGGAACTTGGTGTGTTTGGCTTGAGGCTCGACCAGCACATCGCCAAAGTGACCGTTGAAGCGGCGCACGATCTCGCGGGTGAATTCCAGGTGGGGGGCCTGGTCCACCCCCACCGGGACGACGTCGGCCTTGTAGAGGGTGATGTCGGCGGCCATCAGCACTGGGTAGCCGACGAGGCCATAGTTGACGTTGTCGGGATGCTGGCGCACCTTGTCCTTGAAAGTGGGCAGGCGAGTCAGCCAGCCCAGCGGGGTGACCATCGAGAGGATAGTGTGGAGTTCGGTCACCTGCGGCACGTGGGACTGGACAAAGATGATGGTGCCCTGGTCGGGGTCTATCCCGGCAGCCAGCCAGTCCAGGGTCATCTCGTAGGTCCAGTCGCGCAACTTTTCGGTGTCCTCGAGCGTGGTGAGGGCGTGCAAGTCCACGATGCAGTAAACGCAGGCATAGTCCTCCTGCAAAGCGACATAGTTGCGAATAGCGCCCATATAGTTTCCGAGATGTTGCCGACCGGTGGGCCGGGCGCCGGAAAAGACGCGGCCTTTTTTTGTGTTCATTGTTGGGTTACTCCTTCTTGTTTGGTGTACGTGGTTCCTTCGGCTTTACTCAAGACGAGCGTAGTGTACCACAGGAGCGGCGAAGGGGCAAGCAAAAGCGGCCCCATCAGGCGGGCCGCTTGCTCTCGTGCGTTGTGCTGCTATGCAAAGGCTGGCTTGACGCTCAAGTGGGGGACGAAGACGGTGCGCACCTCGGGCACGAGTTTCACCTGCACGAACACGACCTGTTTGCCTTCCTGCCGTCTTATGCGGCCAAGTTCCCGATTTGCTTCCAGGAGTTCAGGATCGTTCGCCGGGAGGAAGATCACCGATGCGCCACTAGGAATGTGTTCGGTCAGTTCCGGGTTGTTTAGTGCCTCCACCATAAACACCTCGAACAAATCGTGATTGCGTCTGAATTGCTCTTCACGTTTCATCACGCCACCTCTCATACTACTGCGCCACCACAAAAGCAATGGCGTGTTCCCGCGTGTGGCTGAGGCTGACCGCCCACTCGGTTAGGCCGAGTTCGGCGGCGCGCTCGGCGGCGCGACCGTAGAGGCGAACGAGCGGCTTGCCCCGCGCATCGCCGGTGACCTCCACGTCTCGCCATCTGACACCATCGCGGGCCATCATGCGCATACCCACGCCCAGCGCCTTGGCGACGGCCTCCTTGGCAGCAAAGCGGGCCGCCAGTTCCGGCAGACGATCCCGGTAGTACAGAACCTCAGCCGGGGTAAAGACGCGCTCCAGAAAGCGGTCGCTGTAGCGCTCCAGTATCCGCTCGACGCGGGCGATCTCGATCAGGTCAACGCCAGTGGTAAGCATAGCGTGTCGCGTGATGGCATTACGCTGCCGGCGGCCCGGCGACGGCCAGGGCATAAGCCTCGTGGTCGAGCCAGCGCTGGGCGACGGCCTGTACCTGCTCGGCGGTGATTGCATTGATCAGGCCCGCGTAGCGCTGCAGGTAGTCCAGCCCCAGGTTATAGTGCTCCAGGTTGAGGATAGCCTGCGCCACTCCCTCGTTGGTCTCTAACCGCAAGGGCAGGCTGCCGGTGATAAAGGCTTTGTTGTCGGCCAACTCTTTTTCACCCACTGGCTGCTCGCAGATACGGCGAATCTCGGCGCAGATACTGGTGATGGCCTGCTCGACGTTGGCCGGGTTGACGCCGGCAATGACGCGCCAGGGGCCGGGACCGGGGCCGCCATCCACGCGGCTGAGCGAATAGTAGGCCAATCCTTGTTTATCGCGCACATTCTCTCCCAGGCGGCCCATCAGACCAAAGACGCCCAGGATGGTGTTGCACACGACCGCATCGAGGAAATCCGGCGCGGCGCGCGCGGGGCCAGGGTAGCCCAAGATGATGTCTGACTGCGTCTTGCCAGGGATGGAGACGGTGCGCTTGCGTATCTCGGTGATGCGGGGAACCTCGGGCAGCGGGGCGCGTTCGTAAGAGCGCGGTAACCGCGCCCCTACTTTCCAATCACCGAACACGTCCTCAATCTGCGTCAGCGCGTCGGCAGTCTCCACCGCGCCCACCACGACGATGACCATTCCCTGCGGGCCGTAGCCACCGGCATAGAACCCGACCAGGTCATCGCGGCTGAGACTACTGATGGTCTTGGTGTAACCGGCGAGACTGCGGGCGTAGGGATGTTCTGGGGGGTAGGCCAGTTCGTGGAAAGTGAGACTGGCCATACGCCCGGTATCGTGGGCGCGTTCCTCCAGGTCAGTGAGAATCTCGCCGCGCAGTTTCTCGATCTCGCCGGGAGGGAAGGTGGGCTGGCGTAGCGCGCCGGCGAGAATGTCAAGTGCCAGTGGCAGGTCTTCGGCCAGGCTTTTCGTGCCAAAGCCGGTGGTGTGAGTACCTCCACTGACGTCAACGCTGGCGCCGGCCGATTCCAACTCTTCGTAGATTTGCTCAAAGGTGCGCTGTGTGCTGCCGCGCATTAGAGCATTGGCAGTGAAGGCGGCCAGCCCGGCCTGTTCTGGCTGTTCGTCGCAGGCCCCCACGCGCAGGTAGCCGCTGACGACGACAGAAGGGCTGCTGTGGTTCTCGCGTGCCAACACCACAATTCCGTTATCGAGTTTGTGCCTTGCAATGTCTTGCGGTCCGGGTATGGACATTTTATCCCCTCCTGGGAAATTAACAATGAACAATGAACACCCCATTGTCTCATTGGTTCATTGTTCATTGGGTACATATCGCCCAACTGTGCGGTTCGACCGCGTGAGATACTTTTGCGCCACGCGCTGCACGTCCTCGATAGTGACGGAGCTGAGGTTGGCGATATAGTTCTCAAACCAGGTATAGTCGGCGAATATCTCGCTAAAGCCCATCCACAGGGCCTGTGCGGTGACAGATTCGCTAGAGTAGGCGAACTGCGCTTTGGCCTGCTTGATCGCCTTGCCTAGTTCCTCCGGCGTGATCGGCTCGGCGACCACGCGCGCCAGTTCCGCCTCCAACGCCTCTTCCACCTCGTCCGGGGTATGCCCCGCGCGCACGATAGCCGAGAGGCCGTAGACGAAGGGGTCAACAGTCGGCACCAGAGAGCCGGATACGTCGGTCGCCAGTTCCGTCGCCACCAATGCCTTGTAGAGACGACTGCTCTTGTTGGTCAAGCCGCCGCCAAAAAAGGTCATTCCGCTGGCCCCGGTGAGAGCGGCATCGAGCGCGGTCAGGGCGAAGAAATCGGGTTCGTGGACGGTGGGGGCGCGGAAGACTATCTGGAGGTAAGCGACGTTGCCCTCCCCCTCTACAGTCACCCGCCGTTCCCCCTTCTGTGGGGGCTCGACGGCTGTCACGGGCGGGATGTCCTGCCCGCCTGGGGTAACGCTCAAGTGCTGCTCGACCATACGCAGCATTTCGTGGGCGTCAAAGTCGCCCACCGCGACGGCCAGCGCGTTGTTGGGCGCGTAGTAGGTGCGGTAATGCGCGTAGAGTTGGTCGCGGGTCATCGTCTCCAGGTCGCACATGTGGCCCACGGTGTCAGTGCCGTAGGGGTGCACGCGGAAAGCGGCCGCCATCAGTTCTTCGTTGAGCAGGAACTTGGGGTCGTTTTCGGCCCCTTGCCGCTCGCTGATGATGACGCTGCGCTCGGCGGCGGTCTCGTCGGGGTCGAAGAGTGAATTGACCATGCGGTCGGCTTCGATGCGCAGCGCCAACTCGATACGATCGGTGGGCAACGTGGCAAAGTAGGTGGTAAAGTCGTACCAGGTCATGCCGTTAAAGACGCCTCCCTCGCGGGCGATGGCCTTTTCCGCCACGCCTTTGGGAAACGCCGTTGTCCCCTTGAAGAGCATGTGCTCGACCCAGTGAGAGATACCAGTGATGCCCAGATGTTCATTGCGACTCCCCACCCGGTACCAGACCCAAAAACTGGCCACTGGGGCGGCGTGTGCCTCTTTGATGAGAACCATCAGTCCGTTGTCTAGTCTTGTTTTGAGAAAGTCATTGTTGTTTTTCATCGCGTCTCCTGATCTCCGTAGCCCTGCCCCATGCCCCGGTAGTAAAAGCCCAGTTCCTTCATCATCGTAGGATCGTAAATGTTGCGCCCATCTATGAGCACCGGACGGTTCATCAACTCCCGGATGCGGGCCAGGTCCAGGTTCTTGAATTCGTTCCACTCGGTGACGACGACGATCGCGTCGCATCCTTCCGCCAGGGCGTAGGCATCCTCCGCCAGTTCCACCTCGGGCGCCATCCGCGCAGCGACCTGCATCGCTATCGGATCGTAGGCGCGCACGCGAGCGCCCGCCGTTTGCAGCATACGGGCGATGTGGGTGGATGGGGCTTCGCGCATGTCGTCGGTGTTGGGTTTGAACGCCAATCCCAGCAGACCGATCGTTTTATCCCGCAGGCTGCCCACTGCCTGTTCCAGTTTGCGCACCACTGCCCGGCGCTGGCGAGTGTTGATCTCCATCACCGCGCGCAGCAATTGCGCGTGCCGTCCCTTGACCTCGGCCATGTAGGCCAGCGCCCTGACGTCTTTGGGGAAACAACTCCCTCCGTATCCCACGCCAGCGTTGAGGAAAGCGTGGCCGATGCGTTTGTCATAGCCCATCCCGGTGGCGACCTCCTTGACGTCGGCTCCCAGCGCCTCGCAGACGGTGGCAATTTCGTTGATGAACGAGATGCGCGTGGCTAGAAATGCATTGGAGGCGTACTTTATCATCTCGGCCGTGCGCAGGTCGGTGATCATGATCGTCGTGCGCAGCGGGAGATACAACTGGGCCACCTGCTCCGCAGCCTCCCGGTTCAGCGAACCCAACACGACTCGGTCAGGGCGCGTGCAATCGCCGATGGCAGAGCCTTCGCGCAGGAATTCGGGGTTGGAAACCACGGCAAAATCCACGCCATTGTTGCGGCACTCGCGGATGATGTCGGCCACCCAGTCGCCGGTGCCCACGGGGACGGTGGACTTGTTGACGATGATGATGGGGTGATCCATCACTTCGGCGATGGAACGGGCCGCCATACGCACGTAACGCAGATCGGCCTCGCCATCCACCCCCTCAGGGGTGCCCACGGCGATGAACACGAACTCGGCCTCCTTTAGCCCCTCGGCATACGAGGTGGTGAAACTGAGGCGACCGGCCCGCACGTTGCGGGCCACCAATTCCTCCAGGCCCGGCTCGTAGATGGGCATCACTCCTTGCTTCAAGCCCGCGATCTTTTTCTCGTTGATGTCTACGCAAGCGACCTGGTTGCCCAGGTCGGCGAAGCAGGCCCCTGTGACCAGCCCCACGTAACCAACACCGATGACGGTGATATTCTTCATACTTGTGTACGCTCCTTTACTCGATTTTGAGCCACAATGATACCACAATTGGTAATTTGTACCAACTCGATAAGACGTGTATAATCTGGATGTATTTGTTTACCGCCTCGTTGGTGCAGCGGATGAACAGTGGATAAACGGATGAGGGATACCCGTCCTCGTCGGCATTGACCAAGTCCGCTTATCCGTTTCTCATCCGCTGCCCCGGTAAACAAACACATCTGAATACTGGATGCTTGTTGACTTTCCATTCATCTTTGGAGGGTGTTTATGGACGAGGTACATAGCCTGTGGACCGACCAACCTATCCTGGGCGCGAAAGACGACCGGCTCAGCTTTTCCCACTATGCCGATATTCTAACCGAGGTGGTGCTGACTGCGGATACTCCTATCACCATTGGCATCTTTGGCTCCTGGGGCAGCGGCAAGACCAGTCTGATGCGGCTAGTCGCCGAACAGTTGATCAACCGCCGCACCGCCAGTCATCGCTGGGCGCGAGTCGTCTGGTTCAACGCCTGGCAGTACGAACGGGACGAGGGGGCACTGTGGCGGGCATTGCTCCTGCGCGTGCTAGAGGGACTCGAAGGTAGGGGCGCAGTCACCGCGCCCCTACTCAGCGAAGAAGACGCCCAGCAAATCGCGGACTGGCGCACGCGGCTCTATACTGCTGTAGAGCGCACCGAGACGGGTTCAATCCGCATTGACTGGCCCAAACTGGGCAAAGGGGCGCTGCACCTGGGCCTTTCCCTGGCCCCCAGCCCCTCCACGTTTCTCGAACTGGCAAAACTATTGCAGGGTGAGACGGGGACGATGGAGGATATTGCCTCAGCCTTTCAACGTGAGAGCACCGAGGTCCACCGCCGGCAACTAATGTTGCTAGAAGAGTTCCAGGGTGGCTTTGCTCATCTGGTGCGGGAGTATGTCTGGAACCGCAATGGCTTATTGGTGATTTTTGTTGACGATCTGGACCGCTGTTTGCCCCAGCGAGCGGTGGAGGTGTTAGAAGCGATAAAGTTGTTCCTCGACGTGCCGGGTTGCGTCTTTTTCCTGGCTGTGGACCGGGACATTATTGAGCGTGTAGTGCAAGTGCAATACGCCGGTTACCTGGTGGGGAGTGATGAGAGTGTGAAGGATATCCCCGTCGCCGGGCAGGGTTACCTGGAAAAGATCGTGCAACTTCCCTTTTACCTTCCACCGCTGGAGGATGACCGGATCGCTACTTTCATTGACCAACACGACCCCTTTATGCCCCCGAACTGCCGGGACATCCTGGCGTTGGGCCTGGAACCCAACCCGCGCGTGGTGAAGCGCACGCTCAATATCTTTCGCCTGTTGCTCAGACTGGCCGAGCGCCGGGTGGCGATGGGCACAATGGAACCCATTGAGCCAGGACTCTTGGCCAAGATGGTAGTCATCCAGGCGCGCTATCGTGACCTCTACCGCGATCTACTCGAATACCCCAACCTGCTCCAGGATTTGGAGTGGGCGGCGCGAGAGGGGATGGAGGTGAGCCGTGCAGTGTCGCCGCTGGCTGAAGAGACGCCGGAGACCACGACGCTGCTGGAGCAGTACCTGTACTACAAGCCCTTGTTACGAATGTTGCGAGCAGGGCCGGCCTTTGCTGACTTGACCCGGAATCAGATCAATGCCTACATCTACCTGACCCGCACGACCAGCAAAGAGACCGGGAGAGCGCCGATGATGGAGGTAGCCCGGCGGTGGCAGGACTTGATGAGTAACGATCTCACCCGGCTGCGGGCGGCTGTCGCCGATGTGCAGGCGGGGAACCTGACAGACCAATACGTTCAAGCCCTGGTGCAGGTGATCGGGCCGGGGGCTGAGGATAGCCCGGCAAAGCGCATCTCGGCCGGTACTGCCCTGGCGTACCTGGGCGACCCACGGGATTTCGACGAGATGGTGGACATTCCCGGCGGTGAGTTCAAGGGCGGCGAGGAGGGGGAGTCGACTTATGTGATGGCTTATCGCATCTGTCGCTACCCCGTCACGAATATTCAATACGCTCGCTTCCTGGCCGAAAACCCCACCCGTCCCGTGCCCCGCCTCGACGAAGTATGGGCCGAGCCGTACAACTGGGATGCGGAGCGACGCACCTACCCGGAGGGCAAGGCTAATCACCCGGTAGTGCTGGTGAGTTGGGAGGATGCCCTCGCCTACTGCGAGTGGGCCGGGGTGCGGCTGCCCACCGAGGAGGAGTGGGAAAAGGCGGCCCGGGGCGAGGATGGCCGGATTTACCCGTGGGGAGACGAGTTCGACTCCAGACGGGCCAACGTGCGCGAAAGTGGGGTGGGGAGCACGACCCCGGTGGGAGTTTATCCAGACGGCTCCAGCCCTTACGGCCTGCTCGACTGCGCGGGGAATGTGTGGGAGTGGACGACTGCGCGGGCGGGCGAGGATCAGAACATTATCTGTGGGGGTTCGTGGAACTTTGGCGCCAAAGACGCACGCTGCTTCGCCCGCGACTATAGTCATCCGAGCCATCGTTCGAACCGCATCGGCTTCCGCGTTGTCACCAGCCCGCAGCCGCAGGAGCAGGGGACAGAAGAAACCTAAACCCTCAACCTCAACCTCAGCCTTGACCTTAAAGTGCCCATCAACATCGGCCTTTTATCTGATACCCATATCCCCCATCGTATGAAGCATCTGCCCGATGCCGTGCTCGACGCGCTGGCCGGCGTGGACGTGATTCTGCACGCCGGCGACGTGGACGACCCGGCGGCGCTGGAATCGCTGCGCTCTCTCGCGCCGGTGCATGCCGTGCGTGGCAATGTTCACTTTCACGAGTTCTCCGACGGCGGCGCGACCCTGCCGGAGGTGGTTGAACTGGGGCTAGGCGGGCGGCGCATCGTGCTCACCCACGGTCACCGGCCCGGCTTGATTGGCTTTTTGCTCAAAGGTCG
>Ga0209834_10001889_pt1 | contig 11400 bp, 10 predicted proteins | sample Mar14236cmmetaG_FD_184134 | JGI IMG/M metagenome (GOLD analysis project Ga0209834, IMG submission 184134) | Marine hydrothermal vent microbial communities from Guaymas Basin, Gulf of California to study Microbial Dark Matter (Phase II) - Marker... ...
GAAAGGACTAAGAACATGAAGCGAAGAGTCATTATTATGGGCGCTGCCGGAAGAGATTTTCATGATTTTAATGTTATTTATCGTGATAACGTAAATTATGAAATTGTTGCATTTACCGCAACACAGATTCCGGATATTGACGGACGAAAATATCCTGCAGAATTAGCAGGAAAACTCTATCCTGAAGGCATCCCAATTCATGCTGAATCTGAACTGGTAAATCTAATTAAGGAACATAATATTGACATGGTAGTATTTGCCTACAGTGACGTAAATTACGAATATATTATGCATAAAGCTTCGATCGTGAATGCAGCAGGTGCTGATTTTGTGCTCCTGAGTGCAACCGAAACAATGATCAAAACAACAAAACCTTTGATAACAGTTTGTGCTGTGCGAACCGGTTGCGGAAAAAGCCAGACAACACGCGCAGTTGTGCGTTTCCTGAAGAAAAAAGGTTTGAAAGTTGCTTCGATCCGTCATCCTATGCCGTATGGAGACCTGGTAAAGCAGAAAGTACAGCGTTTTGCAGAGCTCGAAGATCTGAAAAAGCATGAATGCACGATTGAAGAAATGGAAGAATACGAACCGCATATCGAGATGGGAAGCATTATTTATGCCGGTGTCGATTATGGGGCAATTCTTGCAGAAGCAGAAAAAGAAGCCGATGTCATTGTCTGGGATGGCGGAAATAACGATACTTCGTTTTATAAATCTGATAATATGTTGAATATTGTTGTCGCCGATCCTCATCGTCCCGGTCATGAATTGTATTATTATCCGGGCGAAACAAATCTTCGACTGGCAGATGCTGTTGTGATCAATAAAATCGATTCTGCAAATCCTGAAGATGTGCTCGAAGTTCGTGATAATATCCGTTCTGTAAATAGAAAAGCGATCATCATTGATGCTGCATCACCGATTTTTGTTGATAATGCAGACATTATCGAAGGAGCTCGCGTACTCGTGGTCGAAGATGGTCCTACCTTAACTCATGGAGGGATGAAATACGGCGCAGGCGTTGTTGCAGCAGAACGTTGCGGTGCGGCAGAGCTGGTCGATCCACGTCCCTGGGCTGTTGGTACAATTGATGATACTTATAAAAAATACCCTGAGGTCGGTATTCTTCTTCCTGCCATGGGATATGGCGAAGAACAGATAAAAGATCTCGAGAAAACAATAAATGCTGTTGATTGTGATGTGGTCGTAATTGGAACTCCTATTGATTTGCGAAGAATAATAAAAATTAATAAACCTGCAGTTAGAGTATCTTATGAATTGCAGGAAATTGGACAACCAACACTTACAGAAGTGCTTGAAAAATTTATAAAATAGTCATATTTAGGAGGACGAGTGGCTTTGGAAAAAGATGCGAAACGTACAATAATCGAAGAGTTTGGTTTACATGAATCTGATACAGGATCACCTGAAGTACAGATTGCACTCCTCACTCAGCGTATAGTGAGTATCACTGAACATCTGAAAGTACATAAAAAAGATCATCATACCCGACGCGGGCTTTTAATGCTTGTCGGGCAGAGACGAAGACTTTTGGATTATATAAAGAACAAAGACATTACTCGCTACAGAAAGTTAATTAAAACTCTTAAGATCAGAAAGTAAGAGTAGATTGAACATGGTAATTTTAATACTTTTGTTCAGACAGGAGCTACATGGATAGTAACATAATTAGAATGGAAACAGAATTTGCCGGCAGAACGCTGACGCTTGAAACTGGCAGAATGGCGAAACAGGCGGGCGGTTCAGTGCTTGTGCAATTCGGAGGTACGGTTGTTCTCGTTACTGCCACAGCTTCCAAAACAAGAAGAGAGGGAATTGATTACTTTCCCCTCATGGTCGATTTTGTTGAAAAAATGTATGCTGCAGGTAAAATTCCCGGTGGTTTTTTCAAACGCGAGGCAAGACCCTCAACTACCGCAACTCTTGCAGCAAGATTAATTGATAGATCACTGCGACCTCTCTTCCCGGATGGTTTCAGAAATGATGTGCACGTAGTTATTACAGTGCTTTCATACGATAAAAAAAATTCTCCCGAAATGTTAGGAATGATCGGCGCTTCTGCTGCATTAAGCATTTCAGATATCCCATTTCATGGACCTATTGCAGGCGTAAATGTTGGATTTATTGATAATGAATTTGTAATCAATCCCACAGTTGAACAGTTTGAGACATCTCGATTGGATCTCGCAGTTGCAGGGAAAGATAATGCGATCATGATGGTCGAAGCAGGTGCTCAGGAAATTAGTGAAGAGCAAATGCTTGAAGCGCTCAACAAAGCTCATGATAGTATCCGGGAATTGATCATTTTTGAAAAAGAATTCATTGCAAAAACTGCCAAACCCAAAGGTGAGTTTGAGATTGATATTGTTGATGAAAATCTTGTTCAGGAAGTAGAAAATGCAGCTACCAAGAAAGTACAGAAAGCTTTGAGTATTCCTGATAAATTGGAGCGAAATACACTTCTTGATAATATTAAAGATGAAATTATTGGATCTTTTGAGGAGAAACTCTCCGTAGAGGAGCTTGAAGAGAAAAAAGGGCAGATCAAAGAAGCTTTTGACGGCACCTTAAAAAAACTGTTGAGAAAAAAGATCATTGAAACCAATACACGAGTTGACGGCAGAGGTATGGACGACGTACGAGATATCACTTGTGAAATCGATGTTTTACCTTTCACTCATGGCTCTGCGCTCTTCACACGCGGTGAAACTCAGTCACTTGGAGTGGTAACTCTCGGTACAAGTTCTGATGAAAAAGTGATTGATGAACTCGGTGAAGAATATAAAAAGAAATTCTATCTTCACTATAATTTTCCACCTTTCAGTGTCGGAGAAGCCGGCTTCATGAGAGGACCCGGCAGAAGAGAGCTCGGGCATGGAAATCTTGCTGAACGATCATTATTCCCGGTCATTCCTGTGGATGAAGAAAAATTTCCATACACAATCAGAATTGTTTCGGAAATTCTTGAGTCAAACGGATCTTCGTCAATGGCAACCGTTTGCAGCGGAACGTTATCATTAATGGCTGCGGGTGTTCCAATATCAGGACCTGTAGCTGGTGTGGCAAATGGACTCATTCTTGAAGGTGACAAATTTATCGTGCTCACAGATATAATGGGTATGGAAGATCATTACGGCGATATGGATTTCAAGGTTGCAGGTACAGATAAAGGTATTACTGCTTTGCAGATGGATATAAAAGTGGAAGGAATTACTCACGAGATCATGTCCGCTGCTCTGGAAAAGGCACACAAAGCTCGTTTCTTTATTCTTGATAAAATAAAGGAAACTATACCGGAACCACGTCCGGAACTTTCACCGATAGCACCTCGTATTGAGGTTATGAAGGTGAAAACGGACAGAATTGGCGATATTATCGGACCTCAGGGCAAGATGATCAAATCCATTATTGAAGAAACAGGTGTGGCTATTGATATCGATGATGACGGCACGGTTCGAATTGCTTCTCCAGATAGAGACTCGATTCAAAAAGCAAGAGAGAAAATTGCAAGCATCGTGGAAGAACCGGAAATCGGGAAAATATATAACGGTGTTGTTAAAGGCGTACGTGATTTTGGTTGTTTTGTTGAATTTCTTCCTCGTAAAGAGGGTCTTGTTCATGTCTCTAATCTGGAAAATAAGCGAACTGAAAACGTCGCTGATGTAGTAAGATTTGGCGATAAAGTAAAAGTAAAAGTCATTGGTATCGATCGTGATGGTAAGGTCCAGTTGAGCATGAAGGACGTTGAAGGTGCTATTGTTGAACATAAAGATCGACCAAGACGTCATAGTCATAGTCCGAATAAAAAGAATTATTAGTCGCTAAAAAATTGAAACCTGCACAGGTTATCATGAGAGTTAAGATTCACGCAACCACCTTCATTTCATTACGGCGTGACAGGAAAGACGCAGAGAGAAAGAACGCAGAGACGCAAAGGTAAAATGAAGATTAATTTTTATACTCTTCTTTTTAATTCATGTATTTTCGCCTGCCCCGTTGAATTTGTTTTTTTATTCAACTGGGGTGTTAATTCGCCTGTCACGGCGAAGCGCAGCGAAGACGGATGGTTAAAATTTTAGTAGTAGGTTAAAGTGAAAATTGCCTTAGTTGTAGGGGCTCGTCCTAATTTTATGAAGGTGGGTCCCGTATATTTTGAACTTAAGAAGCATTCCCGATACTCGCCTTTACTTATTCATACCGGGCAGCACTACGACAAGAATCTTTCAGAAATATTTTTCGAACAACTTGGATTCCCCAAACCAGATATATATCTCGGTGTGGGTTCAGGAACTCATGGCGTTCAAACTGCAAAAATAATGATTGCTTTTGAACAATTCCTTTTGCAGGAGAAACCGGATCTTGTACTTGTGGCAGGAGATGTGAATTCAACAATTGCCTGTGCCATTGATGCGGTCAAACTTCATATTCCGGTTGCACATCTCGAAGCTGGTCTGCGTTCTTATGACAGACGAATGCCCGAAGAGATCAATCGGATCGAAACAGACTGCATTTCCAGTATGCTTCTCACACCTTCACAGGATGCTGATGAGAATCTCATTCGTGAAGGGATCTCAAAAGATAAGATTTTTCTCGTTGGCAATGCAATGATCGACTCTCTTATTCAATTTGAAAAGAAAGCTGAGTATTCTAAAACAATGGAAGATCTTGGGCTAACAAAACATTCTTATGCTTTGATCACTCTGCATAGACCGAGCAATGTTGATGACAAAGAAAATCTTGAAATAATACTTGATGCTTTTGCTGAAATTGCTGATAAGCTTCCCCTCATTTTTCCCATGCATCCACGAACGAGGAAGCAACTCTCGATTTTCGGTTTGGAAGAAAAGGTCAATTCAATAACAAATCTGAAACTTATTGAACCAATTGGTTATCTGGATTTTATTAAACTTGAGAAGTATGCAAAGCTTGTACTTACGGACTCCGGCGGCATTCAGGAAGAAACAACAGTTTTCAAAGTTCCGTGCCTGACCTTGCGGGCAAATACCGAGCGTCCAATTACTATTGAACTTGGTACAAATCAATTAGTTGAGCTGAATAAATATTCTATCTTTCAGAAAGTAAATGAGATACTGGAAGGGAAATGCAAAACAGGAAGCATTCCTCCCTTATGGGATGGTCATACTGCGGAGCGTATCGTGCAGGTGATGGATAATTTTAATTATTCTTTTTCATAAAAAAGGCGGACACTATGAAAGTTTTGGTCACAGGAGGAGCAGGTTACATTGGAAGCCATACCTGCGTGGAACTTCTTGAAGCAGGGCATGAGATCGTTGTCATAGACAATCTCTCGAACAGCAAACCGGAAGCCCTTGAGAGAGTCAAAGAGATTACAGATAAGGACTTAATATTTTATAAAGTCGATATTCTTGATAAAGAGGGATTGAGAGAAGTTTTTTCTCAACATAGCTTCGATGCAGTCATTCACTTTGCAGGACTTAAGGCAGTAGGGGAGTCCGTTGAAAAACCTTTGCTTTACTATCACAATAATGTAAGCGGCTCAATAAATTTATTTGAGATCATGAAGGAATACAATGTGAAGAATATTGTGTTCAGCTCGTCTGCTACAGTGTATGGAGACCCGCATACAGTGCCTATAAAAGAAGACTTTCCACTTTATCCGGCAAATCCATATGGACAGACTAAACTTGATATTGAACAGATTTTAAAAGATCTATATGCTTCTGATAATTCATGGAATGTAGTTATGCTTCGCTATTTCAATCCTGTTGGCGCTCATTCAAGTGGAAAAATTGGTGAAGATCCAAATGGAATTCCGAATAATCTATTTCCTTTTATTTCGCAAGTTGCAGTTGGGAAATTGAGAGAATTGTCGGTTTTTGGTGATGATTATCCTACAGATGATGGTACAGGTGTTCGTGATTACATACATGTCGTTGATCTTGCCAAAGGGCATATTAAAGCACTTAAAAAGATCACTCAAAAGGCAGGTTTGACGATATATAATCTGGGAACAGGCAGAGGGTACAGTGTATTAGAAATTGTACATGCTTTTGAAAATGCTTCTGATAAAAAGATCCCATACAAAATTATTGAACGCCGTTCCGGTGATATAGCAGTATGTTTTGCTGATCCCGCTCGTGCAAAAAAGGAGCTGGGATGGAGTGCCGAAAAAGGCATTCTGGATATGTGTGTTGATGCGTGGAGATGGCAATCCCAAAATCCAAATGGATATTAAATTTTTTACGAGGAGATAAAATATGAAAATTACTGTTGTTGGTTCTGGTTATGTCGGGTTGGTGAGTGGTGCATGCCTTTCTGATGTAGGGCATATTGTAACTTGTGTTGATAATAATAAAAACAAGATAGATATGCTCAATCGTGGTGAGATGCCCATTTTTGAAAAGGGTTTGAAAGAGCTTGTTAAAAACAATGTCGAGGACGGTAGATTATTCTTCACAACTGATATCAAAAAAGCAACAGAAGATGCTCAGGTTATTTTCATTGCTGTGGGAACTCCACCGGATGAGGATGGTTCTGCGGACCTTCAATATGTCCTTGCTGTGGCTAAAGATATTGGCAAATATATGAATGGCTACAAAGTTGTGGTTGACAAGTCAACTGTTCCCGTTGGAACTGCTGATCATGTAAAATCAACTATTTCCGAAGTGTTAAAAGAGCGAAAAACAAACTACGATTTCGATGTAGTCTCTAATCCCGAATTCCTTAAAGAAGGTGTTGCAATCGATGATTTTATGAAACCGGATAGAGTTGTCATCGGTGCAGAAAGCGACAGGGCAAAGAAACTTATGCATGAGGTTTATTCAGCTTTTACATTTCAGCATGACAGAATTATTTTTATGGGAATACGATCGGCAGAAATGACCAAGTACGCTGCAAATGCAATGCTTGCAACAAAAATATCTTTTATGAACGAAATTTCAAGACTCTGTGAAGAAGTCGATGCAGATGTTGAAGATGTGCGAACTGGAATTGGTTCGGACCATAGGATTGGTTACAGTTTTATATATCCCGGAATCGGTTATGGCGGTTCATGCTTTCCAAAAGACGTGAAGGCACTTATTAAAATTGCTCATAAGCATAACTCGACTGCTAAAATTCTCGAATCTGTAGAAGAAGTAAATGAAGAACAGAAATTAGTTATGGTAACAAAAATCAAGAATCATTTCGGAGAAGATCTCAATGGCAAGGTGTTTACACTTTGGGGACTTTCCTTCAAGCCAATGACGGACGATATGAGAGAAGCACCATCTCAAGTAATAATTCACGAGCTTATTCAGAGGGGTGCAAAGATACAAGCATACGATCCTGAAGCAATGAAAGAAGCAAAAAGGATCTTTGTGGACAATCCCAATATAACATATTTCGATGATCAATACTATGCTCTGAAAGATGCAAATGCACTCATTCTCATCACAGAATGGAGACAATTCCGCATGCCCGATTTTGAAAAAATGAATTCATTGCTCAAAGAAAAAGTAATTTTTGACGGAAGAAATCAGTATGAACCCGATCAAATGAAAGAATTGGGATATATTTATTATTGTATTGGACGTCCCGGAAAATAAAGGAGTTAGATATGGCCACCTTTTTATATGATCAAGATAACATCAATACAGACCTGATGTTTCCCGGAAAATATACTTATGAATCTTCAGATATCGAGTTCATTAAAGAGCATTTGTTCGAAGATCTTGATGTGGAGTTTTCCAAAAATGCAAAGCCGGGTGATATTATATTTGTTGGTAAGAATTTCGGATGCGGTTCTTCAAGGGAACAACCCTCTGTCGGATTAAAAGCTCTTGGAATAAAAGCAATTGTCGCTAAATCTTTTTCAAGAATTTTTTATCGCAGTGCGACAAATCAGGGGCTTTTACTGATCGAGAGTCCGGAAGCAGTTGAATGTTATTCTAATGGAGACAAGGTCGAGGTCGATGAAAAGAAGGGATTGATAAAAGTAGGCGACAAAGAAATTTTCTTTCCTCCTCTTCCTGAGCAGATGCAGGATATTATTAATGAAGGCGGACTTTTATTGCATATAAAAAATAAATTAGTTGACGAATAATAAAAAATAGAGTCAAAATCGCAACAAAATAAATATCAGGGGGTACAATGGAAGTTAAACAACTTATTAAAGAGATTAAGGAAAATCTCGAAAAATCTGCAAACACCAAATCCATATTCGGCGACGTCATGAAAGTCGATGATATCTCGATCATTCCTGTCGGCTCTTTCACGATGAAGGGCGGCGGAGGTGGTGGCTTCGGTTCTATGGGTTCCAAAACTGAAACAGAATCAGAAGAGGAAAGCAAGAGCGATGAAGCTGGTGCAAAAACTGGAAAAGGCGGTGGTCTTGGCTTAACAGTTGATGTCAAACCTGTTGGCTATATCAAGGTCAAAGACGGTATTGCAGAATATGTTGAGATAATCGACAAAACAAGAGTGATCCTTAATACTCTAAAAGTTTTCATCTTTATGATCGTTGTCTCCGGCATAAAGAGTCTCTTCAGAAGAAAAAAGAAATAATCGGAGACAGAAATGAACCACAAATCTGCATGGATACTCAGTTTGGGTCTGATCGTTGCAGCACTTGTTTTCGGAATATTCTTTTATGGAGCACGGCAGACTGATCAGACGATCAGAGTAGTGGGATATTCAACCCAGGATTTTGAAGCTAACATTGTAAAGTGGAGTTTTACTTTTTCTGAGACTGTTCCAACCGGTAACATCACAAATGGATATAAGAATATGAACGACAAGCTTCAGACACTCAAAAAGATATGGAACGATCTTGCAATCTCATACGAGGATTTCAATATACAACCCATTACTGTTCGGAAGATGTACGGACAATATGGCAAGATCGAAGGCGACATTCTCGAGCAGAATATTTTTATCATCTCAAATGAACTCGATGCTATAGAAAATCTCGCAATAAATCCTGTAGATTTCACAAAAGAGGGGCTTGCATTTGAATATTCCAATATGCAGTATTTCTCTACCGATCTGCCGGAAATCAAAATGAAGTTACTGGGCGCAGCCACAGAAAATGCCATTGAAAGAGCAAACGAAATCGCTAAGTCAACAGGAAGCAAAGTAAAAGAAATAACCTCAGCACGCACAGGTGTATTTCAGATCACCGAACCCTACTCGACAGAGGTTTCCGATTATGGAATGTATCAAACATCAACAAGGAAAAAATCAATACGAGTAACGGTCACCTGTACGTTCACTATCAAGTAGTCCTTTGGAGGACAGATGAGCTTACGTGAAGAAGTTTTTGCCTGGTTTGATGCACATCCTGAGGAACTGAAAAAAGAAGGATACGGATCAAATGCAGCATTAAGGGATGCCTTTCCAGATGAAGACAGAAAAACTCTTTCAAAATATAAAATTCAATATACGAGAGAAATGAAAGAAGAAAATCTGTCTGAAAAACCTGTGGAAAAAGTAAAAAAGGAAGTCAAAGAAGAAATCTCTCAAGATGATCTAAAGATGGGTGATCCCGAATTTGATGAAATGATTAATAAAATTAAGGAATGTCCCGCAATCGGGTTCATAAAAAAGCATCATTTCTTTTTTATTGCAGGTTTCATTTTCATAGTCATATTCCTAATTTTCAATCCGTTTAAAAAGGATTAATAAAAACTTTTACCGTTATTGTTGAATAAGGTAGTTTTTAGCAGATTTGGTTTTTAATGTTACTATGAAGATGCAACAATAAGACACAGTTATCCTAACGCTATAATCTATCTATATTGACAATAATTCAAGTTAAATAAAATTAGGGTTAGTATTAATATTCTTCAATATAAAAAAATAGTATAATGAAAAGAATTTATTTCGGTCTGATTGTTTTGGGCATCATAATTCTCAGGTTTGGAGAACTCCATGCTGGTAATCTGAAAGTACATTTCATCGATGTGAAACAGGGTGATGCAATACTGATACAATATGAAGGAGAGAACTACCTCATCGATTCAGGGAAAAATCTCAGCTCGAACAAACTCATTAATTATGTAGATTCTGTTGGCGTCACCACGCTGAATGCATGCCTGATCACTCATCCGGATTTTGACCACTATGGCGAATTTGAAGATCTGATTGAGAGCGGTTTATTCAATATAGAGAAATTTATTAGAAATAAAAATATATCTACAAACGTTTCATACATAAGACTTACAAATTTATTGCAAACCGAAAACATCCTGGTTGACTCCGTTGATCATGAAAACGATCTGAATTGGAGCATGACTACTGATATTCTTTCGCCAAATTATGATAATGGTTTTTCTGGAATGAATAATAACTCAATTGTGATTAAAATGAGTCTAGGTGAGATAGATTTCCTGTTAACCGGTGATAGTGTTGAAGATAATAATCAATACCTTCTCGATACATATGATCTTGACGCAGAAGTCCTGAAAGTATCTCACCACGGGGGTCTTAATGGCACAAGTGAAACATTTGCTGCAGAGGTAAGTCCTATAGTATCCGTGATAAGTTCAGGCAATAATTCCTACGGGCATCCTTCTCAAACTGTGATAGGATTGTTACAAGATGTAGGATCACTTATATACTCAACTGCTGATGATTGGAATACTTGGTGGATCAATGGTGGAAATGGCTCTGATGATATAAGTTTGGATGATGATATACTTGTTGAAACTGATGGTGAAAATATTTGGGTAAATGATGAACTTGTTTGGTCATCCTTTGCAATTGATGAAGAATATGCAGGTAATGCTTTCTTGAATGTATCACCTAATCCGTTTAAAAACTCAGTTGCAATACAATATTCCGTAAAGCAAAGCGGCAATGTGAAAATTGATATGTACGATCTTCGGGGAAGATTAGTTAAACGGCTTCTCAATGAGCATAAAAACACCGGCAATTATGAGGTAGAATGGAATGCTGCAGGAATGAGATCTGGGATTTATTTTTGTAGGTTTGTACAAGGGAATAAAGAGGAAGTAAAAAAATTGGTTTTAATACAATAAAGCATATTCCTCTTGTTATCTCGTTCCCAAAGCCCTCTTTGGGAACGCTACTTCTCATATATTAAGAACAAGAGCTGAACTGAAACCTTCCGATGCTCATACTTCCTGCAAATTTAGTTGATTTATGAGAGCACAAAAAATATTGACAGAAATTCCTACAAATGAAATATAAACTTAAAGGATAAATAAAAGATAAAAAAACAAGGTAACAACATGAATGGGCAATTGGAAATTTACTTTCTTTCAATTATTAATTAGAGATCATTTTTGCGCTAATAGGAGAAGTTCAAAGAACAGTGAAAATTGATGAGACGATTCTTAGTAAATACTGTTTGTATATTTAAAGTCATAAATTAATATAAAATAAAAGAGGTTATAA
>Ga0209834_10001890_pt1 | contig 11395 bp, 12 predicted proteins | sample Mar14236cmmetaG_FD_184134 | JGI IMG/M metagenome (GOLD analysis project Ga0209834, IMG submission 184134) | Marine hydrothermal vent microbial communities from Guaymas Basin, Gulf of California to study Microbial Dark Matter (Phase II) - Marker... ...
ATCTTACTGGGTTTAATATTCTCAAAATTTTCTAATTCCACTGTTTTTAAAATTCGCTTTGCAATCGATGAATCTGGATTTTCCATGACAAATAAGATGTTCTGTAAAGCAGTTTTCCAAGGAATAAGCCTATCATCCTGAAAAACGTAAGCGATCTTATTCGAAGCAACTTCAATAGAGCCAGAAGTTAAGGTCTCTATCCCAGAAATTATATTCAAAAGAGTCGTTTTTCCGCAACCAGAGGGGCCACACAACACAACGGTTTCTCCCTTTTCGATGTCAAAACTTATATTCCTTAGAACCTCCAAAGTTCCAAAATTTTTGCAAACATTTTTCAATATGAGAATTTTCTCTCTATCGATCTCAAAAACACCTCACTCGCTATTCCAAGTAAAACCAATAAAACTGTGTAGGCAAAAACATCCACCGTTTCAAGTTTACTTTTGGCCCACGCTATTTCTACTCCGATTCCTCTTGAACCAGCCATAAACTCAGCAACGGCAACGGATTTCCACAACAATCCCGTTGAGACTGATATAGCCGAAACCACAAAAGGGAACACGGAACCGAGATAGATGTCCCTAAAGATCCTCGATCTTTTAACTTTGTATATCTTTGCCATCTCGACGAGCTTCTTATCTATATTTAAAACCCCTTCATATACATTCAAGGTCACTATTGGAAAGAGTGTCAGAAAAACTATGACTATCGGACCTTTATCTCCCACTCCCCACCACAACATTGCGAGTGCAAGCCAAGAAATTATGGGAACGGATTGGACAACCGATATCAGAGGTCTCAAAAGCTCATAAAAGACCTTATTCAGCCCCATCAAAAAACCGGTAAAGAAGCCAGCCGCCAAAGCCATAAAAAAGCCGATCATCGCTTTTAGCAATGTGTTCAAAAGAGGAGGAAATATCCTCCCCGATATTATGAGTTGTGATAATCTTTTAAAGGTATCAATCGGTGATGGAAGTAAGAGTTGGGAATTAATCCAAATGGATACGATTTGCCATGCGACGAATATTAAGACGATACCCATAACCTTTTTCAATTATCATCACCCAAGAAAAAGAATTCCTCATCTGGAATTCCACCTATGATTTCAGGATCGGTACTTGTTAATTCTTTAAAATAAAGCTCTATTTCTTCTTTACAATTCTTCGAATACACGAACTCAAAGCGAGAATTTTTCATCGCGCTCTCCAAAACCTTTGCTGGAAAATTTCCCATGATCTTTGAAACGAATTCCACCGCTTTATCTTCATTCTTGAACAACCAGTTCAGTGATTTTTCGTATGCAGTGATGAATTCTTCAAAAAGATCTGGATTATTTTTTAGAAAATCTTGTCTAACGAATATTCCTGAAATCGGGATTCGTTCTTCTTTTAAACCAACAGCTTTTGCCCATTCACTTTGAATATCGATGAGTATTCTACAATCCTTTACTTTGAGCAAGGCAAGGCTGACAAAAGGCTCTGGTAAAAGCGCGTATTTCACTTTTCCTGAAGACAGAAGAGCAACAATCTCAGGATTATTGGCGTATTTTATTGTAATGTCCTTATTCACTTCCAGCCCATATTTCTTGAAGAAGTACCTCATTATGGCGTCTCCTGTTTGTCCTGGCCCAAATGGCGTATAAATCTCTTTGCCTTTGAGATCTTTAAAACTCTTCACATCGTATGACGTTCCGATCAAATAGAAAGCCTTCCAAGTTGATACGGCAACGAGTTTTATAGGGACTTTCTTATTATAAAGGATTGCACCAAGTGATACAGGTAACAATGCAATATTTGCTTGTCCGCTTGATAGCATTGCAACAGCTTCATCTGGATTTTTCCAAATCTTAAGTTCGATGTTTTCACTGGTTTTTATTTCTCCAGAGAAAAGCCCTGCCGCTGGTAACAGAGTGGGACCAATGGGATTTATGAATACACCTTGCGAAAAAATCAAAGCATTAAAACCAAGCAACAATAGAATCAACAAGATTCTTTTCATTCACAACACCTCCTGTTTTGTTAACTTTCGATTCCTTCAACTTCCCACCAATGATAGAAAATTTCGATATGGAAAAGTCCATAAATTATTATACTTCTTGTGTGGCGTTAATTTGATTTTAAAAAAGTTACCAATCATTGTTGAAAAAATTAACAACAAATAAAGTCTTGATTTTCCAATCTATCTTCTGATAAAATTCTTGACAATATAAATAAAAATTTTTTCTGTATTTGAATTACAAAAACTTTGTTGGGGGTGTGCAGTATGCGTAAACGTACATGGTCTTTAGTAATTTTGTTAGTCAGTCTTTCCTTCCTTTTGATTTTTGCTGGTGAAGCTCCTAAGTACGGTGGAAAAGTCATCTATACGATGGGAACAGATGCCAAAACCTTATTGCCTCCTCATATTAACGATAGTCCATCGGGTGAAGTCGCTCGACATATTTTTGAAGGACTTGTGGAGTATGACGAAAAATTGAACATCAAGCCTTTACTTGCTGAGAAATGGGAAATGAGTAATGATGGATTGACCTACACTTTCTATCTTCGAAAAGGTGTGAAGTTTCATGATGGTACAGATTTCAACGCTCAAGCAGTGAAAAAAACGTTTGATTTTATAATCAATGGTAAGCTCAGAAGAACGAATATATACAAGAAAAGAATAAAAGAAGTTGAAATTGTTGATGATTACACCGTTCGTTTTCATTTGAAGGCACCATTCAGTGACTTCTTGAACTATATGGCTTCCACAAATGCAGATATACTATCACCAAAAGCCATTGAAAAATATGGTGATGATTATGGTGAATTTGGTAAATATCCAGTTGGAACTGGTCCATTTGTTTTTGTGGAATGGAAACCAGGTGAGAAGATAGTATTGAAAGCAAACGAAAATTATTGGGGAGGTAGACCTTACCTCGATGAAATCGAATTTCGGGTAACTCCTGAAGATGTAACAAGGGCCCTTCAAATTCAATCAGGGGATGCTCATGTAACAACCAGGGTTCCACCCGTTATGTACAATGCACTTAAAAAAGATCCACGAGTGGTCATAGAGAGAGTACCAGAGACAAGAGTCATATTCCTAGGGATCAATACAATAAAAAAGCCTCTGGATGATATTAGAGTTAGGAGAGCTTTGAATTACGCAATAGACAAAGAAAAAATCTGCAAAGTTGTCCTACAGGGAATGGCTTTTCCTCTAAAATCACCTATTAGTGAATTGTTACCTGGCCACTATCCGGTGGGGGCGTATCCGTACGATCCTAAAAAAGCAAAGGAGCTTTTGAAAGAAGCTGGCTTTGATGAAAACCACAAGTTGAAACTCGAACTCGCAACTCCTAAGGGAAGATATCTGATGGATTATCAAACTGCACTTGCGATCCAAGGAATGTTGAAGGAAGTTGGTGTAGAAATTGATGTACGTCCTATGGAATGGGGTGAATATATAAACTACCTATTTGCAGGTAGAGAAAATGCAAAATACGATATATATCTATTGGGTTGGTCGGATACACTTGCTTCTAATGTGATTGATCGACTCTTCAGCTCTACGAATGTTCCACCTCTTGGAGAAAACATTGGTTTTTATTCCAATCCAAAAGTTGATGAATTGATAGAAAAAATATCGAGAGCAATTGATCCCAAGAAGAAGGATGAATACCTTGCAGAAGTTCAGAAAATCATCATGGCTGATGCACCGTGGATCTTCCTTCACAACGTTCAAGAGCTGATCCTTTATAGAAAAGGGTTAAAGGGTCTGATTTGGCATTCCAGTGAATTCCTCGATTTGAGAAAAGCATGGTGGGATAAATAAAAATCAAAATTCTATAACAATTGGGGGGAGGAGATATCTGCTCTCCCCCATTTTTAGATCTTTAACGCCAAGGGTGGTGTAGTCGAGATGCTTAGATTCATAATCAGGCGGCTCTTACTTTTAATACCAATATTGATTGGTGTTTCAATTGTATCTTTCCTCATGGTCCATTTGATACCCGGCGATCCTGCAAGAATACTCGCTGGTCAAAATGCAACCCCCGAAGACGTTTTGGCTATAAGGGAAAGATTTGGACTCGATAAACCTCTGACAATTCAGTATTTCATGTTTATGAAAGCTCTCATTTCGGGGAATGTTAAATCCCTCCGAACAGAAAAAAATGTCATGGAGGAAATACTTCCAAGATTTTTAAATACATTGCAGCTCTCTCTTGTAAGTATTATCATTTCCGCAACGATGGGTATCTTCTTTGGCATAATCGCTGGTGTTAAGAGAAACACATGGGTGGATAATTTGGTTATGGGATTCTCATTGTTTGGAGTCTCGATGCCTGTTTTTTGGTTGGGTATATTGTTGATGTTGATATTCGCAGTAAAACTCGGTTGGCTTCCTGCAGGCGGAAAAGGAACTTGGAAACACATTATACTGCCTGCGATAACCCTCGGAATGGCAACCTCAGCGATAATAGCACGAATGACACGTGCAAACATTTTGCAGGTATTTCATCAGGATTATATAAGAACTGCTTATGCTTTTGGAATCTCCGAAAGAAAAATAATATACAAATATGTCCTTAAAAATGCGTTGATACCGATTGTAACTGTCGTAGGACTCCAATTTGGATATTTGCTTGGTGGGGCGGTATTAACTGAAAGTGTCTTCGGATGGCCTGGAGTTGGTAGATTGATCGCCGACTCCATTTTTACAAGGGATTACACTTTGATACAGGTGGGAGTTATGTTCATTGCTGTAATATTCGTTCTTATAAATCTTCTTGTGGATTTCACATATGCGATTTTGGATCCAAGGATAAGGTATGGTCAGGGGTGATTCGCTAATGAAAACTGCAAATTTGGAGATAACCAATGTGATCTGGAAACGAATAAAGAAGAATCGAATGGCACAGGTTGGTGCGTATTTAACGATATTTTTCATAATAATTGCAATATTTGCTCCTATAATATCGCCCTATGATCCAACGGAGCAACACTTTGAGGATAGTTTACAAGGTCCATCATGGAAACACTTCTTTGGAACTGATATATATGGAAGGGATGTTTTCAGCAGAGTAATATACGGTGCCAGAACGTCTTTGAAAATAGCAGCCATAGCTGTTTCAATTTCACTGATCATTGGCAGCCTTCTCGGAGCGATTGCTGGTTTTTTTGGAAGATTCATTGATGAGATAATAATGAGATTCTTCGATATCTTACTCGCCTTTCCCTCGATACTCCTTGCAATAGCTATAATGACGATACTCGGTGCGGGTGACAAAAATTTGATTATAGCATTAGCGGTCTATTCGATTCCCCAATTTGCAAGAATAGCAAGATCCTCTGTGCTATCTGTCAAGCGAAATGAATATATTGACGCTGCACGAGCCATAGGTGAGGGACCTTGGTCAATACTGTTCCGTTATATCATCCCAAATTCCTTTGCACCTGTACTCGTCCAAGCTTCTATGAGAATGGCAACTGCCATTCTCGGTATATCCGGTCTGGGATTCTTGGGGCTCGGTGTTAAACCACCAACGCCAGAATGGGGAACAGATTTGAGTCTTGCTTTAACTTACCTCTATGTTGCTCCTCACCTTGGAATATTCCCTGGGTTGGCGATTTTTTTGGTCGTCATGGGGTTCAATTATTTAGGTGATGGATTGAATGATGCGCTAAATCCGAGATTAAAAGATAGGTGATGCCGATGCAAAGCAACAATGAAAAAATTTTAGAGGTAAAAAACTTGAAAGTGTATTTCGATACAGAAGCTGGTATGGTCAAGGCTTTGGAAGATGTTTCCTATACGATATATAAAGGTGAGGTCTTGGGATTGGTTGGAGAGACAGGGTCAGGAAAGTCCATATCTTCACAGGCAATAATGGGATTAATACCTCAACCACCGGGAAAGATATTGGGAGGACAGGTATTATTCGAAGAAGAGGATCTATTGAAAAAAAGCAAAAAAGAACTGAGAGAAATTCGTGGAACTAAAATCGCCATGATATTCCAAGAGCCCATGACCTCTTTGAATCCTGTTTTCACAATAGAACAACAAATGATGGATGTTTTGATGGCTCACAATGGACTGACAAAAGCACAAGCAAAGGAAAAAATACTCGATGCCTTGAACAAGGTTAGATTACAAGATCCAGATATAATTCTAAAGAAGTACCCACATCAATTATCCGGTGGAATGCGTCAAAGAATAATGATAGCTATGGCACTTTCATGTAATCCATCCCTTCTAATCGCTGATGAACCAACCACAGCCCTTGATGTTACAATACAGAATCAGATACTTGGGCTTTTAAAAGATGCTCAGAAAAATTATGGATTGAGTGTTCTATTGATAACCCACGACCTCGGTATTGTTGCGCAAATGTGTGACCATGTGGCGGTAATGTACGCAGGTTATATTGTTGAATACGGAACAATAAATCAAATATTTGGAAATCCCTTGCATCCATACACTAAAGGCCTTTTGAGCGCTATTCCTCCTATAAAGGGAAATGCAAAAAGATTGAGAGTTATAAGGGGGCAAGTCCCTGATCTCATACATCCTCCATCAGGCTGTAGATTTCATCCAAGATGTGACAACTTCATAGAAGGTGTATGTAATGTGGAGGTCCCAAGGCTCAAAGAAATTAAAGGTGATTCAGGACACACCGTTGCATGTTTAAACCCTCTTAAAGGGGGGAATTTGAAAGATGAAGAATGAAAATATAAAGTCCATCTTGAAAATAGAGAAGCTAACGAAAAAGTTCAAGGTTTCCAATGGATTTTTAAAACCCAAGAGCTCCATAACACCTGTGAATAAGATCTCTTTCGATGTTAAAGAGGGCGAAGCACTTGGCCTCGTTGGAGAATCTGGTTGTGGTAAAACCACGACTGGACGGATGATCGTCAAGTTACTACAACCAAGTGCTGGAAGGATATTTTTTGAAAATGTTGACATAACACATATGAAAGAGAAAGAGTTCAAAAGATACAGGAAAAATATTCAGATAGTATTTCAAGATCCATTTTCTTCACTAAACCCCAGAATGACTGTATATCAAATTTTGAGAAGGCCTTTGAGAATTTTTGAACTCACGGAAAATGCTACCGAAGATCAAGAATTGGTATTGAAAACCCTTCAAGAAGTCGGTTTAAAAAAAGAACACTTGAACAGATATCCTCATGAATTTTCAGGTGGTCAAAGGCAGAGAATAGCAATAGCAAGGGCAATAATAACCCAACCCAAATTTGTGGTTTTAGATGAACCAACTTCGGCACTGGATGTATCCGTGCAAGCTCAAATAATGAACCTGTTGATTTCGTTAAAAGAGGAATTGAAATTGACTTACTTGTTCATATCTCACGATCTCTCGATTGTCAAATTCATCAGTGATAGAATAGCTGTAATGTATCTTGGTAAGATCGTTGAATTGGCGTCCAAAGACGAAATATTTTCCAATAGATTACACCCATACACTAAGCTTCTTTTTGATTCTATTCCCATACCAGATCCAAAGATTAAAGCCGAATTCATGATCGATTTGGGAGAATTACCTTCACTAACGAATGTGAAGGCGGGGTGCCCATTTATAAATAGATGTAAATACAAAAAACTTGAATGTGAGGAAACAACACCAGCTTTGGTGGACATCGGAAATGGTCATTATGTGGCTTGTTATTTGTATCACGATGTAAAAGAACAGGACTAATTTCAGTAGAAAGGGGTGTCGTTATGGGGAAGATCGTAATCATTGGCCGTATAGTTGATGGAACAGGTAGGGATCCTTTCAATGGATTCGTTATTATCGAGGATGCCAAAATAACGCAAGTAGGTACTGAGGATGAGTTAGAAATACCTGAAAACGCAGAAACAATAAAATTGGAAAATGGAACCGTTTTGCCTGGGCTGATAGATTGCCATATTCACCTGACAGGTTCAAGAACCTTGGATTTTTTGAAAGCCTCTCTTGAACCGATCGCCGTTAAGGCAGCGAGACTTGTTGGAGATCTTTCAAAACTCATTGACGCTGGGTTCACGACTGTTAGAGACGTTGGTGGATTAGGAATATATATGAAACGGGTTGTTGAAGAAGGTGAAATCAAGGGGCCAAGAATACTCGCCGCTGGTAAACTGTTATCACAAACGGGAGGGCATGGAGATTTTCACTCGTTACCCCTTGACTGGGCAAAGGAAGGTGATTTCACAAAACTCTGTGATGGAGTGAGTGAATGTATAAAAGCTGTTAGGGAACAATTCAGAGAAGGTGCTGACTTCATAAAGATCTGTACAACAGGTGGAGTTATGTCACAAGGAGATCTTCCAACTTCTTCTCAATTCAATCTTGATGAAATAAAGGCTATGGTTGAGGAAGCAAAGAGTGTGGGATCATATGTAGCAGCTCATGCTGAAGGAACCCAAGGAATTAAAAATGCATTGATAGCTGGAGTTAGAACGATAGAACATGGTGATCTCATCGATGACGAAGGAATTGACATGATAGCTGAGAAAGGTGCATTTTTGATACCTACCCTTTCGATAAAAGAGCAAATAAGCTCCAAAGGTGAAAAATACGGTGTTCCAGAGTGGGGAATCAAAAAACTCAAGATGCTTCAAGAATTACATGGAGATTACATAAAGAAAGCGAAAGCAAAAGGAGTAAAGATAGCCGTAGGAACGGATTTTAGTAGCAAACCTTTGTTCCCACTTGGTGAAAACGCAATGGAGTTGGAATTATTGGTTAAACAAGAGGGTTTCACGCCATTGGAAGCCATAGTTGCGGCAACCAAAACGAGTGCAGAAGCGATAATGATGGATGATAAGATAGGAACAATCGAAGTTGGAAAATTAGCCGATGTTATCGTTGTTGAAGGTAATCCTGTGGAGGATATAACAGTCCTCAGAAAAGCCGAAAATATAAAGGTCGTCATAAAAAACGGCAAAATCGAGAAGAACATTCTTTGATTGAGGAGGTGAATTTCTTGAAGGATAAAATTTCGAATATCATCGATTCGCTTTCAGATAAATTGAAGGAAATAGCATCGAAGATCTTCGATTACGCTGAGATTGCTTATGAAGAGTACAAATCCTCTGATGAACTTGCAAAATTCCTTGAGGAAAATGGGTTTGAGGTTCAAAGAAAAGTAGGTGGATTGGAAACAGCGATAGTTGGAAAATATGGTTCTGGTAAGCCGATTATAGCATTCATTGGAGAATACGATGCCCTCCCGGAAATTGGACACGCATGTGGTCACAACATGATAGGAACAATAAGTGCAGGTGCTGCGGTTGCGTTAGCAAAATTGGGAATTTTAGAACAAAATCAAGGAACTGTGATGTTCATAGGTACTCCTGCCGAAGAAAGAGGCACAGGTAAAAGAATTCTCTTAGATGCGGGAGTCTTCGATAACGTAGATGCCGCGTTGATGATCCATCCGTCCTCTGAGACTGCGGCTTTTTCAGATTCATTCACAGTAGAACATTACAAAGTAGAATTCTTTGGTAAACCGGCTCATGCTGCTTCCAAACCCTATGAGGGAGTAAACGCGCTTGATGCAGTAAATCTGTTTTTTACTGGTATTGCACTTGCGAGACAACAACTACCTGAAAGAATAAGATTACACGGAATTGTAAAAGTTGGTGGTCAAGCATTCAACATTATTCCAGAATACACCATGGCTGAAATAGGTATAAGAACGCTTGATGATGAGACACAGAGAAAAGTAACCGAGAGAGTTAAAAACATTGCAAAGGGTGCAGCACTAATGACAGGGTGTGACTATAAAATGGAGCTTTTAACCACGGTTAAAAGAGTTCTAAGCAATGAACCGATTGGAAAATCTCTTGAGGAAAATTTCAAGCTCGTGGGGGAAAAAGTCACCAAACGAACATATGAAAAAGGAGTCGGCTCAACAGATATGGGTGATGTAACACACGCTGTTCCAGGGATTCACGGATATATAGGGGTTACCAAAGGAAAGGAAGTTCCAGGTCATACCCATGAATTTGCACAATGCTGTAATTCCACCGAAGGATATGAGGCCATGATAAGAGCTACAAAAGCTTTGGCTATGACGGGATACGACCTATTCAGCGATCCAGAGCTGTTGAAAAATGCTAAGGAATATTTTGAAAAAACATCCAAAAAATAAAGGGGGAGCTCTCCTCCCCTTTTATTCTTTTATCAACCAATCCAAGGATCTTGAAAAGACTCTTATGAAATCTCTATTAAGGATCGAAGTCGTATCGTGACCCAGAGCGAAAAATACAACTTTTCCTAAACCAAAAGACTTCGTATAGAGTATAGGAACCTTTTGATGGTTGTAATCGGTTTCAAGAAGTATGTTCACATTCTCGTTGTATTCGGAAATATAGAGTTCATCAACAATTTCGAAATCCTCTAATCCCTGTGTTATATAATGCATTTTCGATATTCTCACTACAAACCTGCATTTTGGAGGATGATACAAGAATTTTGAACCTATCATTTCCAAATAATCGTGATTTTCCAAAAAACTTGCATTGGCTGAATGTAAGCCCAGTAACTTTCCACCTTTTTCTACAAAGTCGAGCAACGCCTTTTTGTTATACTCATTTATAGATTTAAACAGGGTATATAAAAGGACTACATCCTTCTTTGCAAGTTTTTTGAAATTCAGATGACTTAAATCTTCTGTTACCTCAAAATCGAAACGATCATTTCTCAATTTTTCAACCAACAACAGGGCATTTCTCATAAAGTCATGATAAACTCCACCAGTAATTAATAGGATTTTGTACAACGTGATCAACACCTAAATGTTCAATATCAACTCATCCAAAGTTCTCTTTGGAACATGATGGACATCATTTTCATCACGCCAATATTTTGTATCGTTGCCTTTAACATCTTCAAGAACTACCTTTTCCATTGGCTTTCCAAGGGCTATCACCAGAAGTATTTCAAACTGTTGGGAAATATTCAGAGAGTTTCTCAATCCATCTCTATTTATTGCACCTATTATGCAACCACCGAGGCCCTTTTCCACAGCTCCAAGTAAGATGCTTTGAACCGCTATACCACAATCACAACCAAAATCATCACTTATTTCCTTATCGCCAAGTATTATTATGTAAGCAGATGGCCTTTCTCCCTTCATTGGCCCTGGCCAATCTTTTAAATATCCTGCCCAACTTAGATGCGGGAATATTTTATCGTTTTTTTCCTCATCACAGGAAAGTATGTACTTCAAAGGTTGTAAATTGGCAGCAGACGGTGAAAATCTTGCAAGTTCTATCAGTTCTCGAAGAGTTTCACAATCCACCTTATAACTTTCGTCGAATCTTCTATAACTTCTGTTCTTCAGTACCAAATCCCTTACTTTCATTTTGACACCTCCACATGTATCTTGATTCTGTTAACTAAGAGTAT
>Ga0209834_10001893_pt1 | contig 11380 bp, 15 predicted proteins | sample Mar14236cmmetaG_FD_184134 | JGI IMG/M metagenome (GOLD analysis project Ga0209834, IMG submission 184134) | Marine hydrothermal vent microbial communities from Guaymas Basin, Gulf of California to study Microbial Dark Matter (Phase II) - Marker... ...
TTCCCATTCCAAAAGATGCAGAAGGGGAGATTATTAAAGATGTACTCAAATAATAATATTATTAAAATTAAATTGGTTGGTTTAGTAGGCCTCGGGACCATGGGGAAAATTATAGCATCAAGGCTTGTAGAAAATAAATTTGAGGTAATAGGTTATGATATCTCTTTGGAAGCAAGAAGAGCGGCTGAAGATATAGGTGTAAAAGTAACCGAAAGATTGGCTGACATAGGTGAAAGATCAGATGTTGTTCTTCTCTCATTGCCTGGGCCCCAAGAGGTAAGAGAGGTAGTTGGGGGTGAAAATGGCTTACTTTCAAAGATGCACTCTGGGCAAATAATAGTGGATCTTAGTACGGTTGATCCTTTTACCACAAATGAGGTGGCAAGGAAAGCAAAGGAAAAAGAAGTTGAATATCTTGATGCGCCAATATTGGGAAGGCCTGTCTCTATAGGACGATGGGTATCACCTGTAGGAGGTGAAAGAAAGATTCTGGAAAAGTGTAAACCGGTTCTTAAAACATTTTGTAGTAAGCTTGTACATGTAGGACCGTCAGGAGCAGGTAATACTGTTAAATTAATCAATCAATTGATGTTTTCCACGATTAATGCTATTACAGTTGAGGTATTAGCAATTGCGAAAAAAATAGGCTTATCCCCAGAGGTTGTTTTTAATACTATTTCTCAGAGTGGCGCTGCTACTGTCAGTGGGCTTTTTTGTGAGGTTGGTAAAAAGATAGTTAAGGAGGATTTTGAACCAATATTTTCCATTGAGCTTCTCTGCAAAGATAATGGCTTAGGGATTGAGATGGCTAAAAAATATGGAGCCTTTCCTCTCATTTCCAGTTATGTTCAAATGTTGAATGAGATAGCTAATATTAAAGGGTTGGGGAATAAAGATACTGCTGCTTTAATTAAGGTATACGAGGAGTTTATGAACATGTGATTTGGGAATCAATTTTATTTAAGGGGTTTTTGTTTTATTTCCTCTCCTTTAAAGAGCTAAATTTAGTAAAAATTTGATTTTATTGACCCAAAAGGGGGATTTTTTAATAATTTATTTATATCAAAGTTAAAAGGAACCTTTTTATTATGAATTCATCTGCTATAAATCCTGTTGTTTCAATAGTTAGGTGTGCGGATATTCATAACTTCCAAGCGATAAAAGAAGCCTTAGACAGGGCTCTTGATCTTATTGGGGGGATTGAAACTTTTATCTGTCAGGGAGATACGGTTATTATTAAGCCCAATTTGATAAAACCTGCCCATTATAAGACAGGTACCATAACAAATCCCTTCTTAATTGAGGCAGCATGCAGGACAGCAAAGGAGAAGGGAGCAAAAAGGGTGATTGTTGCAGATGGAGCTGCAGTTGGCTATGATACAGAAAAGGTATTTGACAGGGCAGGTTTGCGGGATGTAGCAAAGAGAGAAGGTGTAGAGCTTTTTGATTTTAAGAGGTCAGAGTGGGTGAGTGTTCCTGTGCCATATGGAAAGGTCTTACATCGCATTAAATTACCCCGTATTTTCCTTGAGGCAGATGTTGTGATTAACATGCCTGTAATGAAGACTCATGATGTTTTTCCAGCAACTCTTGGGATTAAAAATATGAAAGGTGTAATTAGAGAAGAGGATAAAAAGAGATTTCACAGATGGGGACTTTCTCAGGCAATAGTTGATCTGAATAAAGTAGCTCTTCCTGATTTGACCATAATAGATGGGACAGTGGGGATGGAAGGGCTTGGTCCAACTCATGGAGAGCCTGTTAATCTTGGGGTGATAATTGTATCAAGAGATGTAGTGGCTGCAGATAGTGTAGCAAGTAGCGTAATGGGGATTGATCCTATGGAAATTGAATATGTCAAACTGGCAGAAAAAGAAGGTCTTGGTTGTGCGGATTTATCTAAAATAGAGATTGTGGGGGAGAGGCTTGAGAGTATAATAAGACCTTTTAAGAGAATTAAGCTTGATTTCAAAAAATATGAGGAAAAAGGGGTGTTTATTCTTGAAAGAGGTGCCTGTAGTGGATGTCGACACAATATGGAATCTATTATAAGCAATCTTGAAAGAGAGGGGAAGCTTGGGTATTTAAAAGGTTTCCACATAGTATTTGGTCAGCTTGCCAGGATGCCTGAAAAAGTAAGAGGGAAACTTGTCTTTATAGGTCTTTGTACAAGGAAATTTAAGAATAAAGGATATTACATCCCCGGATGCCCCCCTCACCCGGAAGATATATTAAGTGAGTTTGAAAGGATAAAATCTTCCCTTTAAAAATTCACAGATTTTTCATCAAGCCAAAATTTTTAAAGTGAAATCTCATCATACTCTTTCTGATCATAAGAGTCTTTAAAATTTGACTTATTCAATAACGAGGTGTAGAATGGGTGAGGCGTGCGGGAGCAGTTGTTTCGTAAAAAATTAGCTTCAGAAGTAAAAGGAGAAAAAGATGGATAAAAAGGTTTTGTATAAGATAAGTTACGGGTTATATGTTATAAGCTCAAAAAGTAATGGGAAATTTAATGGGCAAATTGCTAATACTCTCTTCCAGATAACCTCAGAACCTCCCACAGTTGCTGTAAGCATAAATAAGAGTAATCTAACCCATGAGTTTATAAAAGAGAGCAGGCTCTTCGGGGCATCCATTCTTTCAAACAAAACTCCTCTTAAGTTCATTGGTCTTTTTGGGTTCAAGTCTGGAAGAGATGTAGATAAGTTCGCAGATGTTGGCTACAAAATTGGGGTAAAAGGTATCCCTATTGTTACAGAGAACAGTATAGGTTATATTGAAGTTGAAGTTAAAAAAAGTCTTGACGTTGCAACTCACACTATTTTTGCCGGTGAGGTTGTGGGAGGTGAGATTCTTAAAGAAGATGAACCACTCACCTATGCTTACTACCATGAGATAAAAAGAGGAGTAACACCAAAGACAGCACCGACTTACATAGGAGAGAAAAAAGAGGAAAAAGTGCAAAAGTACAGGTGTACTGTTTGTGGCTATATCTATGACCCTGAGAAAGGTGACCCAGAATCAGGTATAAAACCAGGGACATCTTTTGAAAAATTACCAGATGACTGGGTCTGTCCTATTTGTGGGGCAGGAAAGGATATGTTTGAAGAGTTTTAGTAAAAGGAGGTAAAAGATGTCAAATATTTTTTCTCCAAGTGAGGTAATTCAGCTGGGTATACAGATAGAGAAAAATGGGAGGGATTTTTACCTTGGAGTGGCAAAGTTAGCAAAATCGGAGAAAATAAGGAAGGTTTTAAACTATCTTGCAGAAGAGGAGGAAAAGCACATAAAGGTATTTAATGATATTCTCTCGGGTATTGAAAAGTATGAACCACAGGAAGCCTATCCAGATGAGTATTTTGCTTATCTTCGAGCTCTGTCAGATGGGTACGTGTTTACAAAGAAGAAAAAAGGTGAAGAAATTGCAGCAAAGGTTAAAGATGAAAAGGAAGCAGTTGACGTGGGGATAAATGCAGAGAAAGATTCCATTTTGTTTTATGAGGAGATGAAAAAATTTATTTTGAAGGATACCTATGGGACAATAGATAAGTTAATAGAAGAGGAAAAAAAGCACTTGAGCAAGCTCTATGAGCTGAAAAAAAGTTTTTAATTGTCAGGATGAGGAGGTAAAAAATGAAAAGTTTGAAAGGAACGAAAACAGAGAAAAATTTGCTTACAGCTTTTGCTGGAGAATCGCAGGCAAGAAATAGATATACATTTTTTGCCTCACGAGCCAGAAAAGAGGGTTATGAGCAAATAGCAGGTGTATTTCTTGAGACTGCTGATAATGAGAAGGAACATGCTGAGAGATTTTTTAAATTTTTAGAGGGTGGGGAAGTAGAAATCAAAGCCTCTTTTCCTGCAGGAGTAATTGGGAGTACAAGAGAAAATCTTAAAGCGGCGGCTTCCGGTGAGAACTATGAGCACACAAAGATGTATCCTGAATTTGCCAGAATAGCAGAAGAGGAGGGATTTTTGGAGATAGCATCTGTTTTTAAAGCAGTAGCTGTTGCTGAAAAGCAGCATGAAAAAAGGTATCTTTCTCTTCTTGAGAATATTGAAAAAGATAGAGTTTTTAAGAGAGAAGAGGTTGTAAAGTGGAGGTGCAGGAACTGCGGGTATATTCACGAAGGAAAGGAAGTGCCGGAAGAATGTCCATCCTGTGCTCATCCAAGAGCTTATTTTGAGCTTTTGTGTGAGAATTATTAGAATAGATATATAAGGATAGCAAGCTTTTATGCTATAATATTTATAATATTAAGGTAAATCTTAAGAAGAAAGGATTTATCTTCCCTGCGTATGATGGCTATAGATAAAAGGGAAAATCTAAAAGCTAAAAGTTTTAAAGAACTTAAGCTACTTTTTAAAGAGAAAAAAGAACCTACCTACAGAGCAGGACAGCTTTTTGTCTGGATGTGGAAAAAAGGTGTAAGCGATATATCCTCTTATACTAATTTTTCCAAAAAATTAAGAGAGTATCTTAATACTCATTTCTATGTGGGGAGTCTTGAGCTTTGTGACTATTTGGTTTCCCGGGATGGTTCTGTAAAGTATATCTTTAAGAGAGAGACAGGTGAAAAAATAGAATCAGTATTTATACCTTTTGAAGATAGAAGAACGGTTTGTGTTTCCACGCAAGTTGGGTGTTCTTTAAAATGTTCTTTCTGTGCCACGGGAAAAATGGGATTTAGAGGTGATCTTTTTGGGTGGGAAATAGTCGATCAGGTTTTACAAATAGCAAAACATCAAAATGTGCGAGTTACCAATGTGGTATTTATGGGGATGGGGGAACCTTTTTTAAACTGGGAAAATGTGAAAAGGGCCATTTTCATTCTTAACAGCAACTTCGGGATAAATATTGGCTCTCGCAGAATAACCATTTCAACTGCAGGAATAATACCAGGTATTTATTCTCTCGCAGATTTTCCTCTGCAGGTAAGACTTGCTATATCCTTAAATAGTGCCCTGCAGGAAAAAAGAGAGAGAATTATGCCTGTTGCAAAAAAATATCCTCTTGGGGAGTTGAAAAAAGCGATAGAATTTTACTACGAGAAGACGCATCGCCTGGTAACCCTTGAATATGTCTTAATAGGTGGCTTTAATACAGGAAGGGAAGATTTTTTGGCTTTAAAGGATTTTTGTAAGAGATTAAAAGTAAAGTTAAATCTTATCCCTCTAAATCCTACCGGAAATACATCCTTTTCTACTCCTTCAGAAGAGGAGATTTATCGCTTCTACAATCTGTGCCTCTCTCTTCCTCTTACTGTGACAATTAGAGAGAGCAGAGGAAAAGATGTAAAGGGAGCCTGTGGACAGTTAGCAGGTGCTCTGCTCTGATGAGTTTTTTTCTGAGCGTATAGGTGCAGGGGTAAAGCTTTGATAGTTTTTATGCCAGCTTTCTCCACCATCTTCGAGTTCTATATTAGCAAAACTTTCAAATTTTTTGTGAGAGAACCAGGGAGTAGCGTTTTCAGATACCTTTAAAAGTTTTTTGAAGTTCTCAACTCCGCTTGTCATGAGCCATTCTTCCATTTTATCCACATCAGGATAAAAGCTTATTGCTCCTTGCCACCCTGGCGAGCATTTTTCTTAAAGTATCTCTTGCCCCCACCCCCATCTTATGAATTTACCTTCCTCTGTTGCAATTTTTTTAAATCCCCGAAGCTTCCCGCCTGAGATTGTTGTTTTTTTCATTTTTTGCTTCCCGGTTTTTTATCTATTTTATGACAATATTATGTCAAACAAGATTTTGTGTCAAAAGGTTTTTTTGAAAATTACCCCCTATTTTGACATTTCCCGGGAAGAATTTAATATACCAAAAGAAAAAATATTTTTATCAGGAGGTATAGAGAATGGAGGTTTTATGGGAGAGTATCCCGGTATTCACTGAGGAGTATTTAAAAATTGTGGATATAACTGATAAAGTTCAAAAAATTGTGGAAGAGAAACATGTTTCTGAAGGAAGTGTTTTAATCTACAATCCCCACGTCACATCAGCTATTACCATAAATGAACCAGATCTTGAGCTGTGGGATGATCTTTTACACGCTTATAAAAGACTTGTCCCTTTGGAAGCAGGTTACAAGCATAATGCAAAGTACAGAGGAATGAAGGGAGAGGAAAACGCTCATGCTCATATCCTTAATACATTTATAGGACAGTCGGTCGTTATTCCTATAAAGGAGAAGAGACTTTTGCTTGGTACCTGGCAAGCTGTGCTTTACATTGAGCTTGATGGAGGCAAAAGAAGAAATCTTATTGTGCAGATAACAAAATTCAAGTGAATTATTTGTGTTCCCCTATTTTATAAAGATAAATCTGGTGGGACTCATCAATTTTGGATATTCTCCACCCGGGAAAAACCCAGTAATAGGAGATTATGCGAGTTCCTGGACGAAGCTCCTTCTGGAATTTTTCTTTAAGTTTTTCATTTACCTCGCGGGAAAGAAAAACTGTTATTACTGTGGCTTTTTCCAAGTTAATATTGAAGAAATTTCCCCAGATAACTTTTGCTTTTTTCCCTGCTTTCGTAATTTTTATCCTTATTAGAGAAAATAAAAAACGCAGGGGATCTGCCTCTATTCCTACTGCTTTTGCGCCAAACTCAGAAGTTGCCATTTTTATTATTCTTCCATCTCCACAGCCAAGGTCGTATAGCAAGTCATCACTTTTTACCTTGGCCATTTGTAACATTTTTCTAACAGTTTTCAAGGGTGTAGGGCTCCATCCTGCTCCAATAAAAAGCTCTGGCCAGTATATCCAAACTCCAAAACCTATAATAGTTCCAAGGATTAGTATTAGAGCAATCATTTTATTGCTTTACCCCCAACTCCTTTATTATTTCTTCTATGGAAGATTTCGTTGTGAATTTTACCTGGACTTCCGCATCTTTAAATACATACTCAGGGCCTCTGCCGTGAAATTTATTTTTCACCACCACAACATCCACATTATTTTTTACCAGAAGTTCTGCTACCATTATCCCCTTTCCTTTTTCCTCCAGTAAAAAGGGGTTGATAATGGTATCTTTTTTAACAAGATGTTTGCTATCTGTTTTTACTTTTAAGATAAGAAAAGAGGGAGCATCACCGAAGTGCTCACTTATCGTGTTATTACTCATCTCATAGGGTATGGCTATATTTATAAATTCTTTCTTGATAGGCTCATAGTGAATTAAGATGTGGTCAACATGTGGAATGCTTTTTTTTATCCTTTTCTCCAATTTCTTGCTTATATTATGTGCCTTTTCAAGTTCCTTTACTTTTAAGATTATCTCTGCCTCTATAAATTTATATCTACCGGAGTTTCTGCCAGTGAGTGATTTTACCCTTTGTACTCTGGGCTCTTCAAGAATAATACTTTTTACTTTATCAAGGGTTTCAAAATCAACTGATGCGTCCAGTAATACCCTTATAGCATTTACAAAAAGCGTTCCACCTGCCTTGAATACAAAGATTGATACTACAATAGAAGCTATTTTATCAAAATGTAAGTTCAAAAAATTTCCCAAAACACTTCCCAGGATAACAAAGATTGCATAAAGGTCTGTCTTATATTCTTCGGCATCTGCAGCTATAGAAGGAGACTGGGTTATCCTTGCTACCTTCTTTTCATACCTCATAAATCCGTAAATGATCGCTATAATAGAGAAAATGCCTATCATAACAGGGTATGTAGTTTTTACTGTGGTAGTGTTTTCACTTTTTATTGCCGATAAGACAATTTTATATCCGGCAAATAATATTAGAAGAGAGCTAATAAAGGCAATCAAATTTTCCACTTTATAAAGCCCATAAGGGAAACTTTTGCTTTTGCGTTTGGATATTCTAAGGCCTATAAGCATTGCTGCTGAGCCGATAACATCAGATAGTGAGTGAATAGAGTCTGCTATCAAGGCAAGACTTCCTGACAATATACCCAGCAGGTATTTTAGAAAGGCAAGTAAAAGGTTTATTAATAAAGAGAAAAGAGATGTTTTTTCGCTTTTTTCCATCTTTTTAACCGGGTTTTTCCAGCTTTATACAAACAAATCCTGCATTTTTTGTGTATTCTGGCAGGGGAGGGTAAGGTTTTATATCCTGGCAATTTTCCGGTTGCTCAAAGAGGGTTGAAAATATGTTTTCCAATTTGAATCCAACTTTTTCTGAAAGGCTCACAGCTTCCCTCACAGTATAAAAGTGTGCTATAGAATAGAAAGGATGTCCCTCTTTTTTCTTTTTCAGGTAAAATTCTCCCCACTTGCTTTCTCTTGGAACTATCCCCAGAACAATTTTACCTTTGTTTTTCAGGACACGGAAACATTCCTTTAAAGCTCTGGATGGGTTGTCCAAGAAACATAAGGTCACTATTATGGCTATCCCACCAAAAATATTTGATGGAAAGGGAAGATTTTCAGCATTTGCTTTTATTACTTTTATTTTTCTTTTTATAGCTTTATTTAGCATTTTCTCAGAAGGGTCTATTCCAAAATCTATGCCAGCTTTCTCAGCAAATCTTCCTGTTCCAACTCCTATCTCAAGCCAGGGTTTTGGCACTTCTTTCAAAGATTCCTTTACACATTTTACCTCTACCTCAAAAATACCTTTTCCCGGGAAACTATCAAACCATTCCTCATATCTTTCATACATTTTATCAAACACTTCCCAGCTCAATTCCCACCTCTTGTTATTTTAACTTACATCTTGGGCCTTTAATATTATATCTCCGGGTTCGCATCCAATATCCCTTGCTATCACAGGGCATTTTGCTTTAAGAAGAAAGAAAATTGGTTTTTTCTCCTCTGATAAGGTTTCATAGTTTCCTTGTCCTTTACTGATGATTAATTTGGCTTTTTCGTAATAACTCAGGAAATTCTTTGAGCATTCACTTATAATTGTTCCTGGGGCGTCAGAGCCAGAAGAGATAACTTTTGCAACTTTATCTATCCCACAAAAGAGTGCATCTTCAATGGTAGCATCGTTTATAATTGGTTTTTCTCTAACTGCATAAATAACTTCTTTATCTAAGTTTTCAATTAAAATTCTGTCAAATACTATCTCTCCTGAGTTATCTGCTATGTAAAGAATTTTATCTGTCTTTTTTAGTTTATCCTTAAATTTTTCATAGTCAAAAATGGAAAAATTCTGTCGAAGAATTTCCTCAATTTCCTCTTTTATGTTAACTTTTCCCTTTGCTCCAAGATCAATGACATTACCTGCTGTTGCTATTTTAATCGCCATGAGGAGCTTATCTTTTGCCTTTTCTACCTTATCTTTTAAAGCAGGATAAATTTGCAGGGCAATCCTGTTATGCTCGGTTTTGATTTCTCTGTAAGGATCAGGTGAATTTGCAAATTGGCGAACAATTTTGTGGATAATTCTACCCATCTCAGGAGGTGTGCTGTTCACGGGAAGTTCAGGGAGAGCTTTCGCTATCTCAAGCAAAACTTTTCTTTGCTTCTCTTCATTCTTTGTTACCATTCTAATTGCCTCAAGGCCCTGTCGAAAAAAACAGGGTATGCAGTCAAGATAAGTTCTCATTTTTTTGCTCCAGGAAATTAAGAAATTTGTAGGAGAGAAATTATTTTGTCTCTAATTTTTTGAGTTTTTTAAATATTTCTTCAAGTTCCTCATCGAGTTTTTGACAGGTATCTTTCAATTCCTTTAATGAAGGGATTTTCTCCTTTTTTACCTTAATTGCTCCCTGTGGGCAAACCTTTTCGCAGGAAAGGCATCCCACACATCTTTCCCTGCTAATATAAGCTTTTCCTCCAATTATACTTATTGCTCCTCGTGGGCATGTTTGAGCACAAAGACCACATCCTATGCAGAGATTAAGATCAATTTCGGGCATTTTTTCTCCTTAATTTATTATAATTTTTTTACCTACTCCTGCAAAAATAAAATTTTCTCTGTAAAATTCCTGGAAAAGTTTTCGAGTAAGATCTCCTGAACAGTGACAGGGTGCAACTTTTTCTACCCCCTCTTTTTTAAATTCCTGGATTATTTTTTTAACCTGATGGCTTCTTGCTCCTGCAAGGTGAAAACCTCCCACTACAAGATATACATTGCTTTTGGTAATTTCCTTTGCTTTTTTAATAATGTTCACTATTCCAGGATGAGCACAGCCTGTTATTACTATAACTCCTTTCTCTGTTTTAATTAACATGGATTGTTCTTTTATCCATTTACCCATCTCACCAGTAGAGTAAATGTTTTTGTATATTTCAACAGGATGACTTACCTGTACAAGTTTTGCTCCAAAATTTTTAACTTTTTGCTTGAAACTTTCAGGAAAAGAAGAAGGCAGGTAACAGCTAACATGGGGATTACAGATTAAGAAGGAATCAAGTCCTCCTGTATGGTCGCCATGAATATGGGAGAGAAAAATTGCTTCTATCTTCTCAGGATTTATGCTAAGTTTTTGCATATTGTAAAGAAGTATTTTCCCATCTGCTCCTGTATCAAAGAGAAAGGTTCTCTCTGTTCCCTCTATAAGAGCGGAAAATCCCCAGGAAGGTTTTAAATCCTCATTGAAAATGTAGTTATCATATAAGATGGTAATTTTTATAAAGTGAGAGGATTGACTGTCTTTCTGGCCGGTAAAGCCTGTTCCTGCAAGAAAGAAAACAAACAGTATAAGAGATCCTAAGAAAAATTCTATTTTTGGTGTCATTTATCTCTTATCTCTGGCAGCATCTTTTTGGATTCTCGCAGGGATTTGTCATACCGCAACACCCGGAAACTTCACTCTCCGAACTTCTTATAGACAGGCTTTTTGGTAAAAGCTTTACAAGTCTTGTACTTCCACACATTTTGCACCTTATCTCTTCCTCGCCCTTTCCAACTCCTTGAAGGATTTGAGTGATACCTCCACACTCCTCGCATTTATATCTGTAAACAGGCATTTTTATACCTCTTTTGCTTTTTCACGTTTTTTATTATAATAATGGAAATAATTTTTGTCAATTGTGTTTAACAAAATTTTGTTACTTGATTTTAATTTATCTATAGTTAAAATTGCTAAAAGTTTTAAGTGGAGAGGCTAAAATTGTATTTTGAGGTAATAGATAAAGCAAGGAAAACCCTGGGTCTTGGTAAGAAAGCTACCATAGATGAGATAAAAAAAGCCTATAGAGAACTTGCCAAAGAGAACCATCCTGACAGGTACAAAGAGAAGGATAGGGCTTTTTATGAGAAGAAAATGTCCGAGATCAATAGTGCTTATGAAACTATAATGGATTATGTCAGGAAGTTTGAAATTTCCTTTGAGAAAGAAATTGTGGAGCAATACGACCCGGAAAAACCAGTTAAAAGATTTAAGGACGATTGGTTGGGACGATAAAGCTTTCTCCCACCTTACCTATTGAAACTTTATCTCCCAGCGCATGGTGCAGGTT
>Ga0209834_10001894_pt1 | contig 11373 bp, 13 predicted proteins | sample Mar14236cmmetaG_FD_184134 | JGI IMG/M metagenome (GOLD analysis project Ga0209834, IMG submission 184134) | Marine hydrothermal vent microbial communities from Guaymas Basin, Gulf of California to study Microbial Dark Matter (Phase II) - Marker... ...
GATAACCAGCTGGGGCAGATTTTCTTCCTTCACAGCCTGAAATCCGTATTCCCATTTCCTCACCAATCCACGTAACTCCTGATCCAGCTCGGCCACCTTTTTGTTTTCGGCCACCGTACGGACAATAACCCCGTAATTTTTAGGACGGATGCTCATCAACAGGTTTTTCAGTCTGACCCGTTCTACATTCGATTCAATTTTCTGTGAAACGGAAACCTTATCGGAAAACGGGATCAGTACCAGGTTCCTTCCGGCGATGGAGATTTCCGAGGTAAGGCGGGGACCTTTGGTGGATATGGGTTCCTTGGCAACCTGCACCATTACCGGCTGCCCGGGCTTCAGCACATCGATTATCTTGCCGTCCTTGTCGATATCCGGTTCGCGTTTAACCCTTCCGAAGGATATGGATTTGCTCTTCTTCTGGAGAAGCTGATGCAAAAATTTGCTCAGTGAGCTGAATTGCGGACCAAGATCAAGATAATGCAGGAAGGCATCCTTTTCGTAGCCTACATCAATGAATGCCGCATTCAAACCCGGCATAACCTTCTTCACCCTTCCCAGATAAATATCTCCTACTGCAAACTGAAGATTACTCTTTTCCTTTCTTAGTTCAACCAGCCTCTTATCTTCAAGAAGGGCAATCGTAATTTCTGAAGAAGATACATCAATTACCAGTTCTTTTTCCACATTCGCTTCATTTACTCATGGCTGAATGGATTCCCGCTATGGTATGTGTATGATAATGAACCTAAAGGCCCGGGCGGGCCTTTAGGTTCATTCTTTTACCACAAAGCTTTCAGGAATACTATTTCTTCTTCTTATGCCTGTTTTTGCGCAAACGCTTTTTGCGTTTGTGGGTAGCCATCTTATGTCTCTTTCTTTTCTTTCCGCTTGGCATGGTATAAATATTGAATCAAAAAATAAAGGAACCCTACCTCTTGACGTTAGCTTTTACCCGGTTAATAAATGATTTGGCAGGCTTGAAAGAAGGAATGAAATGTTCCGGAATAATGATGGTAGTGTTTTTTGAAATATTACGGGCAGTTTTTTTCGCGCGTTTTTTTACGATAAAACTGCCGAATCCCCTCAGGTATACGTTTTTATCCTTTACCAGGGATTCTTTTACCGTTTCCATGAAAGCTTCCACTGTTTTTTGAACAGTTACCTTTTCAATTCCCGTGTTTTTGGAAATTTCATTTACAATATCAGCCTTAGTCATTTTTAATATCTTTAATTATCAGTTAATTAGAATAAGTTTTCGCTTACGAATTGCAAATATAAAAGTTTTATGTTTATAAATGAAATCTGCATTAATTATTTTTGAATCGGTGATATTTTATTTTCAGGTCATTATAAGGGTATGAACGTTGGAAATGTGTTACAGACCTGGTACGGAAAAAACAGAAGAGACCTTCCCTGGAGGAATACAGGAAATGCATACCATATCTGGGTTTCGGAAATTATTCTTCAGCAAACCAGGGTCAGCCAGGGTATCTCCTATTACCACCGGTTCCTGAAAAAATTCCCCCGGCTGGAAGATCTGGCCCGAGCCCGGCCCGACGAGGTAATGCACGTATGGAAAGGCCTGGGATATTATAGCCGGGCCCGGAACATGCATGTCACAGCTATCCGCATCCTGAATGAATACGAGGGGAAATTCCCTTCAGGATATGAAAACATACTCCGCCTCAGGGGCATAGGTCCATATACAGCGGCCGCCATTGCCTCATTTGCGTTTAACGAACCGGTTCCTGTGGTCGATGGAAATGTGTACCGCTTCCTGGCCCGTTTATTCGGTATTGTGCATCCGGTGGGTACGGCTGCAGGGAAAAAGGCTGTGACCGAAAAGGCCGGAAAGGTTATGAACCGAAAAAATCCGGCCCTGCATAATCAGGCCATCATGGAATTCGGTGCCCTGCAATGCACTCCGTTCCGCCCTCCCTGCCATGCATGTCCTTTCAGAAAGGATTGCCTGGCATATATTACCGGACGGGTGAATGACCTGCCGGTAAAACAAAAAAAACCGGCATCCGAAGAGCGGTATTTCAATTACGTGTTGTTGACCGGCCAACTGGATATGCTGCTGAAAAAGCGGGAAAAGCAGGATATCTGGAAGGGTCTGTATGAATTTCCCCTGTTTGAATCAACCTCTCAGATTGAACCAGGTCAGCTTACAGGGAACGAATGGTGGAAAAGACTGGAAAAACGGACCGGCCCCCTGCACCTGAAATATCATTCCGGTATCATAACACACATATTATCGCACAGGAAAATACGCGCCGTATTTTATCATGCGGAAACCCGGGATTCCCTGCCCGCTCTGCAGCCAGGAGAAACCACAGTTTCCGTAACAAACTGGGAATCCATTGCTTTTCCCGTGCTGATCGATAAATTCCTGTCGCAATACCTGCCGTTATTTTTGAACGGCAGCATTTGATACTGGCATGAAAATTTACTACTTTTACACGCTGATCTTAAACCAATCATTATATGACTGTAAACAAGGTAATCCTGGTAGGCAATGTGGGAAAAGATCCCGAGGTTAACTATATCCGGGAAGACGTGCCTGTTGCAAAATTCCCCCTGGCCACCAGTGAGACATACACCAAAGACGGAGAAAAAATAACCCAGACCGAGTGGCATAATATTGTGCTCTGGAGGAAACTGGCCAAGGTGGTGGAAAATTATGTCAGAAAAGGCTCATTACTATATATCGAAGGAAAGATCAATACCCGTTCCTATGAAAAAGACGGGGAAACAAAATATATCACCGAAATAGTGGCCGATAGCATGCGCATGCTCGGAAAAAGATCCGACGATTCCGGCCAGTCCTCTTCCCGGCCGGCCGAACAAAATGAACAGGCCCCTGAAAGCGACGCAACAGGGATTCCCCAGGAAAATAAACAGGCCCCTGAAAGCGACGCAACAGGGATTTCCCAGGAAAACGATGATCTTCCTTTCTGATGTTATACAGATTTTTTTAGTTCGCAGACTGTGGAAGCAGACGACCCTCTCCCGTATGTATCATTCCTTGCCGATTTGAACATCCGTTTTTATCAGGCCGGCCCCTCCCTGTTCCTGGGCCTGGGTGTTCTGATCCTTTTGCTGGCCTGCTCGGCTATGATCTCGGCATCGGAAACCGCCTATTTATCATTAACATCTCCCGATCTGCAAAAGATCAGGAACGGAAAAAGCCATTCGCATCAGATCCTGTTGAAATTGCATGAAATGCCGGAACGGTTGCTCACTACCATCCTAATTGTCAACAATCTGTTCAATGTGAGCATAGTGGTGCTTGCCGTTTTTCTGCTCCACAGCACCCTGCAACCAACCGGATACCCGGTAGCCACGCTGCTCATCGAAATGCTCGTGATTGCCTTCTTCCTGATTGTTTTTGCGGAGATCCTGCCAAAAATTTATGCCGGAAGCCACACGGTAAGGATCAGCCTGCTGATGGCCATTCCCCTGTTTTACATGGAAAGATTCTTCCGTCCCCTCAGCCGTTTACTGATTTTTTCCGGTCACTTTTTTACCCGACGAAACCTGCCCACCAATTCGAATATTTCAATGGATGACCTCTCGGAAGTCCTCAGCAAAACCTCACCCGATCTGAGGGAAGACGAAAAAATGCTGCAGGGTATTGTCAATTTCGGAAATATCAGTGTTAGCGAAATCATGACGGCCCGGGTGGATGTGGTGGCCGTGGATATATCCACCGGACTGAAAAAACTGTTTCAGATTATCGTCGAATCGGGGTATTCCCGGATCCCAGTATACAAAGAATCTTTCGATAATGTAAAAGGAATCCTCTATATCAAAGACCTGCTGCCTTACATCAATTATCCCGACGATTTCAAATGGCAGGATCTGATCAGGCTTCCCTATTTTGTCCCCGAAACGAAACGCATCAACGACCTGCTGGCAGAATTTCAGAGTAAAAAGATCCATATGGCCATTGTGATTGATGAATACGGAGGCACCCAGGGCATTGTCAGCCTTGAAGACATTCTGGAAGAAATTGTTGGCGAAATATCCGACGAATTTGATGAGGATGAATCCACCTATACCCGTATCGATGAAAACAATTATATTTTCGAAGGGAAAACACAACTGAACGATTTTTACAAAATCATGGGAGTTTCTCCCGATGTTTTCGACAAAGTAAAAGGAGATGCCGACACGCTGGCCGGACTGATCCTCGAGATCAGAGGGGAAATACCCGGCAAAGACGAAATCATCAAAATAGGTGAGTACATTTTCCGTATAGAATCGGTGGATAAGCGGAGAATCAGAAAAATCAAAGTGACAGTGAATGAATCGGAGTAACAACCCCCTTTTTACGAACCATATCCTGATAACAGCATGCCTGGTAATGGCGGTCATGGCCGCCGGCGCCTGCAGGCGTAATTATACGCCAAAGCCCCGGGGGTATTTCCGTATCGATCTTCCTGAACACACTTACCGGGAATACCGGTCCGACTGTCCGTTTTCCTTTGAGTTTCCGGTGTATACTACCTTGCAGCCCGACCAGAGCCGCATGGCCCGGCCCTGCTGGTTCAATATCGTTTACCCCGAATTCAACGGCAAGATCCATCTGAGCTACCAGACGGTAGAGAAAAACCTGGAAGAACTCACCGAAGATGCCCGAACGCTGGCCTACAAACATTCCATCAAGGCCGATGCCATCGGGGAACAATTGTTCACTCATCCTGATAAAAAGGTATACGGCATCCTTTATGATATCAAAGGAAACGCAGCCTCATCGGTCCAGTTTTTTCTGACCGACAGCTCCCGTCATTTTATCAGGGGAGCATTATATTTCAATACCAGTCCCAATGCCGATTCACTGGCTCCAGTCATCCGTTTCTGCAGGGAAGATATCATCCACCTGATCGAAACATTCTCCTGGCAGTAACCCCCCGGTTTACCCCGGCAGATTGAAAGCGTGTGGAAAAAAATATGTAAATTCGTGCCTCGTACGTGTAACCATCTGGTTTAAACCCCAAACCTGTTCATGGGTGTAATCTACAAGAACGAATACAGGAATGAATGCATCATGGGTATCTGGAAAATCACGGAAACCTATGATGAGCTGAGACAGTTGCTCACGCTCGACCGACGGCAACAGAAAATACTCAACGGGTTCGGCAGTCTCAACAGAAAAATTGAATGGCTCAGCGTACGTGCCCTCCTTTCGGAACTGATTAACTCTTCCACCCGCATAGTCTACAACGGGGAAAGGAAACCCCTGTTGGAAGACGGGTCATACAATATCAGCATCTCCCATTCCGACGAACTCACATCCATTCTTCTGAGCCAGAACCGGCGGGTGGGAATTGACCTGGAACACATGACTCACCGCATTGAATTACTGGCCAGCAAGTTTCTCAATGATTCGGAAAAAGTAACCAATGATCCCTTTCTGCAGCGATATCACCTGTATTTACACTGGTGTGCCAAAGAAGCCCTTTTTAAGATATGCGACAAGAAAAACATCAACTTCCGGGAGAATCTCATTATCCACCCGTTCGAACTGAAAGACGAAGGAAAGATCCTGGGAACCGTGTGGAATGAACATATCCATGAAACATTCAACCTTCAGTACTTCAAACTTGAAAACTACAGCATTGTCTGGTGCTGCAAGGAATAAACCATGAATATCTACCGGCAGATACAGGAAAGCATGGGCAAGCAAAAGCTCTTTGCTGTTTTGATCGATCCCGACAGATACCCGGAAAGGGATTTGCTGAAAATGATCGATCAGTCGGTTGAAACCGGGGTGGATTTCTTTCTGGTTGGAGGAAGCCTGATCTCACATCCCATCGAACCGGTCATCTCGCTGATCAAATCCCGCTGCGCTATTCCGGTTCTGCTTTTTCCGGGCAGTTTGTTACAGATCAGCCCCTCAGCCGATGCCATCCTGCTGCTCTCTCTGATTTCGGGACGCAACCCCGAATTTCTGATCGGCAATCACGTGGTGGCTGCTCCCATTCTGCACCGCAGCCGGATGGAAATCATCCCTGCCGGGTATATGCTGATCGGGAACCATGCATCCACGTCGGTGGAATACATCAGCAATACCCGCCCTATCCCATCAGAAAAAACAGATATTGCCGTTGCCACTGCCCTGGCCGGTGAGATGCTGGGACTGAAACTCATTTACCTGGAAGCCGGAAGCGGGGCTCCCGGTCCGGTACCCGGCGAAATGATCCGTCAGGTTAAAGATCAAATTTCTGTACCCCTGATAGCGGGAGGTGGGATCCGGAGTATCAAAACACTGGAATCGGTTTACCGGGCAGGGGCCGATATGGCGGTGGTGGGAAACGCCTTTGAAAACAAACCGGACTTACTGAAAGAAATGGCTGCCGTTAAACGCGATTTTCACTGATCGCCGGCAGCCACTGGTATTTTCTAAATGCCGGTACGTCCCGCGTACCGGTTACTTTTTTATCCGTCACATTTCAGGACGTTCTCCACCTGGTATTTGGCATTCTCCAGATACGGGCCGTGCATGGCCTTACGGTATGCCTCACAGGCTTTGGTCTTATCTCCCTTGGCCTGGTATGCGTTTCCCATATGGTAATAAAATCCGGCTCTGGCAGCGGCATCATCGGCCGACAACCCGATGCCTCTCTCCAGATACTGAATGGCCTTGTCAGCATTCCCGAGTTCATTGTTGATTTCACCCAGTTTCAGGAAGATATCGGGATCGTTATTGCCGTATTCAATGCTTACATCAAAATAGGCCTCTGCCTCGCTGTAAGCTTCATTTTGAAGAGCGATCACACCGGCATTGTAGTAACTGTTCCTGACCGCCTCCTCGGCTTCCCTCATGGTTTCGGCATCCCTTCCGGCACTCACCGCCATGGCCTGATCCATGGATTCCTTCATTTTTTCCAGGTCATTCAGCCCTTTGTATGCCAGTCCCCTGGCCAGATATGCTTTACCGTAATTCGGATTCAATTCCAGGGCCTTGTCAAACAGGGGAATTGCCCCTTCAAAATCTTTTTTCTTATACAGCTCAATACCTTTGGCATAATATAATTGAGGAATAGCCGCCCTGGCTTTCCGTCCGGTTTCTTCTTCACCATATTTTGAGGCCGTTTCTTCAGCCTTTTCAAATGCCTGTATGGCACTGTCGAAATCCCTTTCCCTGTAATGGGCCATGGCCTGACTGAAGTATACTCCCGGAATCCGTGCCAGTGCTGCAACTGCCTTATCCCGCGTATCAGATCCTTCAGCACCCAGTTGATCGGCAATCTTAATACATTTTTCGAAATGCATCGCGGCCAGTTCAGGATCTGTTTTTAATGTCTGTGCTCCCTGATTATATTCATTAATGGCATCGCTGAGGGATTGTGCACTCAATACACCCGCCATGAACAACAATACGCTCAACGTGGTGATTCCTTTCAGCATGATCCTTGCTTTTTTCATCGTTTTTGTGTTTGTTAACAATAAATACATTTGTTTTTCATCTGTAAATGAACAGCCAGCAAATATAGAAAGATATTGTAAAAAATGAAATTATCACTGTTCTTCCTGCCGAAACAACCCGCGGGTTCATTCCATATCCAGAATAAACCGGTACTGTGTGGTTGATTCAGCCAGCCTTTCATATTCTCTGGCCAATGACCTTTCACCCTCCCGGTGGCTGATTCTTGCCAGCCCGGCATATGCCACCGCCAGATAGGTATTAACCCATACCCCAAACACCTTGCCACTTTCTATTCCGGTAAGATATTTCCCCCGTGACATGTCCGGGTCGTTGAATACTTTCTCGTAAATATACCCGTCGAAAATGTTCAGTACCATGGTTACAAACGGATGGCGTGGGTATTGTCGTCTCAATATATTCATTTCTTCAGCACACTCACGGGTTTGCCCGATTGCTATAAGATTCAGCAGGAGACGGCTGCGGTAAAAAAAATTGTCCGGATAATCGTCCACCAGTTTCCTGATATACTCCAGTGAACGAAACGGATCGTCTTCGTAGCTCAGATAGAGATGATTGAGAAACAGCAGGGCTTCGTTTTTCAGGTAAATACCCTGCCCGGCCACGGTTTCCAGCATCACAAGCCCCTGTTGCATATCTCCCCGGGGAAACAGCAGGGCCAGCGGCCGGTAACCCGGGTACATTCTGGGATAAGCTTCGATGTAATAATTATATAACCCGGTGGTGAACATGAACTCACCGAATTGCTCCTGCAGTTCAAATCCCTTTTTCAGCGACCGGTAGGAAGGGGAAAGATAAGGAATTACTTTCCCGGTTAGTCCGTTATCGGCATAATACATCATCAGCATACCCTGCCCCACCAGATCGAAGAACACTCCTTCCACCTCCATTGGATCGTCGGCCATTCTTTCCCTGGCCAGGTCTATAGCCTCTTCCAGTTTTACCTGGTAATTTTCCGATTCCGGATGATCCGGGGTCAGCGGCAAATTCTTCCAGTAAATGATCAGGGCTTCAAGAAAAGGTCCTGCAGGATGCTGGGGATGTTCCTTCCGGAATGAAACGGCATATTCAGCGGCTCGGTCAAAACGGAAACTGTAAATATCATCCAGGCATTGCTCCATAGCCACCATGGTGGCGGAATCGCTCAGAATACCATACCGGGCATGAACAGAACCTGTCAGCATAAACATACCGGCCAACCATACCCACACCCTGAACAGGCCCGTCAAGCCCTTTCTCCCTGTCTGTTTGGCTATTTTTCCCTCCGAAACCATGAAATATTGTTTTATTTTATTGATTTTTATTTGAATAATTAAAATTATTTTTTTTATTTTGTTTATATAAATGTAAATTATTTTTAATTACTTTTTTACTGCATGGATAAGAAATTACCGGTGTCCTGTCCTGCCTGTGGAAATGAGCTGGAGGTAAAAACTTTATTCTGCCCTGCCTGTGAAACCACGGTATCGGGATTGTATGAGCTCCCCCTGCTGTCCAGTTTGCGGGATGAAGATCAGCTCTTCATCATTGATTTTGTAAAAAACAGCGGCAATCTGAAAATAATGGCAAAGAACATGGGACTCAGCTATCCCACGGTCAGGCATTTGCTCGACGGAATTATCCACAGGATCAAGGAACAGGAAACACACCATAAAATCTGAGCGACACGTTTCAGCTTCCCCACGTAAAGAACGGAGCTCTGCATTCAATGAATCCCGACCTGCAATCCAAAAGTCCACCGAGGGAGATCAGGATATGCCGGATAATCTTCCCCGGTGAGCGGGGATAACCGATAATGAACCGTTAGCAGATACCTGTTCCATCCCACCCGTGCCTTTGCCCCGTAAAAAAATGAATTCAGGTATTTCAGTTTTTTTTATCTCTGTTTCCTCTCCCTTTAGCATTTTCTCAATATTCTGACTAGATTCAGTTCTTGGGTGATACGCTCCACCAGCAAACTTTGTACCACATTTGCGGCATTGCCATATACTCGTGCTGACTCTCTTTACTTTTTGATGACCACAGCTAGGGCAGATATGTTTAGCACGTTGTATTATCTCAATGTTTCTAATCTGTGTTCTTGTTCTAACACCATAACGTGCCTGGAAACGTCCTGCAGGTCCTACTTTTCTAGTTCTTTTTGCCATATTTATTTACCCACGCTTTTATATAATAGTTCTCTAAGTTTCTTCCCGTTATCAATAGAGTCTTTAATAACTTTTTTTATCTCATCAACGGTGAAACTGCCAGTTAAGCCTTTCTGCATAGCTCGGATATCACCATTTTTATCAGTAGCAACAGTGAGTCTTGCCTCAGCGATATCTTCTTCGTCAAGTGATGGATCCATTACAACAACACCATTAAATTTCACCGAAGTACAAGAAATCGGCGGTTCTCTTACGGGCAGTGGATAATCCTCACCTAGTTCAAAGCGCTCAGCTGGAACCTTAGTAGTCATAATAGCTGCAAGCGCTGCTAGAGATGCTGCATCAAACAAGTTTCCATCATAATCAAGGATGTGAATATCAATAAAAACTATCCAGACTTTTTCACCAGGTTCAATGCATAGTTTATCAAGCTCTATGACTTCTGATTCTCTTATACCTCTGTCAACCACACGAGCGAGTTCAATAGCATCCTCCTGTGGAGGTCCTGCTTCAAAATCCGGTGAGGCAAGTGGTATAAGCTCAGCAGCTGTTGTCATAACACCTTGATCAGGTGAATCAGGATATGGTTCTCCAATATCCATTTTAATTCCTGCTAATACCTGTGTGTTACCAAGTTTAACCTTGGCTGATCCTTCAGCTTTTTTAACAACGTTTGTTTCGATTTCTATTTTTCTGTATTCATTAAATCTTCTGCCATCGGATCGTTTGCCATTCTTAGCAAGTTTCAAAAGATACTCTTTTTTTATAGATGGAATAACTGTCATTTTCTATACAACCTCCGATAAAGTTTCATATTTTTTTATTATCGCTTCTTTCTGCAGTTTAGAAACTGTATAGCATCCTTTTATAGCAAGGTCCAGTGCTTCATCGAACTCTTTTAACGTGAGATGACCATCCATTTGAAGTAGGAGAATCTCACCAGTTCTTGGAGCAATAGCTACTGGTAGATCCGCTGAACCGTAGTTATCCTCCTCTTTACCCAAATCTAACACTACTTGATCTTCGATTTTTCCAGCGGCGCATGCTACTGGTATATCCCGCATGGGTATACCCGCATCTACAAGTGCTACAGCTGCAGCTGTTAAACCAGCGCATCTGGTTCCAGCTTCTGCATCTAATACCTCGATGTTTACATCAATTGATGCTCTTGGGAATTTTTCTACAAGTATAACGTTTTCTAGAGCCTCAGATATCACTTTTGATATTTCTCTGCTGCGTCTGTCTGGTCCTGGTCTTTTTCTTTCATCAACACTAAAAGCAGCCATGTTGTATCTAGCGTTTACAATTGCTTTCAGAGGATCCTGCGTATGTCTTGGTACAGCTTCTCTTGGACCATATACTGCAGCAAGGATTTTGTTATCTCCCCACTCAAGATAACATGATCCCTCCGCACGATGTAAAACTCCAACTTCGATTTTTATTTTCCTTAATTCATCTGGTTTTCTACCATCAAGTCTTTTACCATTTTCAAATAGTTTAATATCTGATTTCATTTTTTATCGCACATCCTTTGCGTCTTTTTTTAATATTCTCTCAACCTTATTAGTCAGACCATATGTTAAGGCTTCTTCTTCTATTAGGCTAATGATTTTCATTACTTTTTTGATGCCTTCTTCATTTCCATCTATCCAAATCCGACCATTCTGACCAACAAAAATCCTGCATTTAGAATATTTTTTGATTATGTTTATCATTGAGCCTTTTTTTCCGATTATCCGTGGAACCTTAGAAGGCTCAACATCTAGTATG
>Ga0209834_10001897_pt1 | contig 11365 bp, 13 predicted proteins | sample Mar14236cmmetaG_FD_184134 | JGI IMG/M metagenome (GOLD analysis project Ga0209834, IMG submission 184134) | Marine hydrothermal vent microbial communities from Guaymas Basin, Gulf of California to study Microbial Dark Matter (Phase II) - Marker... ...
GATGGCACCGATTAGCGCACCCTTCAGGTGAGGGCCTATCTCCTTGATTATTCCCGGTGCCTGCGTGCCCTTCTTGAGTATGAGGAGGGTCTCCATAAGACCCAGCTCTTCCACGCGCTTGACGTCCCTGCCGTGGCCGGTCTGGATAAGGGCCTTTTCGACGTTCTCGCTGACTGTCCCGGTTATGAAGAGCTTGTCGTGGCCGTCGTCGAGCCAGTAGTTCATGCACTTGAGCTGAGCGTCGCTGAAGGCAACCTCAACCTCCCTCGCACCGAACTCGACTTCTCTCACGATCACCTCTACGGGGAGGTTGTCGACCCAGCCGAATTTGCTTATCATCTCCCTGACCGGCATCTCACCGAAGGTCTCCTTCAGGTAGTAGAGCGGCAGAAGGGCATCTTTGGGCCTCGGGCGGAAAATTCCAATGTCAATGTAGGCGCCGTAGCCCACCTTTCCAAGGTCTATGAAGCGGCCGCGGTACGTCTCGCCCTCTTTAACCGCGCTCAGCTTGTAAGGAACCTCGCCGAACTCCTCGCGCACCAGGTTTGCGCTTATCTCCTCATCCTCGCCCGTAATGGAAACCTTTACCCAGTTCTTCTTGACGGCGGAAAGCTTCCACTCAACTTCCAAGTCACCCAGGAGGGCCTTTAGTCTCCTATCGAGTTTGAGAAAACCGCTCCTATCGCCGTAAACTTTCTCAAGAATAACCACTTCTTTCATTCTCACCATCCCCGAAGTTCATTAAAGGACAGCCATTCAGTTGGACTTCTTTCTGGGCTTCTTCCTGAGGCCGAGTTCTATCTCGAGCTCTTCGATGCGTTTCTTGAGCTCCTCCACGACCTCGGTGTTGTCGTACTGCATGAGCATGGCCCCGCATATCGGACACTGGAACTCGTACTCCATGGCCTCATCAAAGGTGAGCTTTGGATGGCCCGGCGTGCCGCAGTGGTAGTACATCTCACCGGTCTCCTCCTCAAGCATCTCCTTGAGCTTCTTGAGCTCCGCCATCTTCTTGGAGCGGAGTATCTCGGGGAGACGCTTGGTATCAAGGTGCCAGTAGTAGTAATACCAGCCGGTCTCTTTGTCCCTTATGCGCCTGAACTCGGCCAGTCCCTGGTCGTAGAGCATGTAGAGAACCTTTCTCACGGTATTAACGCGTATTTCGGTCATCTCAGCCAGTTCCTCGTCCGTGGCTTCCTTCTTCTTCTCTAGAGCCTTGATTACCTCGACGGCTTCCTCGCCTCCCATGTCCATTGCGAATTCGATGAGCTCCTTGTTCTTCCGCCTTGCCACAGCGACAACCTCCAGAGAATATTTAATCCTGACTTCACGCCCACAAAGCTGTCCAATATTAAACTATGCATGCAGAACTATATATAGGTTTTTGTCATATTTCCAACTACAATGAACAGAAAAGAACATTAAATAGGCTCACTCGGTGAAGTACTCGTTGAGGAGCTCCTTCGCCGAGGGCTTGTAGAGTTCTATAACCTCTATGTGTTCGATAACGTTTCCCTCGCGGAGGTGAAGTTTGACCTTCCCCCCATAAACCTGAAGGTCATCCAGCATGCCGTATATGGCATCCTCCGCCTCCAGGGGGGTCTTAAACTTCATTATGTACTCCTCTCCCTCCGGGAGAATGAGCTTGACCCAGTACTCGTTCTTCCGCTTGAACGGACGGGTGATCTTGGGCTTGAAGTTGTCGATTATGATTTCCAAGCGCGCCACCTCCACTCCAAGGACTTTTGGTCTCTCTAAGACTTTTAGGGCACGGATTTTTAAGGGTTTCCTAAGGACAAGCTTGGAACAAGTATAATGATAGGTATTTAAACGTTATGAAAAAAGAAACCCCACCCAATTAAAAGGAAAAAGAGCCCGTTCATTCCTCCTCAAAGGGAAGGTCGAGCCCCACTTTCTTCGCTGTGGCCATGACTTCCTTAAGAGACATCACCGCGCTCCTGGCCCCAACCTTCTGGACCGTGAGGTACGCGAGGAGCATGCCGAGCCTCGCGGCGTCTTTCAGACTCCATCCCCTGAGAACACCGTAGATAACGCCCGCGTCGAAGGAGTCGCCCGCTCCAGTGGAATCAACGACGACCTCCGCACTGAGTCCTCTGACTTCGTGAACGTTTCCGGAAGCGTCTCTGACCAGCGCCCCTCCCCCGTTCAAAGTTACCACGAGGTTTTTGGCCCGGCAGAGGGAAAGGTCGAGGGAACCGAACTTCCTCCGGTATTCGTCCTCGTTCATCATCAGGTAATCGACCCTCTCCTCGATTTCCCTCGACAGCGGGGCCTCCCCTATGTCCAGGGAAACGGTTATCCCCCTCTCGTTCGCGAACTCCACCACTTTCTCGATCGTCTCCGGCGGGTTGGACGAGAGGTGAATGTGTCTAGCACGGGAGAGGTAATCGAAATCCACCTCCTTGAGACGGTTCGCACCGGGGTACTTCACTATCCTCTTGTCCTCCCCGCGTATCATCGCTATCGCCACGCCCGATGGTGCATCGACGACCTTTATCCCGCCGGTGTCAACGCCTATCCTCCGGAAGTACGAGAGGTGCGCCTCACCTATCTCGTCCCGTCCAACGGCGCCTATGTAACCGGTTTTCAGGCCGAAGTGTGCGAGCCAGCTTATGGTGTTAGCGGCCGCCCCACCGAGGCCGAAGAACGCCTCCTCCGCGTTAACTTTCTCGTGGAACTCCGGAAAGCGCTCGATGAGCATTATTATGTCGTAGTTAAGGTTGCCGATTCCCACAACGTCAAACTCAGCCATACCCTCACCCCCGAGGTGAAAGCCGTGGGCATCCGTTAATAAACTTGCGCCGCAGGGGAAAGATTTAAATATCCATTTCTACTCACATATGGGTAAGAGGTGAACAAAGATGATGCTCATACTCGAGGCATACTTCAAAAATTATCCCGCCAGGAGAAAGGTCGCAGAGTTCCTTTTTGAGAACGGCCTCAGCGTGAAGAACGGTAAGATATACCTCAGGAACGTTGAAGTTCCAATAAGCGAGTTAGCCAGGGTAATCGGGGTTAACAGAAAGATAGTCTATCACACGATTGAATACATAGAGAAAACATACCCCCTCAAGCTGATATTCGAGAGACTCAACCCCCTCCCCAGCCTCACCGAAGTGGCACCACTGATGGGGTGGGAAGTCCTTGAGATAGACCTGGACAAAGAGAGGTACCTTGAGGGATTCTCGCAGGTTCTCGGGCTCCTACACCAGAACGGGGTTTCCGTCATGGAGGTCTTTAGCAGAAACCTAAAGGAGGAGCCGACAAAGCTTTACATTGTCATCGACGGGACGCTCCCCGTCGACGTCTTCATGAAGATCAAGGAAATGGAGGGCTTCAAGAAGCTCATACTCCACACGCCCGAGAAGGATAAAGAGAGGTACGTCTGCAACTACTGCGAGGTCAAGTACTGCCCCAAGAGGGTCCTGATGGAGCGCCTTTCAGCTAGCCAGTAACCTTGAACCCCTCAAGCCCCTCGGGCTCCTCCCATTTTACCTCAACGCGGGTCACCCTCGCGAGAGCCGGCCCCTGGTGCGCCCATCCTATCAGGGCCTCAACCCTCTCCTCGTCCCCTTCTATAACCGCCTCAACGGTGCCGTCGGGCAGGTTCCGCACCCACCCATTAACGCCGAGCTTTCTAGCCTCCCTCTGCATGCTCCAGCGGAAACCAACGCCCTGAACGCGCCCGTGGATTCTAAGGTGCGCCCTCACCAGTCCCATACCACATCCCGTCTCTACTACTCCCGCAACCGATTTAAGCTTATCCGTTGAGCTTAGAATGGGTGGGATAATGGACATGATAATGGTTTACACGACGTTCCCCGATTGGGAGAGCGCCGAGAAAATGGTTAAAGCACTCCTCGAAAAGAAGCTCATCGCCTGCGCCAACCTGAGGGAGCACAAGGCTTTCTACTGGTGGCAGGGGAAGATAGAGGAGGACACGGAAGTCGGCGCCATACTCAAGACTGAGGTCGAGAAGTGGAAGGAGCTGAGGGACGCCATCAAGGAGATGCACCCCTACACAGTGCCCTTGATAGCCAGGATAGAGGTGGACAAGGTAAACAGAGAATACGCGGAGTGGCTTGAGAAGGTGCTGTCATGATACGGAAAGTCAAACCCCAGATACGCGTCGTCGGGTTTGACGATGGGACGTTCTCTTTTTCATCCAAACTCCAGCGGGAGAAAACGATTCTGATAGGCGTCGTCATGAAGGGCTCTCAAGAGGTAGTCGGCGTTCTCTCGCGGTGGATAACCGTCGACGGGGACGACGCCACCGATGCTATGATAGAGGCAGTCAACTCATCCAGATTCAAAGACCTGCGCGTGATAATGCTCAAGGGGATAACCTACGCCGGCTTCAACGTCGTTGACCTTGAGAGGCTCCACAGGGACACAGGACTGCCGGTTGTGGTGGTCGTCCGGAAGAGGCCCGACGTTGGCGCTATGGAGGCCGCGCTCAGGAAGCATTTCTCCGACGCAGAGAAGAGACTCAAGATTCTCAAGAAAGCACCACCTCTGGTTGAGGTAATACCCGAAAAGCTCTACCTCCAGGCGGTGGGTGTGGACGAGAAGACCGCGGCTGAGATAATCAGAGCCACCACGAGGACGGGCTTAACCCCCGAACCCCTCCGGCTGGCCCACATGATAGCCTCCGCCGTGATGACAGGCGAGAGCACGAGGGAGTAGGTTTATAAGGCAAAAATCGGAGAAAGAAACGACCGATGATGGCAACAGGGTAGCTACCGAATCCTGATGTGGAAGCCGTTCCAGACTGAGGTCAATCACATGGGACCAGCAGCACGGGAACTTTTGAGTCCCTTATAACGCGCTCCGCGGTGCTTCCAAGGAGCAGGTCCTTGATGAAGCTTCTTCCCTTCTTGCCGATGACGATGAGGGTAGCGTTCTTTGTGAGCGACGTCCCTATTATCGCCTGGCTCGCCGAGCCCACCATCACCTCGGCCTCGAACCTCGCCCTCAGTCCCCTCACGGACTTCTCGAGGTTCTTCTTCGCCAGCTCTATGTTGTGCTCCAGCTCATCCATGCCCCCGTAGTCAACCGAGTGCAGGAGAATTCCTTTCTCCACCAGCTCCTCAAACTCCCGGACGATCCTGAGGACTTTTATGGAGCAGTTTGAGAAGTCCAGGGCCACCAGCGGGCGCCTGAATACCTCAGTACAGTCGACGGACAGCTTGAAGTCATCTCCGCTCTTTACGTACTTGAGGAGCAGAACCGGCCGCTCCGTGGCCCTCGCAAGGTTCGAGGCGGTGCTTCCAACGAACATCGTCCTCCATATGTTCTCACCCACGCTGGGGATAACCACCAGGTCTATGCTCTTCTCCTCGGCGGTTTCCGCTATTTCCATCGAGGGGATTCCCACCCTCACGATAGCCTCAACCTTCAAACCGTCCCTCCTCAGCTCCTCAGCCAGCCCCTCCAGCTTTTCGCGGTATGTCTCCTCGAGTTCAAAGGCCTCGAACTCGACTACGGTGATATCAACTACGTGGATGAGGTAGAGCTCCTTGATTCCCATGGGGACGAGTTTGGGAATACATGTGCGGAGGGCGTGCATGGACACGTCCGAAAAGTCAGTCGGGTACAACACCTTCTCAAACATCTTGAACACCCCAGTATTAATTTGAACGTCGATGCTTATTATTGTTACCCATGCATTGGAAAGGGTTATAATGTCTCAATTGAAGTTTTTACGGTGATATCTATGGTCAAGAGGGTCCACATATTTGACTGGCATAAGGAAAACGCGAAGAAAGTTGAGGAGTTTGCAGGCTGGGAGATGCCAATCTGGTACTCAAGCATAAAGGAGGAGCACCTGGCCGTCAGGAACGGCGTCGGAATCTTCGATGTCTCCCACATGGGAGAGTTCATCTTCCGCGGTAAAGATGCCCTCGAGTTCCTCCAGTACGTGACAACGAACGACATCTCAAAGCCCCCCGCGATAAGTGGAACATACACGCTCGTCCTCAACGAGAGGGGAGCCGTTAAGGACGAGACCCTCGTCTTCAACATGGGGGACGACACCTACATGATGGTCTGCGACAGCGACGCCTTCGAGAAGCTCGATGCCTGGTTCAACGCCATAAAGCGCGGCATTGAGAAGTTCGGCGATATAGACCTCGAGATTGAAAATAAGACCTACGACATGGTCATGTTCTCGATACAGGGTCCGAAGGCGAGGGACCTGGCTAAGGACCTCTTCGGCATCGACATCAACGAGCTCTGGTGGTTCCAGGCCAAGGAGGTTGAGCTCGACGGAATCAAGATGCTCCTCTCAAGGAGCGGCTACACCGGAGAGAACGGCTTCGAGGTCTACTTCGAGGACGCCAACCCCTACCACCCGAACCCGGAGAAGAGGGGCGAGCCGGAGAAGGCCCTGCACGTCTGGAAGACCCTCCTCGAGGCCGGTGAGAAGTACGGCATAAAGCCGGCCGGACTCGGAGCGAGGGACACCCTCAGGCTTGAGGCCGGCTACACCCTATACGGAAACGAGACCAAGGAGCTCCAGCTCCTCAGCACCGACATCGACGAGGTCACCCCGCTCCAGGCCAACCTCGACTTCGCCATATTCTGGGACAAGGAGTTCATAGGCAAGGAGGCACTCCTCAAGCAGAGGGAGCGCGGCCTCGGCAGGAAGATGGTGCACTTCAAGATGGTCGACAAGGGAATCCCGAGGGAGGGCTACAAGGTCTACGCAGACGGTGAGCTCATCGGCGAGGTCACCAGCGGAACCAGCTCCCCACTCCTCGGAATCGGCATCGGAATAGCCTTCGTGAAGGAAGAGTACGCCAAGCCGGGCCTCGAAATTGAGATCGAGATAAGGGACAAGCCCAAGAAGGCCGTAACGGTAACTCCTCCCTTCTATGACCCCAAGAAGTACGGTGCCTTCAGGGAGGAGTGAGCTTTTCTCTCTTTTCTCCAAAAACCTTTTAGGTAATGGGGGCGTTACCTGGTAACGGGGGCATTACCTATGCTGTTCGACCCGAGACCGAAGAAAAGGAGGGAAGAGCTTTTTGACCGAGAAAAGGAAATAGAGCAGCTTATCAACACCAAAGAGCCGCTAACACTTCTTCTGGGCATACGCAGGGTCGGGAAGAGCTCCCTGCTCCGGGTAACACTGAACGAGCTCGAAAACGGCGTTTATATAGATGCACGGAAGATGTACTTTGACTCCGGGGGATGGATAACCTCCGAATCGCTAATCAGAGAGCTTGAAAGTGCCCTGAATGCCCTTAGGGGAACCGTTCGAGGAAAGGTTTTTGAAACCCTTGAACACGTTAGGGGCGTTTCCCTTTCTGGAGTCAGGATTGAGCTAACCCGGGAGGTTCGCGTATCCAAGGTTCTGGAGGCCTTGAATGACGTTGGCGCGGTTATCGGCATCGATGAGAGCCAATACCTACGGTTTTACGGGTCGAGGGGTGGAAAGGAGTTCCTGGCGCTACTCGCCTACTCCTACGACAACCTTGATAATCTGCGGTTCATACTGAGCGGTTCCGAGGTAGGACTCCTTCACGACTTCCTGGGGATGGATGACTACGAGAGTCCCCTCTACGGCAGGTCCCACAGGGAAGTGGTTCTCAAACCGTTCTCAAAGGAGCTTTCCATAGAGTTCCTCAGAAGAGGATTCTCTGAGATCGGAATGGAAGTTCCCAGCGAGGTCATTGAAGGTGCAGTTAGTTTTCTCGATGGTGTGCCCGGATGGCTCGTGGAGTTTGGGAGAAAATACGCCGAAATCCAGGAACTCAAGGGCTCACTGGAGTACGTGTTCCAGCGGGCCAAAGGGTTTCTCAACGGAGAACTGAAAGAGCTCGAAAGGAGGAGCCCCCGCTACGTGCTGATCCTTGAGGCCATCGCCAGGGGACACAACCGGTGGGAGCTCATAAGAGACTACCTGGCTTCCAGGGGACACAACGTCCCAAAATCCCGCCTCGCGGAGCTGATTAGGAACCTTGAAAAGATGAGCTGGATCGAGACGGATTTCAGCTCGGACAGGAAGAGGTACAGGATAATCGACCCAGTAATCGAGCGCGTTCTGATGGAGCGATAGCCTTTTATCCCCATCCGGCTTTTCCAATATCATGTCCCGCAAGCACGCGATCGGAGCCGTTCTCCTGTGGGCAACCGTCGCGAGTGCCTTCAAGCTCTCGCTTCGCTATATGAGCCCGCTCCAGCTCCTGTTCTACGCGTCCCTCACCTCGCTCGTCATCTTTGGAGTCCTCTACGCGCGGGAGTTCAAGCCCAGAAGGGAGAACCTCCGCTCGGCCTATCTCGGCCTGATAAACCCATTCCTCTACTACACGGTGCTCTTCTCGGCCTACGACCGCTTACCCGCCCAGGAGGCCCAGGCGCTAAACTACACCTGGCCGCTGATGCTCGTCCTCCTCTCCATCCCCCTCCTCGGAAAGAGGCCCGGTGCAAGAACCGTGTCCGGCCTGTTCCTCGGCTTCCTGGGAGCACTGGTTGTTGCGACTAAAGGCAACGTTACGGGGCTGAGCTTTACTGATCCAATAGGCGTTGCCCTCGGCCTGGGAAGCGCGGTTATCTGGGCGAGCTACTGGCTCCTCAATCTGCGCGATGAGAGGCCTCTCGTAGAAAAGATGTTCTGGAACTTCCTCTTCGGGTTTACCTACATATCCACAGCGATGGCCATGACGGGCGAGCTCGCCGTTCCCCCCACGGAAGGGCTCGCCGGGGCGATCTACGTCGGCCTGTTTGAGATGGGGGTCACGTTCCTCCTCTGGTACAGGGCCGTTGAGAGTGACATGGCGTTCGCATCAAACCTTGCATACCTCGTTCCATTCCTAAGCCTTGTCTTCATATCCATTGTCCTCGGAGAGAGCATCGCCCCGGCGACTGTGGTCGGGCTGGCGATGATAGTACTGGGTATAATCCTCGGAAGAGGACAAAAAGCTTTTAAATGAGGAAAGGCTTAATTATAACGGGCCAGAGCGGTGGTAGTCTAGCCTGGTCCAGGACACCGGCCTCCCAAGCCGGTAACCCGGGTTCAAATCCCGGCCACCGCACCAAATTTTTCTCGCGGTTTCTTGTACCCCAGTCTCAGTGTTCATAGTACCTTCTTTGCGCTTGCTCTGAAGTCGGCAGGCTTTTAAGGTCAAAGAAAAAAGCTGGCCCGGTGGTGCTCATGCCGTACCTGCTCATAGAACACCTGGAGGAACTGCGCGACTGGGTTCTCCTTGAGTATAAGCACGCGAGCGAGTGGTGGGGAGATAAGCTGATATTCACGAACGTGGAGCCGCACGAGAGGGAAGAGCTGGCGAAGCTGGGAAGCGTCCTGACCCAGAGCGTCACCGAGTTCCCGTTCGACAGGTCGAAGCTCATAGTCCTCGACCCCTTCGCGGAGGAGGAGCTCAAGCCGGAGGACATCGAGGAGGACAGCATAATCGTCGTCGGAGGAATCCTCGGCGACTTCGAGTTCACGGGGAAGACGAAGAAGTTCATAACCGACAGGATCGAGGGAGCCAAGGCCAGGCACATAGGGAGCGTCCAGTTCTCCATAGACGGCTCGGCAATAGTGGCGAAGCTCATCGCCGAGGGGAAGAGGCTGAGCGAGATCGAGTACGAGCTGAACCCGACGATAAAGCTGGACGAATTCAGCGAGATAACGCTCCACTACGCGGTTCCAAAGCTCGACGGGAAGCTCCTCCTAACGCCAGGCCTTATAGAGCTCCAGAAGAGGGAGCTGGGCTACACGAAAGCGGACGACGAGATAAGCGACGATGAACTAATCGAGTTCTTTGAGGGGAAGAGGGAGCTTTAGTCCTTCCCTTTTATACACCTCTATCCCATCCCTTGAATAAACGCGGACGTATCCAGCATCTACCATCTCGTTCAGCCTTTTCAGCCAAACGCGGCCGCGGTATGTTTTTACATTGACCAGCACCAGGTCGGGCATGACCTTTGATGGATAAACGTAGGCGTTGTCTTTGACTGCAAGGGCTGGATAGAACGCTGGCTGGGTGTAAACCGAGAGATTGGTCTTTAGAAGGGCGTCTATGACCTCCCACGCGGTTTTATAGCCCGGAGCGGGCTCAAGGATCGAGTAGTGGACTATGGGAACCGGTTCTCCTGGCGTGTGCATTACAACCGGCATCGTGGCCCAGGACGTCAGGAGACCAATGACAACGAGCGTGTAGAACACCCTCTTAATCCTCCAGATTTCCAGCCCCTTTATGGCGAAGACGGCCCCCACGAAGGACAATGGGACGAGCATGTACGGGTAGTGGAAACCGAAGGTGTACTGACTCGCCCTCGACGAGAGGAGGCACTCGAGCCACGGGGGCGTTATGAGAACCCAGTTCCTCGGAAGGAAGAGAGCGAAAAGGCCAAAGCCCATATTAAAGAGCAGGAAGTACATGAGCTTTCTCCGGGTCAGGTGGAGGTTGCTGTAAAGGTCGTGGTAGATGTAGCCCCTCCCGAAGTAGGGGATTATGAACTCGATGACCACCAGCCCGTATAGGCAGGCAAGAACACTCAAGATAAGAAAATCCCGGTTCCTCTTGAGGTTTTCAATAGAAAAGCCGCCGTGGAGGGCCCACCACAGGGAAAGGGCAGCAACCCCAAGAAAGGCGTCCTCTTTCACGGAGAGCAAGACCACGGAGGTCATGAAAAACGCCTTCTTCCTGCCGTCCACGAGGAAGACCGCCGCGAGGAGAAACAGGGGGACGGCAAGGGATACCGGGTGGAACTCAAAGAGGTTGATTCCAATGAGCGAAGAGTTGAGTGCGTAGATACCGGTAAGGAAGAGGGCCAGTTTCTCGTTTAGAACCTTCCTGGCAAGGATATACGCCAGCAGTATTGAAGAGCCGAGCGCGAGGCTCTGGACGACAAGGAGGGTCTTCGCAGAGGGGAAGAGCCAGAACAGGGGGACGAGCAGGAATAGAATCGGCTGAAAGTGGACTCCAAAGTGGCTGGAAACGCCGTGAGCCTGCCACTCCCCCGTGTTGAAGAAAAGACGTCCGTGGAGAAACTCAGCAAGGGACTGCGTGAATATTCCGAGGTCGAAGCTGGTGTAGCGGAGGTACCTGAACTTGAGCAAACTCAGATAGATCATGAGGAGAGAATAACCTAAGGCCGTAAATACAGCGGCAACATCGTATGGTGATAACCTATTGAATTTTAGCTTTAATTCTGTCATCATATAAAGTTGGAAAAGTGATTCGATTTAAAATCGTTTCGCACCCGCTAAGTTCTTAGCATCACAAGCAGGTACAAGCTGGCATACTGCCGTGGGATGCTCATACAAAAAGAGTGAGAGTAATTCACGAGTTAGTGAAAGTCTCCTGAATTTAAACCGGGAGCTTTAGTCCCTCCA
>Ga0209834_10001899_pt1 | contig 11357 bp, 9 predicted proteins | sample Mar14236cmmetaG_FD_184134 | JGI IMG/M metagenome (GOLD analysis project Ga0209834, IMG submission 184134) | Marine hydrothermal vent microbial communities from Guaymas Basin, Gulf of California to study Microbial Dark Matter (Phase II) - Marker... ...
GCTCTTCTTTCGTTTCTTTAGCCTCTGCTGTTTCTTTTTTGTCTTCCTGTTTTATCTGCGTCTTTTCCGGTTCTTTTTTAACAACTTCTTTCTTTGTTTTTTCTTTGGCAGGGTAGTCAACGCCAACATTTTTTATAAACAGTTCCTGCGCAGGTTCGAAATCATCAAAAGTGTCTTTTTTATTTCCTTCTTTCTCAACCTTGTCTTCAATTGTAATAGATTGCTTTCCCAGGTATTCCAGCTCTTTCTTCTGAGCAATCTCTTTAACGTGTTTTTCCTCCTGGAACTTGCCAAGGAGCAGGTCGTACATTTCAGATGTCAGCTTTGTATTCGGGTTTTTATCAATAGTAAACCCATTCTCCCCCAGAAAATCAATAATCGTATCACGCCCGATATTGAATTCTTTCGCAGCTTTACTTAGTCTAACAACCTTTTTTTGTTCTGTCATATACGTTTATTAATTATTCTATACCAGTAATCCCGGGCAAGCGTAAAAATAATATTTTTATTCGAATTCAGCTTTAAGAATGCGGACAACCTCCTGGATGGTTTCTTCTTCCAGATCGGTTCGCGAAACCAAATCCGCAGGATCGATATCAAGCACACTTTTAGCTGTATCGCAACCTATATTTTTAAGTTCATCAATTATCCACTGATCAATCTCATCCGTAAACTCCTGTAAGTCGACATCTTCTGTTTCAACATCCGAATCGCGGTATACATCTATCTCATATCCAGTAAGCTGACCCGCAAGCTTGATGTTGAATCCTCCTTTTCCAATGGCCAGTGAAACCTGGTCGGGTTTCATATACACCTCAGCTCTGTCAGCTTCTTTATCCAGTTTAATGGATGTTATCTTTGCCGGCGATAAGGCGCGCTGGATATACAGAGTTTCATTTGTGGTATAGTTGATGACGTCAATATTTTCGTTTTTGAGTTCCCGGACAATACCATGAATACGTGATCCTTTCATACCTACACAGGCACCAACCGGATCAATGCGGTCGTCGTACGATTCTACAGCAATTTTAGCCCGTTCGCCGGGTACCCTGACAATTTTTTTAATAGTGATCAGGCCATCGTAAACTTCCGGAACCTCAGCTTCGAAAAGTCTTTCAAGGAATACCGGAGAGGTACGCGACAAAATAATCACCGGTGAATTACTTCGGAGTTCAACCGAAGCTACAACTGCACGTACGTTATCACCTTTGCGGAAATAATCGGAAGGAATTTGTTCTGATTTTGGCAGGATCAATTCAATGCCTTCGTCATCAAGTATCAATATTTCCTTTTTCCAAACCTGGTAAACTTCTCCTGTTACAATATCGCCTACTTTTTCTTTATACTTCTTGTAAATATTGTCTTTTTCGTATTCCAGAATTTTAGATACAAGATTTTGGCGGATGGCCAGAATTTCCCTTCTTCCGAAATCTTTCAGGCCTACCTGTTCTGAGAAATCTTCGCCAACTTCAAAATCCGGTTCCACTTTGATAGCTTCTGAGAAAGAAATCTGAAGGTTTTCATCTTCAACGGCACCGTCTTCAACGATTTCACGGTAATGCCATATCTCAAAATCGCCGTTGTCGATATTGACAATAATATCGAACTTGGCTTCTTCACCGTAATTTTTAATCAGTAAGTTATGAAACACATCTTCAAGAATGCGCATCATCGTTTCTCTGTCAATGTTTTTAAATTCCTTAAACTCAGAAAAGGTTTCGACCAAATTAATTGTATCCATTTCCTTATTATTAATCTCTAGATTGTTATTATTTCCTTTATTTGCTTAATGGCATCCAGTGAAATGATTTCGGGGTCGCCCGTAACAAATTTGTTGCCTTTTTTCTGTTTGCTTTTTATTTTTCGGGCTACATTGATCTCATTATTGTCAATGCCCAGCAAAACAGCTTTAAATTTTGCCCCATCTTTTAAAAGGACTTCAACAGGTTTATTTATCCTGTTTTCATATTGGCGCTTATGTACCAGTGGCTCACCGATACCTGCCGATGACACACTGAGTTCAAAATCTTCTTTGTCCCGGTCGAAGCTTGATTCTATATGCCGGCTTAAGGCCACACAATCATCAATCTGAACACCCGAGTCGCCGTCAATGTATATCTTGATCATGTTTTCTTTGCCCACACTCAGTTTAACCATAAACATATCTGTGCCTGCCAGAAATTCATCAACCAATGTTTCTATGTGTTCTTTTCTTATCATGGTACATAAAAAGAGGGGACTTTCCGCCCCCTCAATCAATCATATCTTTTTGTTGTCCGACAAGGATTCGAACCTTGACTGTGTGAACCAAAATCACAAGTGCTGCCATTACACCATCGGACAATCGGGGTGCAAAGATACTCGAATTTTTATTATTACAAATTAGTTTTTTAAAAAATTTCTTTAGGTAATCGCCTGCTCTGGTGGTAAAATGGTTTGGTGGTCAGTAAATTATTAAATTCTGTTAAATAATAATTCAGCACAAAAAATGGTTTTATGAAAAGTCTTATTTTCGCCTTTTAATTAGCCTTAAAGCACATTGAAGATGGAGAACTTTAAAAAACTGAATAACATCATAGGCTGGCTTGTTTTTGCTCTTGCCACATTGGTTTATTTTTTGACACTTGAGCCCACTGCCAGCTGGTGGGATTGTGGCGAGTATATAGCCACTGCATATAAACTGCAGGTAGGTCACCCTCCCGGAGCTCCTTTATTCCAGCTTTTAGGCCGTTTTTTCTCATTATTTGCCTTTGGCAATGTACAGCATGTAGCCTTGATGGTGAATATTATGTCGGCTTTGTCGAGTAGTTTGACTATTCTGTTCCTGTTCTGGTCTATAACGATGCTGGCCAAGAAGCTTTTTGTAACGTCAGACGACGGGCAAATGGATAAAGGAGATATGTGGGCTGTTCTGGGCGCAGGTGTTGTAGGTGCTTTAGCTTATACGTTTACTGATTCATTCTGGTTTTCGGCGGTAGAAGGCGAAGTGTATGCCATGTCGTCATTCCTTACGGCGGTTGTGTTTTGGGCAATACTTCGATGGGAAGAAGTTGCCGGCCACAGGCATGGTTTCAGGTGGATTTTATTGATAGCCTACATAGTTGGCCTCTCCATCGGGGTTCACCTGCTGAACTTGCTGGCTATTCCCGCTATTGTTTACGTATATTATTTCAAGAAGTATAAGTTTTCCTATAAAGGTTTTTTCGCTGCAGGTATTCTCTCTGTATTTATTCTCGCGGTTATCATGTATTTGATTATACCGGGGATCGTTCAGTTAGCGGGGAAATTTGAGTTGTTCTTTGTCAATTCAATTGGACTGCCGTTCAATTCGGGAACAATTATTTATTTTCTCGTCCTTGTTGCACTGATCATTGGCGGGCTTTATTACAGTAGAAAAAAGGGCAAGGTGATCCTGAATACGTCTATCCTGGCTTTAACTTTGATCCTGATCGGATACTCTTCGTTCTTTATTCTGGTCATCAGGGCTAATGCCAATCCCCCCATCAATGAAAATGACCCGAAAGACGCTATCAGTTTGTTGTCGTATCTGAACAGGGAGCAGTACGGTACATGGCCGCTACTTGTGGGGAGGTACTACAATGCACCCACCGTTGACAGTAAAAACGGCACGCCGGTATATGCCAAAGATGTGGAAAAAGGCAAGTATGTGGTGATAGACAAACGTGAAGGAACCGTTCCGGTGTATGATGAACGTTTCAACACCTTTTTCCCAAGGATGTGGAGCAGTTCAAAACCGGAACATATCAGATTATATAAACAATACGGACAGATTAAAGGTACACCCATCAAAGTTCAGAAAGGTGATGGCAGTACTGATATTGTGTATAAGCCTACATTCGGCGAGAACCTGAGGTTCTTTTTTACCTATCAGATTGATCACATGTACCTGCGGTATTTTATGTGGAACTTTGTTGGACGACAGAACAATATTGAAAGCCAGGGAGAGATCAATCATGGTAACTGGATCAGTGGCATCGGATTTATCGACAACTGGCGGTTGGGCAACCAGACTGATTTACCGGAAAGTATGAAAAATCCTGCCCGTACCAAGTTCTATTTCTTGCCGCTTTTACTGGGCCTGCTTGGTTTCCTGTTCCAGCTTTCGAAAAGCAAGAAGGACACCTGGGTAGTGTTTTTACTGTTTTTCATGACAGGTTTTGCTATTATTGTTTATCTGAATCAAACCCCGTTACAGCCACGTGAACGTGATTATGCTTATGCCGGCTCCTTTTATGCTTTTTCGATGTGGATTGGATTGGGTGTTCTGGCATTGTACGACGGTTTAAGGAATAAACTCAAAAATAAAACAGTGGCTGCTCTAGCGGTTACCTTAGCATCTTTAGTACTGGTGCCGGGCATTATGGCAAAACAGGGATGGAAATCTCATGACCGTTCCGGAAAATATGCTGCCAGAGATTTTGCGCGGATGTATCTTGAGTCGTGCGAGCCGAACGCTATATTGTTTACGAACGGTGATAATGATACTTTCCCCTTATGGTATGTACAGGAGGTCGAAGGTATCAGGACAGATGTACGTGTGGTGAATTATATGCTGTCGTCAGGAGAATGGTATGTTGATCAGATGTTCAGAAAGGTATATGAGTCTGATCCGTTGCCATTGAGTATTGACAGGAAGTTTTACGCACAGGGCGACCAGAATTACCTGCCGATATTCGAAAGGATAGAAGACGCTATAGGCGTTTCAGAAGCTCTTAGTTTTGTTGAAAATAATGATAAACGGACAAAAGTACCGTTGCAGAATGGCGAGTGGATCAACTATATGCCATCCAAAAATCTGAGTCTGAAGATCGATAAAGAAGCCGCGGTTAGTTCAGGTACTGTGGCTCCTGAAGATACCGACAAGATTGTTGATGAAATTACCTGGCGGGTTACACAAAACGGATTGTTCCGCAACGACCTGATGTTGCTCGACATTATTGCTACAAACAACTGGGAGCGTCCCATATATTTTGCTAACCCAAACAGCGTGAGCAAAGTGTTGAATATAGACAAATATTGCCATCTTGAGGGTATTGTGTACCGGTTTAAACCGGTTCCTGCAACTGATTATATACAGCGGGTAGGTGGTGTTGACACGGAACGAACGTATGAGATACTCATGGCAGACGATGTAAGGTGGGGCAGATTGAATGAGGATGATGTGACGATTGACAGGGAAAGCAACCGTAATTCGGGCATGATAAAGCAGGATTACATCAGGCTGGCGCAGGCGCTGGTGAAAGAAGGAAAAACAGACTCAGTGGAAGCCGTACTCGACAGAGGTATTTATTTCTTCCCCAATAACAAAATACCGTTTGATTATTTTATGATCCCCTGGGCTGATAATTATTACAGCGCGGGAGCAACAGAGAAAGGTAATGACCTTGTAGAACTGTTATACAACAGGTATTTGGAGGATCTGAAATACTACACGTCATTGAAAAAACGTTTCATGAACTATTACAGTGATGATATTCAGGAGTCCTTGGCGGTACTTCAGCGGTTGAGTGAGCTGGCTCGTGAGAACGGACAGACTGAACTGGCCGATAAAATCGAAAAAGACTTATACGACAACCTAAATCTGATGAATCTGCAATAGATTGATTTCTGCTTCTATTTTTTAGGTGCCGGTGTGGGTTCCGTTCGCTTCTTAGACCAGTACAAGAGGAAGATACCGATCAGGATAAACGGGATACTTAACCACTGGCCCATGTTTAACGTCATGTGTTCTTCAAATCCTACCTGGGGCACTTTGATAAACTCGATAAGAAACCGTACCGAAAACAGGATCGTTAAGAAATAGCCGAAAATCATTCCCTGCTTCGGATATCCGTCATGTTTCCAGTAGTATTTCCACAGGAAAATAAAGAGCAACAGGTAACTTAATCCTTCGTAAATCTGGGTTGGATGCCGTGGATCCGTAGTGTAGGCGGGGTCGTAACTCTTAACAAAATAAAATCCCCAGGGCAGTGTGGTAACATCGCCGAAGATTTCGGAGTTCATCAGGTTGCCGGTCCGGATAAAGAATCCGGCAAGTGCCACCACAATCACTACCCGATCGAGTGTCCAGAGATAGGGTTTGTTGTTGTTCCGCGAAAAGAAATACAATCCCAGTAAAATACCAATTGCCGCGCCGTGACTCGCCAGGCCTCCTTCCCATATTTTCAATATTTCTATCGGGTGTGCCAGGTAATATTGCGGTTCATAAAATAAGCAATGCCCCAGGCGTGCCCCCACAATCGTGAAAATGACCATGTAGGTCGTCAGTTCATCAAGTACTTTGTCGCTCACTCCTTCGTGCCGGAACATTTTCTGCATGAAATAATAGCCTAAAATAAACGAGAGGGCAAAGAGCAATCCGTACCATCTGATCTCAAGGCCTCCAACCAGCCATATATCGGAAGGAATGCTGAAAATTTCGGGGTTTACGCGCCAAACAATATAATGTAACATGATGCAAATTTTAAGCAAATATAGAAAAACACCTCAACCCGTTTGTTTCAAAAGCAAAGGGTTTTGAACTGAGCGGTATGAAATTTAGTGTAAGCTTTGTTATTGATTAATTTCACGCATGTCGATAACCTTATTTAAAAGGGCATAGACTGTAAGGCCTGAAACAGTTTTAATACCCAGTTTTTTGGTAATATTCTTCCTGTGCGTGGTGACCGTATGCACACTTAAAAACAATTTTTCAGCTATTTCCTGGTTGGTCATACCCTGAGTAACATGTTTTAAAACGGTAGTCTCTCTTTCGCTCAGGGGCCGGCTCTCATGCGGATCACTCTTTTTCGTGTAATGTGTTCCTATCAATTTGTGCATACGGTTAAGAAGATCGTATTTACTGTCGGTGATAACCAAAATATGTTTGAACTTGCCACGAATCTCCGGTGGTGTGTTCTCATCAATCAAGCCTGTTAAAGGCACCTCATTGCCCAGCGAGCGAATAAAAGAATTCAAAGAGTCTCTGACCGATTTCGGATTTATCATGATAAAGTCGGGCTTCAGATGCAGGATTTTTTCCGCAAGACGTTTTTCCGAACCGTCAAATACTTCTGTAAGCTGTACTTCGGGAAGTTCCATAAGCAGGCTTTCCATCCCTGCCCTCAGGAGGTAAGAGTGTTCAATCAGCACTATGGATATTTTTCCTGCCATGTTATCAACTCCTTTTCCTTATGGTAAATTCCATAGCTTCTACTTTCGGAACTAAAATCATGTCTTCGATGCGTGCATGTTCACGAAGGTCTCGTTCCAGATCGAAAAGTTCCCGCAGTATTTTGTAACTGATTACATCTTTTTGAACCGAAGGCAGGTATTTGATGATCAGGTTTTTGAGATCGTATAACTTTTCTTCCACATTTTCATGCTCATCTTCGTAATCAGCAATGGAATATGACTGCATCCGGGCAAGCACTTTTTTCGGTGTTGCACCTGTTTCTATTACTTTTTCCAGCTCAACAACATAGGGATATACCGATGTTTCCTCCCTGTCGATATGGGCAGTCAGTTCGCGTTCGTATTCTTCGAAGAAATTAAGAGCAAGCTTAAAATTGTCTTTATGTTTTTCGTCGGATTCTTCAGTGAGTTTAGTGATCAGTTTTTTTATTTCCGGAATTTTTTGCTCCAGATAATACTCATGGGCATTATGGAGATAAGCAACCAGAGAACCGGCAGGAAAGCTTTGCAAATGTTTCTTCGGGAAATATTGCGGATCGTGATAAGTATTTATGATGAGCAGAAAGAACGCTGTATTTACGTTCTGCTCTTTGCAAATCTGCTCAATAGTGCCATCGCCAAAGCCGAGTTGTATTCCGAAGCGGTTGATTACCGGGATCAGATTGAAATCGTGATGAATGACATCTGCCAGCTTCATGTCCTTTTCAATGCGCATCGTTCAGTTGTTTAACGGCAAATTTACACATAAAACAACTGCATTATTCAGAAGGGGTATCCTGAATACGCGACAATAGTTTCCCGACCAGATCATCAAGTTTTTTGTTTTTCGTAAGCTGAGGCAGTCCGGCATATTTCTTTGACATTTCGATTGCGCGCACCATGTTGAACGATGCCTGCTCTTCGAAATAGCAATATCCTCGTTTTTTTACTTCGCGGGCCAGGTATAGTTGCTCTGTTTGTCCGGGAGTTGGCACGAAAATGGCCTTTTTTCCAAATACGGACAGATCCATAATAGTTGAGTAACCCGGCCTGCTGAGAACTATCTCTGCCGATTTGATCAGCGTCGCCATCTGCCGGTCGTCAGCATGGGAAATGCAAGTGATGTTTTTTTTGTTTCTCGTTTTGTATTCTCCTGGTTTTCCCTGTAAAACAGTGGCTTTGATCTTGCTTTGTAGTAGCTGTTTTGTGATCAGCTGTTCGAAAACAGTACGCTGCGGTTCGGGTCCTGATAGAATGACAAGCAAGCCGGTTTCCTCATTAACCTTAATTTTATCGTCAGGATTAAACCGGCTTAACGGGCCGGTAAAGTGATAATTTTCAATTGGGAAAGTTTTTATGTGCGAAAGTCTGCCCGACAAGTTGCGCTGCCGGTCTTTGTAGTCAGGAATCCATAGTTCGTCAAATTTTTTAATATGCCGGTAAATTAACCGGGTAATCAGTGGTTGAAATAAGCGCTGCCATCCGAATGTCTGAACGCTTAACTGATGGGTAATGAAAACACAATAAGTTTCATTGGAACTCAATTCGTAACGGTTATCCGAAATAATAAGGTCTATACCGTGCCGGTTAATGATTTCTTTAAGTAATTTTTTTGCTTTGCGCGCTTTTGTCAGCATATGCGGAAACGTAAGCAGCATATTAAAAGCCATCGATCCTTTTTCAGGATAGTAAGGTTCATATCCCGGTAAACGGATTATTTCACAATCAGGGAAGCGGTATTTTAAGAAATCATAAGGCCTTTTATCGGCTGCCAGCAATACACGACCTCCTTTCTGCAAAAGCAATTCAATAACCGGAACCATGCGTGTGGCATGCCCCAGCCCCCAGTTCATTGGGGCGACAAGAACTGTTTTTTGCTGTGTCATCTTTGCGCAAAGCTACCCATAAATGTTTTATTTTTGAGGCCATGTCCGGAGACGATCTTTTATATCAAATCGGAGTAACGCTTATCAAAGGTGTTGGCGCAGTAAACGGCAAAAAACTGGTAGCCTATTGCGGTAGCCCCGAAGCCGTATTTAAAGAAGGTGCTGCTGCACTTTCAAAAATACCCGGTATCGGTGCGGCAAAAGATATTATTAACGAGGGCTATTATGACCTGGCCTCGCAAACGGGTATAAACTATTTGCGCGGAGTTAACAATAATTTTTACAGCACAACATTCACTAATAGCGGGTTTGCAGGTGCATCAACCGAGACAGTGACAACCGTAAGCTATGATGAAAACGGAAAACAGGTTTATGAGTACAAGCAAGTTTTGGTTTATAAGGATAAATCGGGGAATATGATAGGTTATCAGGAATACGCGGAAAAAAAAGAGAGTAATGATGATTCCGGAAATGGGGAACAGCAGTCTGAAGAGGATTGGCCAACAACTGAAGAATTAGAAAAAGATTACGCTGATTCTTTTGAAGAAGTCGTTGTTGAGCAATACGTAAATAATAAGAATTATAATCCTGCTGATGTAAATAAAATTATGCAAGATATTTTATATTCTGGTAATCTTTATACAGATAAACATTATTTTGTTATTTCGCCAATAGCAGCACGTGTCATAGCAATGAAAAATGGTGAACTTGTAGGCAATGCATTTGATATAGTTGACCCATACTATGATAATGGCCTACCTACGGTTCTGAATCCTGGATATCGTGATCCTTTAATAATATTTAGAAATGGAGTTACGTATATGTTTGTCATTGAGTATCAAATAACATTACCTTTTTAACAATGAAAAGATATATTTTACTGGTTTGTTTTCTTATACCTATGGTGAACAATGTTTTATCACAAAATAATAACGAAGAGTTATATTTAGAAGTATTAGAATCTATCTTAAAAGAGAAAATTTTTGATTTAAAAGAGGTGGAGTTCAAATATCAAAAAGACACATGCATCTTTTATGGTCGATCTGATAGTTTTATTGAAGATACTGAAAAGCGTTATGAATTTAAATATGATACACGTATTATAAAAGTTTGGCCAACCGATCATATTTTCTTTTATTCCATTATCACATTTGTTAGGATTATTGATTTTAGAATTTCAACAAATGAAGCATTCATAAATTTAGAAATATTTATCGATAATAAGATTGTGGAAAAATTCAATGTGATTTTAAAAAAGAAATGTGATTCTTGGAAAATAGAGAAAGATAAACAATGAGACTGCCCTCATTGAGCGTAGAATAAATCAAAGTACAAAGCGTAGTTTTTAACTATGCTTTTTTATGTTTGTCATGTGTGGTATATTTGCCATAAACAAATGGGGCAAACGTTTTAAAGGAATGTATTACATCCACAAAGACTACTTGGGAAGTTTTGAAACCGTAACCGACGGCTCGGGCCAGGTACGCGAAAAACTCAGTTTCGACCCGTGTTCAGTGAAACTTGGTTTTCGGGAGCTGTGCGAACCGGAAACCTTAGTTGAACTAATCCCGACAGCTTTAGCTCGTCGGGAGGGACGCAGACGTAGAAACCCCACCGACTGGACCTACAACAACGTACCCGAAACTTTCTTATTCGACCGCGGATTCACAGGGCATGAGCACCTGGACAATTTTGATTTGATAAACATGAATGGGCGTGTTTATGATCCCTGGCTGGGCAGGTTTTTATCACCCGACCCCTTCGTACAAGCCCCCACTTACAGCCAGAACTACAACAGGTATTCCTATGCACTGAATAACCCCTTAAAATACACTGACCCCAGTGGTTATACCTATGGGGCACCTCTTGATTTTAAGTTGGGAAGAGGAGCGTTTGCGCCTATGGGTACAACTTTTCAGATGGGTATAAATGGACAAATCACATATGCCTTTAACACATTTGCCAATAGTGGACATTCAACACAGTTTGAACTAGTAAGCACGGCTAATTATGATAACAGAGGAAACTTTGTAGGTTACACACATGAACAAATACTTGTAACACGAGATGGTAGTGGAAATATGACACGTAGTGAGAGTGTTTCTGAAAATGAGAATGATAATGTACAGGACCAAGGCTCATTTGTTGGAGTTGCTTATTATATTGTATTGCCAAATGGTAAAATAAAATATGTTGGCTTTGCTGACTCTAGTGGCAAATCAGCCGTTAATAACGTATCTCACAGCGGTAGTTATGCTGTTTTAGGTGAGTTCTTGTTTAGTGATGGTACTATAAAAG
>Ga0209834_10001901_pt1 | contig 11348 bp, 9 predicted proteins | sample Mar14236cmmetaG_FD_184134 | JGI IMG/M metagenome (GOLD analysis project Ga0209834, IMG submission 184134) | Marine hydrothermal vent microbial communities from Guaymas Basin, Gulf of California to study Microbial Dark Matter (Phase II) - Marker... ...
TAGTAATCCGCCAGGTGGAGAACTGACTTAAGGATTGACACGTAACACTGCGCTTTTGATCGTTCTTAACTCAACCGCCTTCTGTCTTCTTACCTGAAGGTACAACGCCGTGACAGGTCTAACTTCATTACATTTCATTCTTTTTTTAACTTCAGTCGGCTGTTAAGTCAAGTCCGATCTAGAAGTTAATAAATTAAGAAAATGAAAATAAAAATCTTTGCGAAAGTTGTATTTCTTTCGCAAAGTTAAATATAAGAATAGAAAAAAGAAGAATCCTACTTCATTTGTTGGCTGACAGAGCTGGTATTTCCCATTTTGAATCATGAATAATCTATTAAACAGCCATAGGTGTCTTAACGCTTCCATGGATTTAAATCTGAAAAAAACTTGATTAGTTTATGAAACTTTGGCTCAAGTGTTACCATGAAAAATTTAGCCATGAGACAAAGTTATCTTATTGCTACCATATTATTTATATTCCTATTTTCAATCCTATCATCCTCCGAAACTGCATACATCACAATCGAAGCCGAAAATCCAATCCTTCAAAAAGGTTCGCAGGGAACAGACGAAAAACTTGCTGCATCGGGCGGAGAAGTTCTGGGCTGTGAATTCGGTTCACAAACCGGACATTTTGCAGAATATGAATTTGAATCGGAAGAAGCACTTTCCGATTTTTATATTTCAATTCGATATGCGCGGGCATTAAACGGAAAATGTTGGTTAGATATTACTCTTGATAACGAATTTGTCGGAAGATTGCAATACTCAAATACCGGTGGCTGGGGAAATAAAGAGCAGGATTATAAATGGTCATCGCTTTATGTTCCAAAAATTGGAGCCGGAAAACATCTTTTACGACTGACCGTTATAAATCTCGGCACTAATATAACTTTCCCACAAATCCCAATTACAAAGTCTCCGGTTCTCGATCTGATCGGAAACCGGAACGATAAAAATTGTGTTGGCCACGGCAAAAATGTTGCGCTTTATACAGGTATTCCTTCCAAATTTTATTATGCGACCCACAAACTTGGAAATATCTTTGACATCGTTGATGGAACAACTATCAACTGGTTTCCGGATCAAGTTCTTGTAACTCCGGATGTAAATTTGGGTTCAATTTTAAATCTGAATATCGATCAGGTAATAATTTCCAAAGAACAAAAAGAACAATTCAAAAAACAAAAGCCAAAGATCAAGCTGACAGAACAACGACAGGTTTGCGTAACCAAAAATGATGTAGTAATTTCTGTGGTTCATCTTTTCAATCCGACTACAAATCCAATTTTAAAAACAATAGAAATTGCAGGAGACTGCACAAAATCGAAGGATTGGCGGGGAGAGATAGACGGTGAAAAAATCACTCAACAAAAAGATAATTTCATCATCCTGAAAGATAAAAATGTTTTTCCAAATAACTTCGATAACGGACTGACAATGGCAATCGGTGGTAATCTCGAACCGTATGAGATGGTTTGCGAACCTGCAGGAACTTATCTCTTGAAATACAAAGTTGAAATTCCTCCGAACACTTCTTTGAAATTCACTTTTGCCTGTGCTATCGATCCAGATGAAAAGGTGGCTTTAAAGAATCTGAAATCCGTTTTAGAACAAGATGATCCGATTGCCTTGAACAGAACAGATTGGCAGAATTTTTTCCGGAATGATGTTCCTCATTTTTCCTGTTTGGATAAAGGTTTGGAAGAACTTTATGGATTTCGCTGGTTCCTGCTGAAATTTTCTACAGCCGGCGGTGATCTGGGTTTCTTCAAATATCCGGTGGTGATGGAAGGCAGACAGGCATATCAAACTTATTGCTGTTACAGTGCGCCCTTTATGGCTCTGGATATGAACTGGGCAACCGATTCGCAAATTGGATTCGGACATATTGCTAATATGATCCATTCCGCTTATGAAGATGGACGCTTTCCGTGGTACACTTCTCCACGCACAAATCGTGTAAATCTGCATCATAAGTCTAAAACCGGACTTTCGCTTCTTCCATACACTGCCTGGCAGCATTATTTAATTCACGGAAATAAAGAGATGCTCGCAGAAATATATCCGGGAATGAAGAAGAACATTCAGTGGTGGATAACCGATCGTGATGCGGACGGTGATGGTTTGTTTGTTATCGATCATCAGCTTGAAACCGGAATGGACGATCTTTCCCGCTTTGATGACAACGATCCGACCTTGCGGTATGATGCAATCGACGCAACAAGTTATGCTTATGCAAATATGCTGGCTGTTTCCAATATGGCTCGTGTTCTTGGGAAAAATGACGATGAAAAATTCTTCAAAGATTATGCAGAAAAAACAAAGAATGCAGTAAATTCTATGCTCTGGAATGCAGAAAATAAAAGTTATCGAGACAGGCATCCTGACTCAAAAGAGCTTTCCAAAACAATGTGCATCACCACTTTCTATCCATTCTTTGCAGGAATCGGAACCAAGCAAAATCTCGATGTTTTCAGGAAGTATCTTCTAAATCCCGATCAGTTTCAGCTTCCGTATCCTGTGCCTGCACTTCCCAAAGATGATCCGAACTTTGATCCGACAGGTTTCTGGGAAGGACCTTCTTGGCCTGCTGCCACTTCGCATATTTTAGAAGCTTTCGCAACTTCCGCCAAAACTCTCGACCGTTCTCTACTTCCCGATGCAGCCGAACTTATCAAACTTGCTGCCAAGAAACATCTTCAACCGCGAGCAGATTTCTTTGAACGCTACAATCCACTTACCGGAGAGCCGCTTAGCCATTTCCGCGATTATATGCATTCCTGGTGGATAGATATTATTATCAGGCATATTGTCGGATTTGAACCGCAGGAAGATGGACATATCAAGATCGATCCGTTGCCGATGGGACTGGATTATTTCCTGCTGGAAAATGTAAATTATCGCGGAAGGAATATTTCAATCGTCTGGCAGTCACCGGATAAACCGAAACAATATGGGAAATATCCGATGGGTTATTCAGTTTATGTTGACGAAAAGCTTATTCATAATGATAAGAAACTTGAGAGATGGGTGAAGGAAGAATGAAATGGAAACCGTTAAAACGGTTATGGTTTAGCGTGGTGTGTTCTGTTTACCACCAGTTGAAACTGGTGGTTAATGCAAGGAATATTTTGCCAGAAAAGAAAAGGATTAGTGATAGTATGATCGTTAAATCTTATCATATTAACCACCTGCTTTTTAACCTGCGAAATCTACAGGATATTTCATCAGGTTAGCTGGTGGAGTCAAAAAAAGGAAAAAACATGAAAGAAGAATTAAAAGACAAATTATTTCAGGAAGGAAATGAATCGTTTTCATTTGGGATAATTCTTTTAGGAAACATTGCCTTTTTACTCAATTGGGGAATCGGCTTTGTATTGCTTATGCCATTCAGGGTTAATGGAATACCGATAGTCTCGTGGATTTACCTGATAATCCTGATTATCGTTCAAATATCTTTGAAAAAGCTTAATTGCACTTCCTGCTATTATTATGGGAAATCGTGCTATCTTGGCTGGGGAAAATTAGCTGCATTATGTTTCAAGCAGGATTCTGGAAATCAGGAAAAAGGTATGAAGCTTGCTATTTCTTATGTTCTTCAATTACCAATTATTTTGATTGCAACTTTAATTGCAGGATTTATTTATGGCTTTAATACTTTAAATATAATTCTGCTTATTATTTTTGTGATAATCAACATACTCCAAGGAGCAGTTTTAAGAAAGAAAGCCTGTACAGTTTGTAAATCTCGATTTATCTGTAAAGGAAGTGCTGCCCCCAAATAGGATTATTCTTTAAATAACCGTTTCAACGGTTTACAAAATGAGCTGATATGAAAAAAGAAAACCTGATAAAGCATTACAAAGCAATCTATAAAAAATCCCCAGCTTACATTATCCGTGCACCGGGCAGAGTAAACCTCATCGGTGAACACACAGATTACAACGACGGATTCGTGCTTCCCATTGCCATCGATAGATACACAAATATGCTTGTTTCCAAAAACGATGATAGAAAAATTCGACTCTATGATCTGAAATACAAAGAAAAGGAAAAATTTGATTTAGCTAACATCAGAAAATCCCAACAAAAGAAATGGAGTAATTACCAGCGCGGAATTGCAAAAATTCTTCTCGATGCAGGATATAAGATCGGTGGAATGGATATTCTAATCTTTGGCGAAGTTTCCGAAGGAGCAGGGCTTTCATCTTCCGCTTCGATTGAAATTGCAACATTGCTTTCTTTCAAAGAATTATACGATTTAGAGATCAAACCTCTTGAGATGATCACACTTGCCCGAAAAGCAGAAAACGAATTTGTAGGCGTTCAATGCGGAATAATGGATCAATTTACTTCCCTGCTTTCCAAAGAAGGCAATGCACTTTTTATAGATTGCAGAAATCTGAAATATCAATATGTACCGTTATCAATTAAGGGTTATTCGTTCCTTGTATGTAATTCGATGAAGAAAAGAAAATTGGCAGATTCTTCTTACAATGAAAGAAGGCAGGAATGCGTAGAAGCGGTAAAAATTCTTCAAAAAAATCTTCCTGGAATTACATTTTGTAGAGATATTTCTATAAATAATTTTGAAAAATACAAATCCTTCCTTCCTGAAAAAATAAAGAAAAGAGTCGAGCATGTTGTTTTTGAGAATGATCGAGTACAAAAAGCTGTAAAAGTTCTGAAAAAAGGAAATGCAAAAGCTTTTGGTGAATTAATGTATCAATCCCACAAAAGCTTAAAAGAACTTTATGAAGTCAGCACCAAAGAACTTGATTTGCTGGTGGAAATCGGAAAGGATGAACCTGGAGTTCTTGGTGCGAGGTTGACGGGAGCAGGTTTTGGGGGGTGTGTAATTTACTTGGTAAAAGATTCCTGTATTGAAAATCTGAAAGCAAATATTTTGGATGTGTATTCAAAAAAAACGGGACTTATCCCGCAGTTTTATAAAGTTGTTCCGTCTGATGGAGCAATATCGCAAAAATCGAGACTCGAGTTCAGAGGAGCGTAGCGAAACTGGGCTTGAGGAGGAAGTCGGCATCCTGAATTCCAGTCTGCTGGAACTGGGCTTGAGGGAGGAAGTGCGTTCTGAAGTCCAGTCAAAACGCCTGAAGTCCAGTCTGCTGAAGCTGGACTTGAGACAGATGTTTGCATTCTTTTGTTCTGAACTCCACCACGAATAAATCCGTTGTGAAGTCCAGTCCAATAATTATAGGAGAATAATGAATATTCTAAAATTACTTGAACGCGACGATAAATGGTATCTCGGTGGTGGAGATTCGCTTGTTTTCACACCGCTTTTTCCACAGTGGCTGCACATTCCCGGGTTGTGGGATGGAGCGCATTTTTATAACATTCCGCTAAAACCGCTTTATACAATTTCATTTCTTTCAAAAGATGGAAAAGAACTCAAACCCAAATTGATCGATACAAAATGGGATCCGTCCAAACTGATAAGAAGATTTTCCTTAACAAACGATCTTACGTTCATCGAAACAGATGTTCTGCTTCCCAATGATTCATTTTCCACTACTTTGAAGTTTGAAGGAAAAAGTCAGGGAATCGATGTGATTTTGTGGACAGCCCAAGCAAATGATCAAAACGAAAAAACGCTTTCTTTTTTCCATAGAAGAGAATGGAATTTTGTTTAATCGAGAAAATAAATTACGAGGTGAATATCCCTTCAATTTTTCAATGTTTCTCGGAATGGAACATTCTTCTTATTCCGTAAATCTTTCCGAATACACAGTAAATCAGCCCAAATTTGAGTACACTCCGTTTTATGAGAAATTTGTTGGAAAGCTTCCCGATGAAATTCATAATAAAGGAATTAATCCTGACGGATTGCTCTATTTTGGTTTTCATCAGAATTTGAAAATAACAGAGAATACAGAAGTAAAGATTTTCCTTTCAGTCGCAAAAAATTCCAAAAAAGCAAAAGAAATTTTTAATGAATCTTTCAATACTATTAATCCAATAAAAGAAAGTGAAAGGAATTGGCAAAAATTTTTTAATTCCGTTCCGCATTTTGAATGTTCCGATAAATTTATCGAAAAATATTATTGGTATCGTTGGTTTGGACTGCGACTTTTTATGATGAAAGATTCATATTCCTATCCCTGTGTTTGCGAAGGTCCTGCCTATTTTCGAATGCCTATTTCCTATTCTGCTCAATGTCATATGCTGGAAACACGTTGGATGGATAACCCAAAAGTTGCAGAAGGCAGTTTCCTGAACTTCGTAAAAAATCAGAACCAAAACGGCAGTTATCCGGGAAATTTATATCCAATCGATATTGATAGAAAGAGCTTTTATCATACGGATTTTGGGACAGCAATAATGGAAATTTACAAAGTTCATCCAGACGTTGATTTCCTACAAAAAATCTATCCTTCACTCGTGAAATATACAGAATTTTTCGATAGAGAACGCGATCCTGAAAACAGTTATTTATACGATGTGATCGACCAAATGGAAACAGGACAAGAATTTATGACGCGTTATACAAGCGTAGATGAAAATGCAGACCTCCAAATGGAATCCGGCGGAATCCGACTGAAAGGAGTGGACGCAACCTGCTACCAATATGGAATTCGTAAAGCACTTTCTTTTATTGCTGAAAAATTGGGAAAAGAAGTAGATTCTAAAAAATGGAAGCAGGAAGCAGGAAAAATCAGAGAAGCTATTCTGAAATATATGTGGGATGAAGATGAGGAAATGTTCTTCGATGTGAATCCAAAGAATTGGCAGCGAACGAACATCAAAGCCGCGGTCTGTTTCTATCCGTATATGAGCGATATTGCAGATGAATCTCACCTGAATGGACTGAAGAAACATCTCTTTAACAAAGAAGAATTCTGGACTTCATACCCTGTTCCGGCAACTGCTTTGAACGAACCGCTTTCAAGTTCTTTTGGAGAATGGAAAGAAAAGAGAATGAACTGTCCGTGGAATGGAAGAGTATGGCCGATGACCAATTCTCATATTGCAGAAGCTCTGGTAAATATTGCTTCCAAATATGATAAAAACTTGAAAGAAAAAGCAGGATGGTTAATCAAAAGAACCATTGAAATGATGTTCTCAGGTGGCGATCTGAAATATCCAAATACTTTTGAGCACTATAATCCGCATTCCGGTAAACCCTGTCTTTATCGTGGTGTGAACGACTATCAACATTCATGGATAGTTGACCTGATCATCAAATATATCTGCGGAATTCGACCGCAACTCGATGGGACATTAATTGTAAATCCGCTTTCTCTCGGATTGGAATATCTGAAAATAGATGATGTTCCGATTAATGGACATAAAGTAAAAATGGAAATTGAAAATGATAGATTTCGAGTTTATATCGATGGAATTTCGAAGAAAAAAAGTGGAATTGGTAAAGGCATAAAAATATAGAATGAACAAAACAATTTGTTTGAAATTAGAAATTTGAAATTAGAAATTCTATTTTACTACCCTCTATTTCTCACATAAATATGCTTGATCCTCTTTCCTTCTACATCTCTTTCATCAATTTCGAAGTTCTCTTTTAAGGATTTGATAAGAGGAGTTAGCTTAAGAAATCCATAGTTGCGGGGATCAAAATCTCTTCTTTTTTTAATAAGCAGGTTTCCAACATCGCCCAAAAATGCCCACCCGTCATCATCTGCAACATCGGAGATTGTTGAAGAGATCAATCGAATAACCTTCGGTGTGATCTTATCTACATCATACTTTTTCACAATTGTATCTTCTTTAACTTTCGATTCTGTTTCCTTTGAAAGTGCTTTTAATATTTCAATATAAATGAATTTATCGCAAGCAACAATAAAGGGTTCGGGAGTCTTTCTCTCACCAATGCCAAAAACTTTCATGCCGGCTTCTCTCAATCTGGTTGCCAGACGGGTAAAGTCACTGTCGCTGGAAACAAGGCAGAAACCATCGACCTTTTCGGAATATAAAATATCCATTGCATCGATTATCATGGCGGCATCAGTGGCGTTTTTTCCGGTAGTATAGCCATATTGTTGAATGGGAATGATAGCATTTTCCAGAAGAATTTTTTTCCATTTGGAAAGCGTGGGTTTCGTCCAATCTCCATAAATTCTTTTGATCGTGGGGTTGCCGTACTTTGCGATCTCTTCCATCATTTCTTTCACGTATGCGGAAGGAATATTATCTCCATCGATCAATACTGCGAGTTTTAAATCTTTTTCCATATATGTCCTTAATCTTTTAAGTTTTATACATTTGTATTATTAATCGAAAATTTAAATCCCCAATAGACTGTCAATTTTATCGTTTTACTATAACATGTTTGTTCAGCATTCTTTATAATGAGCAGTGAGGGTATCCGTTCATGCAAAAAATAATTTTACATAAAACATTGCTTTTTACAAAAAGTAAATTATTAATTAATATTATAATTCACTGAAATAGATTTTTTCAATCATATCTAAAGTAGATTTATCAAATCTATTTTTACAATATAGACACCTATCAGCTTTCAAGGAATATGACACTTGGTTGCAGCAAATGCAAAACGTTAATTTATCTTCTGGATTATCAGTAATCCATTTATTAACAACTTTAGGATTTATCATTGGTTTCATTTTATATGAATCTGATAGTATATTTTTAATAATATCACTATACTTTTCATCAAAATCGTTTTTCCAGCAGTCAAAAGAATAAAAGTCATAAAGATTGATCTTAAAATGAATTTGAAATATGGTATCTATAATTGAAAATAAGTTTACTACTATTTTGTAAAGAGATTTGAAGTCAGACTGAATTTCAAAGTGCTCAAGTTTATTTCTAATTTTTTTATATATAATAAGCCTTTTCGTCTGCTCCTCTGTAAGAATTTTTGGATTTATCTCTTTTATTTTATTAATTGCGGTATAAAAATTTATTGTAATTTGTTTTTCCTTATTAAGAAAAATATCTTCAGTATTGTTTGATTTTACTATTTCTAAAACTAGTAATTCAATTGATTGAATTAAAAGCAATATTGCAAATTTAAGTTGGTAATATCCTGGTGGTTCATAATAAAAATCGTCTATATAAAAGTATTCTTTCCCATTTCTTTTATATGAAGTCATCTGTTCGTCATGATCAAACTCGACACCTGCATTTCCATCATTTTCGTGCAAATATGACTGTTCAATATGCTTTAGAGCTTGAAATATTGAATGAAAAGCATTTTGTTTTAGATCTAATTTAAATTCTAACATAGTTCCTCTTAATTTTATTTATGATAATTAAACAATTAGATTTCTAATAAAATAATTATAATAAATTTATCTGTCAATTTTAAATTATTCAATTTTTATAAGTTTTCTAACATTGACACTAAATGAGAACTTCAATGATTAAGTTCATAATGATGCATAAGAAGAAACAATATAAAGCTCTTGCACTTTTTTCGGGCGGACTCGATAGTCTCCTCGCAATAAAGTTGATTGAGCAACAAGGAATAAAAGTCATTCCCGTGTGCTTTGAATCTCCTTTTTTTTCCTGCAAAAAAGCAGTCCAATCTGCGAAACAGAACAACCTGTTTGTACATATCGTACCTCTGGAGCAGGACTATCTTGAGATGATACGGAATCCCAAATATGGTTATGGAAAGAATTTCAATCCCTGTATAGACTGTCATGCTTTTATGTATAGGAAATTGGGAGAGATGATGGAAAAGTTCGGTGCTGATTTTCTAATCTCAGGTGAAGTGCTCGGACAGCGTCCAATGTCACAACAACTTAATGGTATGAATGCTGTGGCAAAATTAAGCGGGTATAAAGACCTAATTGTACGACCGCTTTCTCAGAAATTACTTCAGGATACCAAACCGATCCGAGAAGGATGGGTTGATAAAGAATTGCTGCTTGAACTGCAAGGAAGGAGTCGAACTCCGCAGATAGAATTGGCAGAGAAATTTGGCATAACCGAGTATCCAACTCCAGCGGGCGGATGCCTTTTAACAGATCCAGGCTACTCAAAACGGCTTAAAGATCTGAAGCAGCATGATATGTTTGCAAAGAGATTTGTAACTTTTCTGAACGTAGGAAGGCACTTTAGATTGGACGATTCAACAAAACTCATTATCGGGCGAAATCAGAATGATAATGAGTATATGACTGTGCTTCTTGAAAATAATGAATCGCAAGGTAATATAGTGTTAAAAGCTAAAGTTATTCCCGGACCAACTGGGATTGTGCAATCACGGGATGAAATAGTTTCAGACGAAATATTGAAATTAGCAGCAGAAATTATTGTGCGTTATCTCTCCAAAGTAAATGATGAAGCAGTTGTTCTTATGCAACTTCCTGATGGTGAAGTGAAAGAAATTCTAACAATAAAACGAACTGATGGATTCGAAAGAAAAATGCTGCTAAATTAGCGTTATAGATATTTCTTACAAAAAAAATTATCAAAAAATATCTTCACCAACCACAGAGAACACAGAGGAAAACAAATTGATAAGAAAAGCAAAGAGGGAAGAGCGAGGAGCGAAGAGGGAAACCACGAAAAACACAAAAAAAAATTGAATACTGATAAACGTTGATAATACTGATTAGAACTGATCAAGAAAATAAATAACAATTTAATTCTTCATATTGGTTTTCTTTTTGTGATAATTTGTGTCAATTTGTGGTTAAAATTTCTTTCTATTCAGATTTGAGTTTAATACACATCTCATAAAAGAGCGGAATGGGGAATCCCATTACATTAAAATAACATCCGTCAATTTTATCTATGAATTGACTACCATATCTCTGAATGCCGTAAGCGCCGGCTTTATCCATCGGCTCGCCGGTCGAAACGTACTCTCTTATATCTTCATTTGACATCGGCTTGAAAAATACTTTTGTCTTTGCAATATCAGAAATATGAGTATCGTGAAACAGTATGGAGATACCTGTGTAAACTTCGTGGCATTTGCCTGAGAGTTTTTGTAAGATTTGAAATGCGTTCTCATCATTCTGAGGTTTGCCAATGATCTTATTGTCCAGGACGACGATTGTGTCAGCACCAATTATAAGTGAATCAGGATGTGTTTTTTGTATTTCTTCAGCTTTCTTTTTTGAGTAATGAAGGACAAAATCATCCGGCTGCATTCTATTTATATTTTCTTCTATATGAGATGGGATCTGCTCGAACTTTACGCCCACCTGCTCCAGCAAAAACGCCCTCCGTGGAGAGCGCGATGCAAGAATAATATTCTCGTTCTTCAATAAACTATGTAACATTTTTATTTAGTCCACCCTGAAAAACTCTGTTTTATGTATTAGATTACTTTCATTTTCATTACATTTAAGCATAAGATTTATTATAGGAATTGAGATTGGGGTCAA
>Ga0209834_10001904_pt1 | contig 11328 bp, 9 predicted proteins | sample Mar14236cmmetaG_FD_184134 | JGI IMG/M metagenome (GOLD analysis project Ga0209834, IMG submission 184134) | Marine hydrothermal vent microbial communities from Guaymas Basin, Gulf of California to study Microbial Dark Matter (Phase II) - Marker... ...
TAATTGCACTGTTAGTTCTAATTATATTTTTCCTTATCCCTAGTGTAGTTAATCAACTCAATATTCTATATAAAGAAATTCCTAATTTTATCGATGAATTTCAAACTCTAATTTTCTCTTTAGAACCTCAACTTTCTAAATTTATAAACCCCGAGGACGTAGAAACCTTACTTAAAGAAAATTTATCTGAACTCCAGAAAGATATATTAAATTTTTCTCGAACTATTATAATTTATTTGTCCAATATAATCTCTAGTATTACCTTTGGTATAATAATTGTTCCTTTGATTTTATTTTATATGTTGAGAGATATGAATATATTTAAGGAAAATTTATATATTTTTGTGTCCAAAGATAAGAGAAAAGAGTTTAAAGAAATACTGGAAGAGATAGACCGAATTGTTAGTGGATTTATACGCGGTAGAATAATAGTCTGCTTTATTGTGGGAGCTCTAATTGGCATAGGTTTGTATTTCTTAAATTTAAAATTTGCTTTAATTATTGGGATAACCAGTGGAGTATTTAATTTTATTCCCTATTTAGGTCCTATAGTAGGTGTCGTTTTGGCTCTAATCTTTGCTCTAGGTAGTTCTTGGTGGGTGTTATTAACGATTGTAATATTGTTTGTAATAGTTAATCAAATTGAAGCGATGCTTCTTAATCCTAATATTCTGGGCAGAGAATTAGGCTTACATCCTTTAACGGTAATTTTGTTTATTTTAATTTGTGGTCAATTATTAGGAGTATTAGGGGTATTAGTAGCTGTACCTTTAGCTGCTATTTTAAAGGTTTTGGCCTTGAGATATTTACTTCGGGAGGAATAACTAAGTTAGATGAAAAAAATAATCTTATTATTGCTAATAGTAATGGGAATAACAATTTTAATTCCTCTTCCTCCAGCCTTTACTCAATCTTCAGAGATAAACATATTATTAAACCAAAAACCTCTCGCGACGACTGTTTCTTCAATTATTGAAAATGACCGAATATTTGTTCCCGCTCGCAATATAGTAGAGGCCTTAGGGGGAAGGATAACTTGGTTTCCGGCGTTAAAATTATTAAATATATATATCGATAACCATACTGTTAGTTTAGTAATTGATGACCCTTCCTTAGAGATAGATGGGAAAATAGTTTCTTTGGAAAATCCTGCACGAATTATAGATAACCGGGTAATGATTCCTTTAGAGGTAATTAAAATTATTACTCAGGTAGAAATTAAATGGAATAACCAGACTAAGACTCTATCAATCAATACCATAAGACCTTATTTACTTAAAATTAGAAGTTATTCTCATCCTGATAAGACCAGAATAGTTATTGATTTATCCGAAAAGACCGAATTTAAAGCAAATTTATTAACTAACCCTGATAGAATTTTTATTGATATAATTGGCTCTATTATAAAGTTGGAAGACTCATTAAAACAGATAGAAATAAATGATGGAGTAATAAAGACTGTAAGGACTGCCCAGTATAATCAAGAAGTAGTCAGAGTAGTATTTGACCTTTATCAAAAGTTCAAATATGACCTTTTCAGTCTTACTGACCCTGATAGAATTGTAATTGATGTATTTAGACCAGAGGAGAAAGAAAAGGCTATTTCTGAACCTCTCCCCACAAAGTCTGAGGAAAAACCTAGCATTGAACCTAAAATAAGTGAAAAAAGAGTGGTGATTATCGACCCCGGACATGGAGGGAGTGACCCGGGGGCAATTGGACCGACTCGTTTAAAAGAAAAAGAAGTTACTTTAAGCATTGCTCTTTATTTAGAAAAACAATTAAGGGAAGCAGGTATTTCCGCCTATCTGACCAGAAATAAAGATGAATTTGTTTATTTAGAAGATAGAGTAAATTTTGCCAATCAGAAAAATGGTTTTATATTTATTAGTATACACACTAATTCAGTATTAAATCATCGTCCTAGTGCTGGGGGAATAGAGACTTTTGTATTAAGTTCCAAATATATAGGTGCTTCAGCTAAAGATGTTGCCGATAGAGAAAATAGAGCGAGTAGAGCTCATCCAGAATTAGATACAGATTTAGCTAAGATTATTGCTGATTTGGAAGAAAGTGCTAATATTCAATATAGCCTGGATTTTGCAGATATTGTACAGAAAAAATTAGTAAAATACCTTAAATTAGAGGATAGAGGGGTAAAACAAGCTCCTTTTGTAGTATTAAAAGGGGTAAATATGGTTGCAGTTATCGTGGAGGTTGCCTTTATCTCTAATCCTAAAGAGGAAAAATTATTAAAAGATGATAGTTTTAGAAAAAATGCAGCTCAAGCTTTGTTTGAAGCCATAAAATACTATATAGAAAATACTCCTGATGAGGTATGATGAGCTATAAGGTGAATTATTATGGCAAAAAATAGAAAATCAAAGAAGAAAAAAAATTACCTGAAAATTATCTTTGCATTATTAGTAATAACAGCACTGATAATTTTTAGTTATTTAATATTTACTAAATTAATTGTTCCTGCTTGGGAAAGGTATAAGGAAGAGCCTGTGGTTACAAAGGAAATTCCTTATAAAGAAGAAGAAGAGAGAGAAGAAATTAAACCTATGCCGATAGAAGAGATGGTAGAAGTTAATCTTTATTTTTCAGATTATCAGGCAATGTATCTGGTGCCTGAAAAAAGAAAAATTTCTACATCTCTTTCTTTAGCTAAACAAGTTGTTATTGAAATTATAAATGGTCCGGAAAATTCTAATCTTTACCCTACTATTCCTAAAGGTACTCAACTAAATGAACTTTATATAGCTGATGATATTGCCTATGTTGACCTATCTGAGGAAGTATGTAAAAATCATCCTGGAGGCAGTAGCGCCGAATTAATGACAGTCTATTCTATAGTTAACACTTTGACTGAAATTCCTCCCATTAAAGGTGTCCAAATATTAATTAACGGAAACGAAAGAGAGACTTTGGTAGGTCATGTAGATATTAGTAAGCCTCTCCTCAGAGATGAAGATTGGATTAAGCCGTAAAATTTAAACAAAATCTTTTTATATTAATGCGGAGGAAGTAATGATTAATAGTACTGATTTTTCTGAAATATTTAAGAATCAAATTATAATAATCGCCCTTATAACTTATATCCTGAACCAGATTTTGAAGTTATTTATATTTTATTTTACAGAAAAAAGATGGGATTTCAGAAGATTTATTGGGGCAGGAGGGATGCCGAGTACTCATTCTGCCCTTTCAATGTGTGTGGCTGTAACCATCGGCTTGAGTGAAGGATGGAATTCTCCTTTATTTGCTTTGGCTATAGTTATGTCTTTTATCATTATGGCTGATGCAACTGGAGTAAGAAGGGAAACCGGGGAGCAGGCTAAAGTATTAAACAAAATAATCCTGGAGTTTTTCGAGGAGAGAAAAATCAGGGATAAGCGTTTAAAAGAATTGATTGGACATACTCCTTTTGAAGTTATTGTAGGTGGTATAATAGGTATGGTAATGGCTGGCCTTCTATATTATTACTTAAATTTTTAATTCGGGGTGGATGTATCGATTGAAAAAGATAGAAAAAGAGCGATTAGATATACTGCTTGTAAAAAGGGGATTTTATCCTACCAGAGAAAAAGCCAGGAGAGCAATAATGGCCGGAGAAGTGTTGGTAGAAGAAGAAAGAATCAGCAAGGCTGGACAAAAAGTAAGGGTTGATAGTAATATATCATTATTAAAAAAGGCGACTGTTTATGTAAGCAGGGGCGGAGAAAAGTTAGAAAAAGCTATAAAGACGTTTAGTATTTCGGTTAAAGAAAAAAAAGTAATCGATGTGGGTGCCTCAACTGGAGGATTTACTGATTGCTTGTTAAAGTTTGGAGCTGAAAAGGTCTATTCTATAGATGTTGGTTATGGACAATTAGCCTGGAAATTGCAAAAAGATCAAAGAGTAGTGTTGATGGATCGGACCAACATAAGATACCTTACACCCGACAAATTTGATAATCTATTTGAATTAGCTACCATAGATGTCTCTTTTATATCATTAGATAAAGTTTTACCAGCAGTATATAATTTACTTAAAGGGGAAGGAGAGGCTGTAGCTTTAATTAAACCTCAATTTGAAGCAGGTCGAGAATTTGTTCAAAAGGGTGGATTAGTAAAAAAGATAGAAGTCCATCAAATGGTAATAAAAAGAGTAGGTAATAATGCCCAAAAATTAGGTTTTAAAATTCAAGGATTGACCTTTTCTCCCTTAAAAGGTGCTTCCGGTAACATAGAATATCTTATCTATTTAACTAAAAATATCACGAAAGAAGAAATAGATGATTTCTCTCTCTTAATCAAAGAGATAGTAGAACAAGCTCACCAAGAACTTTCTCAATAACTGATAAATTGACGGCAAAGGAGTGAATACAAAATTTAAATAGCATAATTAAGGGATTATTGGAGTGAGATTTTTGAATATAGGTAAGAATGTAATTTTAATTTTAGTTTTAACTATTGGCGGGGGGATAATTTTCCTGTTTTTATTTATCAAGATAAGTAATTGGGTAAGAGGGAAGAGATTAAGGCAAAGATTTTCTAAAAGCAGACAGGCAGAAAAAGAAGCAGAAAAAATATTGAGAAAAAATGGTTATACCATTATAGATATTCAAAAAAGCAAACCGCTCCTTATAACTATTGGAGATAAAATTCACCGTTATTTAGTACGAATAGATTACCTGGCAAGAAAAAAAGGAAAAGTTTACGTAGTAGAAGTTAAAAGTGGTGAGAAAATTCCCTATATCACTAATCGAGAAACTCGGAGACAAATGTTAGAATATTATCTTGCCTTCCAACCAAGCGGTATTCTTTTACTGAATATGAAAAATAAAAGTATTTCTGAAGTAAAGTTTCAGTTCAAGACTGCTTTTCACCAATGGATGTACAGAATAATTTATTTTATAGCAGGGATGATTTTTACCTTGTTTTTATATTATTTACTTCGGGGAGGATGGAAATGAAATTAAACAGTGTGGGCTTAGTGGTAAATTACGACAAAGAAAAAGCTCGAGAAACAGCTTACCAAATAATTAATTGGCTAGGTTCTAAAAGTATAAAGGTATATATTGAAGGGAAAGGTGGCGAACTCGTAGGTAGAAAAGATTTAAATTGCCCCCTCGAAAAATTCCTAAATAAGGTAGATATAGTAATATCTTTGGGAGGAGATGGCACTCTCCTTAAAGCAGCAAGATTAGCTGCCTTTGCGGATATCCCAGTTTTTGGAGTAAATTTAGGAGGATTAGGTTTTCTTACCCAAATAGGCATAGAAGACCTGGAAAAATCATTAGAAAGACTGTATCGGGAAAGATATTTTCTCGATGAAAGAATGATGTTAGATTGTTCAGTGAAAAGAAAAGATAATGTGATTAAGAAGTTAGTTGCTTTAAACGATGTAGTTATTAGCAAAGGGGCATTTGCTCGAATTATTAGCCTGGCTACTTACGTCAACAACGATTATGTTATTACCTATTCAGCAGATGGATTGGTTGTTTCGACTTCTACAGGTTCTACTGCTTACTCCCTTTCTGCTGGTGGTCCCATTGTTAATCCCAACATAAATTCTATGATACTTACTCCTATCTGTCCACATACCCTATCTGCTCGACCTTTAATTATAGGGGAAAATGATAAAGTGAAGATTGTATTAGAATCGAGCGAAGAAGAAGTAATGGTTACCATAGATGGACAGGAAGGCTTTACTTTAAAAACAAAAGACGAACTGTTAGTAAAGAAATCAAATTACAAAGCTCTATTGATTACTTTTAAAGAAAAGAGTTTTTATGCTATTTTGAGGGAAAAATTGAGGTGGAGTGGGCAGATTAATAAGCAATTAAATTAGTGTATAGCGTATAGTTAGGAATGAGAAAACCAGAATTTGATAGACAGAAGACGAAATATAAAAACAGTATCGGGTCTAAAAAGAAAAAAGATGATATAAGAATGGCATATATGAGGTGGATGTAGAAATAAATGTTATTTCAATTAAATATAAAGAACATGGCTCTAATAAAAGAATTAAATATAGAATTTGATGAAGGATTAAACGTCTTGACTGGAGAGACTGGGGCAGGGAAATCTATTATTATTGAAGCAATAAATCTAATTTTGGGTAGTCATACTACTATTGATTTAATTAGGTTGGGAGAAGATAGCTTGGTAGTAGAAGGATTATTCTTAATAACACCTAATGAAAAGATGGCAATAAATAATTTAAATCCCGATTTGAAAATTGTTGATGATGAAGGGACTTTGTTAATCAGGAGGGAAGTCAACAAAAAAGGTCGGAATAAATGTTGGATAAACCAGAGGTTGGTAAATTTATCTTTGCTTCAGGATATAGGAAATTTCTTGGTTGATTTACACGGTCAGCATAATCATCAATCGCTTTTAGATGCTTCTAAACATATAGATTTAATAGATAATTTAGGAGGCGATAAAATCGCCAGATGTAGAAAAGAATTATTTAATACTTATCGATTATGGCGAGAAAAGAAAAAAAGATTATCTCAACTATTAGAAGATAGGGAAAAAAATTTAAAACATATAGATTTTTTGAAATTTCAGTTAGAGGAGATTGATAAAGCATCTTTGACTAAAGATGAGGATAAAAGATTAGAAGAAGAGGAAATGGTCTTAAGGAATGCAGAGAAAATAGTTGAAACTATGGAAAAAGCTAATTTTATCCTTTATGAAGGCAGGGTTGAACATCCCTCAATAAGAGATTCTTTAAATGAGGTATCTAAAAATTTGGGAGAAATTGCATCTTTAGACCGACAGATTGAAAAAATGAAAGAGGCTTTAAAGGAAATAGTGTATCAACTTGAGGACCTGGTTAATGAAATCGAGAAGTATAAAGATAAAATAGAATTAGATACTTCAAGATTAAAGGAAGTTGAAGAGAGATTAAATCTGATTAACAATTTAAAGAGTAAATACGGTTCGACCATTGAGGAAATTCTACAGTATCGCCAAAAAATATATCAGGAATTAATGGCTATTGATTATTGTGCAAACGAGATAGAAAGTTTAAGAGTAGACATAAGTTCTCTGGAAAATAAGGTATCAGATATTTCTCATAATTTGAGTTTGAGAAGGAGAAAGATAGCTGAAAATTTAGAGGAGAGAGTAGTTAGAGAATTAGAAGATTTGAATATGAAAAAATGCCAGTTTAAAGTCTTTCTTAATCATTGTCAAGATGATAAAGGTATAAAGATAAATAATAAAAAATATAAAATTGGACCTAAAGGGATAGATGCTATTGAGTTTATGATATCTCCCAATGTAGGAGAAAAGCTACGACCTTTAGCCCGGATCGTATCAGGTGGTGAAGTTTCCAGAATTATGTTAGCTTTAAAATCAATCCTCTCTGAAGTTGATCAGGTTTCCACCTTAATTTTTGATGAAATTGATAGTGGAGTTGGGGCAAGATTAGGAGAAGTAATTGCTCAAAAATTGAGAAATATTTCCGAAAGAAAACAGATGATCTGCATAACTCACTTACCTCAGATAGCCTGTAGGGCCAAAAAACATCTTTATATAGAAAAATATGTTAGAGAAAATAAAACTGAAATAAGAGTAGAAGAAATAAAAGGGGAAGATAGAGTAAAAGAGATTGCTCGCATGTTAGATGGGAATCAGATGAGTGAGATTACTATTCAGCATGCCCAGAAGATGTTAGAAAGATAGAATTCGGATAAATCGAACTCCTACAAGAGACAAAAAAAGAAAAAAAGGAAATAGACAAAATATGAATATTGGAAAGGATGTAGAGATAGCAATAATAATTAATATAAAATTGAATTCAATTGGTGAATTGAGCAATCGGCCAATTGGTCAATTGTTATAAGGTTGTTTATTTATGGAAGAGAAGATTAATACAAATAAAGATAAATGGCTGAGAGAAATTGCTACACAAAAAGAGGTTGCGAGTACTTTAAAAGCAATAATTCATTCCACTGATGATGCTATTTCAGTAGTAAATGAAAAGGGTTTACATATTATCATTAACCCTGCCTATACTCGGCTAACCGGTTTAACTGAAGAAGATGTATTAGGGAAATCACCCACTATTGATATTGCTGATGGGAATGAAAGTATGCATTTGAAAGTATTAAGAACCAGGAAACCAGTTCATGGAGTGAGGATGCGAGTTGGGCCTAATCGTAAAGAGGTAATTGTAAATGTAGCACCCGTCATCGTAGAAGGAGTTCTGAAAGGAAGTGTAGCAGTAATACATGATGTTTCTGAAATAGAGCATTTAACGGAGGAGTTGAATCGAGTCAAACAGAGAGTCAGACATTTAGAATCAAAATATACCTTTGAAGATATTGTGGGAAAGAGTAGAGCTATGATTGTTGCAAAAGAGCAAGCCAGAAAAGCTGCTGAAACTCCCGCTACAGTTTTGCTCCAAGGAGAAAGCGGAACTGGAAAGGAGCTTTTTGCTCATGCTATACATCATGCTAGTAAGAGAAAGAACAGGCAATTTATTCGGGTTAATTGTTCTGCTCTGGTTGATACTCTGTTAGAGAGCGAACTTTTTGGATATGAGGGAGGTTCATTTACTGGGGCCCAAAAAACTGGTAAAAAGGGGTTGTTCGAAGAAGCTGATAAGGGAAGTATATTTTTAGATGAAATAGGGGTAATGAGCCTTAACTTACAAGCAAAACTATTGAGAGTTCTTCAGGAAAAAGAAATTGTAAAAGTGGGAGGAAGAAGCCCTATTAATGTAGATGTAAGGGTGATCTCTGCTACTAATATAGATTTAAAAAATGCAGTAAAGGAAGGGAGATTCAGGAATGACCTTTATTATCGCTTATATGTTATTCCTATTTATATTCCTCCCTTAAGAGAAAGAAGAGAGGATATACCGCTTTTGGTAAATAATTTGGTTAGAAAATACAATCAAGATTTTGGAAGAAATGTAAAAGGGATTTTACCAAAAGCACTTAATCTTTTAAGAGAATACTATTGGCCGGGAAATGTTAGAGAATTAGAAAATGTAATTGAAAGGGCAATAATAAATATGAAATTAAGTGAAGAGTTGATTTCATCCAAACATATTCCTCCCCTGGTTGGGTTAAATGAAAAAGAAAAAGATGAAGTAAAGGCCATCAATAATTATAAGCCTTATCATCGACTTGATTTTGATTGGGATAAAAAAAATCTTAAAGAGATAAAATATAATACGGAAAGGGCAGTCCTAATAGATGCTTTGAAATCCTCAAACGGTGATAATTCAAAGGCAGCAAAGAAATTGGGAATCAGTCTTAGGAGTTTTTATTATAAAATGAAAAAATATGATATTAAAAAAATATACGAATATAAATAAAAATAATAAAGCTATAATTCAAAATTAAAAACTATAATTATAAGAGAATTCAGAACTCAGAAGTAATTCTATTGTGAGCAAAATATTGCAATATGATGAATATTAATGCAGATACTTGCAATTAAAGATGAAAAATAAAATACCAGGGTTTAGTTAAAGATGGTTTTGAATAACTAATATAGACCATCTTTTTATTTTTTTACCACCAGAATTTCAAAGAACTTCTAATGGTAAAAGATAAAATTAAAAGGTTAGTTAATTTTAAAAAGATTATCAGGAAAGATATGGTATAAAAACGAAAAGAAATAAACAAAGGTAAAGAGATTCAAGGGAATTTGTTCGCCCGACAATTTTGTTATGCCTATTCTAAAAATTGGTATGAAAATTGCTTTATAAATATATTGGAAGATTTTCTATGAATGAAAAATTAGAAGTAGTAAAAATAACAAAACAGTATTACTCTGGGAAATAGAGTTTGCAAGAAATATTAAAGAAGATTATAGGAGAAGAAAAGCCCTATGAATATAAATAGATATAAAGGGGCAAAAAGATGCCAGTAATTAATGAAGAATTTTATTTCATCTTAAAGAAACCACCTTGTGCTCCTACAACCTAACGATTAATTTAATTGGTGAATTGGTGAATCGGAGAATCGGTAAATTGGCAAATTATTATTGGTAAATTATTAAAGATTTATTTTTAATAGAGAGGTGATTGTAAAAAATGTTGAAAACATTTGAGGAAGTATTAGGAAAAGCCAAAGATTATGGTCCAAAAAAAATGTCAGTAGCTGCGGCTCAGGCTGAAGATGTTTTGCGGGCGGTTGAGTCTGCCCGCGCAGAAGGATTAACTGATTCAATTTTAGTTGGTGATAAAAAAGAAATTATTCGAATAGCCAATGAGATGGCTATTGACCCGGATAATTATGAAATAATTAACAAAACTGATAAAACAGAGGCAGCTCGATGTGCTGTAGAGCTAGTTCGAGATGAAAAGGCTTGTATATTAATGAAAGGGATGATGGGAACAGCAAGACTTTTAAAAGCTGTTCTAGATAAAGAGATTGGGTTAAGAACTGATAGACTAATTAGCCATGTTTATACCCTAGAGATCAAAAATTATGACCGTTTACTTACAGTGACTGATGGTGCTATGAACATTAATCCAGATTTAAAGCAAAAAGCTCAGATAGTTCAAAATGCAATATACTATGCTCACTTATTGGGAATTGAGAAACCTAAGGTGGCGATTCTCGGGGCATTAGAATTAGTAAATCCTGATATGCCAGTTACCATTGATGCTGCATGTTTGGCAAAAATGAGTGAGCGAGGTCAAATTGTTGGTGGTGTAGTAGATGGACCATTGGCTTTTGATAACGCTATTTCTAAGGAGTCTGCTCTGCATAAAGGAATTAATAGTCCAGTTTCTGGAGAAGTAGATATTGTTTTAGTACCAAATATTGAGTCAGGGAATATATTTGCTAAGGGATTAGTTTATCTGGCAAAAGCAATACCTGCAGGGCTGCTTTTAGGCACAAAAGCTCCAGTAGTATTGACTTCTCGAGCGGATTCTGCACGGGCAAAGTTATATTCCATTGCCTTAGGAGTATTAATGAGCGAGGGGACTAAGATAAAATAGATTAGTCAAACTAAGAGAGGTGGCATTTGGTGGCCAAAGATTATAAGATATTAGTGATAAATCCTGGTTCTACTTCTACTAAAGTAGCATTGTTTTCTAATGAGCAATTACTATTTGATAAAAAGATTGAGCATAGCAATGAAGAATTGCACGTTTTTCACAAGATTATCGACCAATATGAATTTCGCCTGGACATAATATTAAATTTCTTAAAAGAAAAAGGCATTGACCATTCTGCTCTCGATGCGGTAGTTGGTAGAGGGGGATTATTAAATCCTATTTCCAGCGGCACTTACCGCGTAAATGATAAAATGTTAGAAGACCTTCGTAAGGGAGTACGCGGAGAACATGCCTCTAATTTG
>Ga0209834_10001906_pt1 | contig 11307 bp, 10 predicted proteins | sample Mar14236cmmetaG_FD_184134 | JGI IMG/M metagenome (GOLD analysis project Ga0209834, IMG submission 184134) | Marine hydrothermal vent microbial communities from Guaymas Basin, Gulf of California to study Microbial Dark Matter (Phase II) - Marker... ...
AAGTCCCAGACTGTTTCTCCACCCCACGGGTACAATCGCTATTTCAGGCCGAATTTGCCCAACGAATTCACTGCCGCTGGATGTTTTGCTGCCGTGATGGGGCACCACCAATACATCCACTGGCCCAAGTCCCTCTTTCAACAGACATTTCTCCCTGTTCCTGCCTATATCCCCTGTAAGCAGTATCGAGCGCTTTCCAAAAAATAGTTCCAGTACCAGCGATCTGCCATTATATCCACGGGCATTCTCGCACCCTGTAGACGGCCAAACATGCACCCTTATGTCTCCTATATACTCCGTCCCGCCTTTTCGCCACACTCTGTGCCTTACCCCATGCTGAGAACAGGCTTCCATGAGTCGCTTCCAGGAAAGATTTTTCGAAATGTCTTCATTGGTCCAGAGCTCTCCCACGGAAAACTGTCTTATAAGGGCGGCAAGGCCGCCCATGTGATCCTGTTCGGGATGCGACAATACAATAACGTCTATTTTTCTGTAGCCGAGTTGTCTGATAAATGGTGCGACTATCCTTTCTCCTGTATCAAAATAAGGGCTTCTCAGACCTCCCCCATCCATTACCATGAGTTTGCCCTCCGGCAACTCTACTACCTGTGATGTCCCCTGGCCGACATCAAGCACGTGGAGTTTGATGCCTTTATAATGGGAAAATGTCCACTCTCTGTGCGCAGAAACCGACAAGAGTAGAGCAGAGAATATTACGGCCAAAGCCCTGGATGTCTTCCAGCGCCTTGTCAAGGCAAGAGATCCCAAAAAGAGATAGAACAGAAATACCTGTAAAATACTTGGCCTTGGGATCCATAAAGCAGACCAGCTCCACCCTGAAACAAAGTGTATAAAAACAACCAGATAATCCAGGAGCCAGCCTGCTCCTTGCCATAAGCACGATGTCAATTCCGGGAAGAAAGGCAGCAGGATTGTGCCGAATAATAAACCAGGAAGAATGACAAAACTTGTCAACGGTACTACTAGAAGATTGGCCAGTAATCCTACAAGGCATATCCGCTGAAAGTGCCATGCCACAAAGGGTGTCGTTGCAAGTGTTGCAATCAGGCTTACCAGAATAAAGCCTCCTATATAGGTCCGAAAGATATTCCGTCCATCCGGTTTTTCTTCCTTTGGTGCTGATCTCAGATATGAAGAAAACATGACTAAGAAAAAGACTGCTGCAAAAGACAACTGGAAAGATATGTCAAAAAGATACAGGGGATTAAAAATGAGCAAAGCCCATGCTGCCAGGGCGAGAGAATTAAGGGGTGTCTGCGGCCTGTCAATGAGAAAGGCCGTACCGAACGCAATAATCATTATCATTGCCCGCACGGCGGAAGGCGAAAAGCCGGCCAGACCCGCATAGGTCACTGCCCCTATCAATGCCAGGGATGTAGCAAGTTTCTTTACAGGGAACCTGAGCGTAATCCACTCCGATCTGAGGAGCAGGTTCCTTGCAATGCCGCCGATCAACAGGGCGGCCAGGGCCATGTGTATGCCCGATACAGCCAGCAGGTGGCCAATCCCCGCTCTGGCAAACGCCTCTTTGAGATCATTTGACAGCCATGCCTTCTCGCCAAGTAGCAGGGCCATTGCAATGCCCCTGGCAGGTCCTTCAAGACAGCCGTCTATGCTGAGCATGATTGCTCTTCGTCCGGATTCCAGCCAGTACCGGAGCAAAGACATTTCACTCGAGCTTTTACTGTGCCCAATCTGGGCTAACCGGAGTGGATGATTTACAAAACCCTTTACCATCACCCCCCTTATGGCCCACCAGTTTTCCTGATCAAAGGTCCCCGGCGTCTTGAAGTTTCTTACGGGGCGAAGGCTTGCGGCAAAACGTATCCAGTCTCCCGGATAGACATCCTGTACTCGTATCCCCAATACCGTTAGACTCATGATGCCTGATACAGAGAGCTCGCCTGAAGCGGTGTGACTTTTATGGGCTGCAACTAAGAGCCTTACTCCGTCATTTGCAGGTAGTGCAGCACGTATAACTTGGCCTGTGATTATGTATTTTCCCGGTGTGTCCGCAAGATTGAGAAGCACTTGAGATCGTTCTACCAGGGATCTATACGACAAATTTACATGGCAAAAGGCCATGGCAAAGAGTACCAGAGCAGCCCCAGCCCAGAGTGAAAGTCCCCGGACCCATAAAATCAACTTGTATACACCTTTTGAGCACGCACCAAACAGGAGTAATCCGGACCCAAATGTTCCAATGGTATATAAAAACCAGCCGGAAAAACCTGGATATCCAATGTGGGCCGCAGCAATTCCCAGCCCGAAAGGTATAAGCAACAGGGCTAAAGGACTGGAAAACACCTATTTCCCAACAGGTCTGATACCCGCTGCCACGCCGAGTTCAGTAATTCCTGCGGTGGAAGTTCGGCATCAATACGTGCTATAGATTGGTCGGAGAGGTCTTTGAAAATTAGGGTTACTCTTTCCAGATATTCGATCTGTTCGAAATTGTCAGGCAGCTCGCCACGGCTCTCTCTTATTCGCTGAATCGCTGCTTCAGGATTAAGTTCCAGCAGGAGTATAAGGTCGGGCGCCGGGGCGAATATCTCATTTGTCTTTCTGATTTCTTCCGGATCAAGACCCCTGGCTCCCTGATATGCCATTGTAGAAAAGTAGTAGCGGTCGCAGACCACGATTTTTCCCTGTTCAAGAGATGGACTGACAACCTTTTTCACATGCTCTTTTCTGTCTTTAAGGAAGAGATCCAGCTCTTCTTCCGGTGTAAGCCTTACAGGTGCGGAAAAACTCCGGCGCAATATCATTCCCCAGGGGCCGTCTGTGGGCTCGAATGTGAAGACGGCAGGGAATCCTTTGCTCTCAAGGCGCCGGCATATATCTCGGGCCAGCGTGGTCTTGCCGGTTCCATCAATACCCTCCACTACTATAAAAAGCCCGCGCGGAGTATGCTTGCGAGAATTCATCAGGGCTTTCCACCTGTCTTTTTCCGCCTGCGTTTTGCAGGATGCCTCCTCAGTAGTACATATGTGACGCCCGCGCCTCCATCCCAGATAGGCGCACTACAAAAGGACAAAACAAAGCGCCTGTAAGGACCGTTGGTCAGCCATTTCAACACGACTCCCTTAAGAACAGGCTCTGCAGGGGACGATAGCCCCCTTCCGTGGACAAAGGCGATACATCTTTTGTTCTCTAATAGTGCTTGAGAAAGAAAATCCTCGCATGATTCAAGGGCCTCAACCGAGTCCATGCCATGTAATTCACAATAGGCCTGGACTGCAAAGGCACCTTTGTGCAGTTTATTTGTAAGTTCCGGATTATTGCCGGTCCAGGTCCACTCCACATATTCAGGGGTGTGATGAACAGGAAAAGGCCTTTTGCCATCAACAAGTGCCTTGAGTTCTTTTAATATTAAGGCCTGTTCATCTTCATTCATAAAGGCGTTTTTGTTTGGATATGGACTTGAGTCCTCTTTGATTTTGGTCGAGTGAAGCGGTTTTACGTCTCTTGTGGCCTGGAGAAAAAGTTCTCTCTCCTGATGTTCATGAATCAGCTCCGGCGGGGAGGTTTCTTTCTCTGAGCGGTCTGGATGAATGTTATCCGCTGAAGAGGTTTCCTCTTTTATAAGGTCCTCCTTTTTCGCCTTCGAGATCAATTGTCCCAAATTTGAAAAAGGTCGAACTGCCAAAGACCGGGTATCACTGTCCGGCTGACGATACCCTCCGTTGTCTTGCATCTTTTACACCTCAAGGTCTTGCCTGGTCTTTTAATTAGGCCGGGTTTTTGTGCGCCCAGGGTAGAATCCTGGCAATCAATAGATAAGATCCAAAATTGTACCCCTATAGTAAGTTGCCAAAAAATTATTTATTATCGCTCAAAAAGTTATCTTCTATAAAGTCTGTCAGTTCTGCAACCTGGTTAATACTAAAAACCCTGTCAAATGACACTTCATAATCTGAGACCACAGCCCATACATCGGAAATCGAATCCCGAAGCGGTTCTTTACATTCGTCGGCCCGGGTGACCTCGATCTTGGGTATCCCTGATGCGTGTTTGAATCCTTCACCAATTACCAGATCAACATAGGGAAAGAGCTGAAAGGCCAGGTGCTTCAAATCCTCTCCGGTATTTTGTTGAAACGTGATTATCTCATCCGGGCATATTAAAGCTAAAGATTCTATGCCGTCCTTTCTATACAAATAAGAATCTGAACCAGGAATATCAATATTCAATCCTTTATGTTCAGTTGATTTGATAACGGCTATTTTATAACCCCTGGCGCGCAGTCTCCGTATCACTTCTCTGACTACAGTAGTCTTGCCAGAATTGTGCCAGCCGATGAATGTCAAGATTGGTATCATTTTGAGAATCCCGGTAATAATTATGGATAATTTATAAAATCAGGTTTGTCATATAATATTCTGCCATATTTGCCATCTTAATGATAAGACTTGCCTTGTTAAACAATTGGCATTAGTTTGGCAGGATTCTAAAATCAATTTTGTCTGAAAACCGATATAGCAAATTAAAGGTGCCGAAAGTACTTTCGCCACAAGTTAAAGGCTCTTGTCTCTTCCAAGGTTCAGTAAAGGAATATGTCGTTGAGATTCTGGTTTGGTTTTAGGTTGGATTCGGGTACTTTTATTATGCAAAACCTAGGATTTATGCCTTTACCAGATTTAGATATCTGTAGATAGGATAATAAAATATGGGTAAGGTGTCACAGTTTCGTCCTATTGCCTTGGTAACAGATCCAAGATATCTTGATCACGATACGGCAAATTCCCTTCATCCTGAGATCCCTGCCCGGCTGGAAAGCATACTTAAACGTCTTGAGTCCAGTCCGCTGACACCATATTTAGAAAAAATAAGCCCGAAAAAGGCGGAGATGAATAGAGTACTGGCTGTACATGACGAGGAATATCTATCCAGCTTTGAAGGGACCTGTGTTTCCGGCCGCGAGTTTTTTGGACATCCGGATAACCGACTTGGATACGATTCCTACGAAATAGCACTTTTGGCTGCAGGCGGATGTCTGAATGGAGTAGATATCATCGAAAATGATGAATTTGAGCTTGTGTTTTGCTGCGTTCGCCCCCCGGGACATCATGCAGAAACGGCTCAAGCTCTCGGATTTTGTTTTATTAATAACGTAGCTGTTGCCGCCAAGTACTGGAAGGATGCCTACGGTAAAAAGAGAATACTTATTATTGACTGGGACGCCCACCATGGGAACGGCATACAGGAAGTATTCGAAAGTGACCCCGATGTATTTTATATCAGTATACACGAACACCCAACATTCAGTTTCCCAGGGACCGGTTATTCAGACGAAACAGGAACAGGGGCGGGTGAGGGCGCAACTTTGAACATCCCTTTACCTCCGGGTTCAGGAGACGAGGCGGTCCTTAATGTCCTTAAGGGACGTGTAAGAGAAGCCGTGGGAAAATTCGAGCCGGAGGCCATTATTGTAGCTGCCGGGTTTGACGCCCATTTAATGGACGACATGTCAGGCCTTGCATATACGACTAAACTCTATGGTTACATCGGCACCTTCATGGCCTTCTGGGCCGAACGATATTGTAAAGGAAAGGTTTTGTCTATTTTAGAAGGCGGTTATAATCTCAAGGCATTGTCGGCCAGCGTGGAAGCCTATCTTGCCGGTCTTTCCGTTTTTATAGATTGAAAGGAGCTTAGAATGTACATATTACGTCATATGACTCCTGCCCCATTGACTGTGGAATCAAATATCCTTATTTCCGAGGCCCGTGAAATCCTGCGCTCCAACCGTTTTCGTCACTTGCCGGTAATAGACAAAGACCGGCGTCTTGTCGGAATGGTAACAGACCGGGACATCAGGTCTGCTTATCCGTCATCCGTATTGTCCGGTGAAGCTCGAAGAAAAGAGCTGGAACAGGTATCCAGAACCCCTGTCAGCGAGATCATGAGCACTGACCTCGTAAGTCTGCTTCCTCATGCGACCATAGATGATGCGCTCCTGCTATTGGAAAAGAAAGGGGTCGGGGCAATACCTGTAGTGGATGACAAGGGTGTCGTGGTTGGAATTTTCTCCATGCGGGATCTGATAAGGGCATACAGAATAATATTCGGACTGGCGGAAAAGGGTAGCTCACTTATTACCATAAAAGACGATGGAAGGCCTAATGTCCTGGCAAGGATAGTCAGGGTCCTTGAGCAGAAAGGAATCCCTTTTACAAGGCTTTGCAGAAGCAAAATGACCGAAGATGAAAAAAGCCCTGGAATAGTGTATATCAGGGTCCAGACTTATAATATAAGTGCAGTCCATTCTATTCTTGTTAGTGCCGGATTTGAGCTTGTGGATCCGGAACCCTTGCTGCCTGAGGGCGGACAACCGAATTCTTAGCTGCTTGCAAAATTCAAGACCCGATAAATAGTTTCAAGCGCATACCACATGTTTTTCCGCCTTGTGTTATGCAGTTAGATCTTCAAGGAGGATCGGTTTAGACTTCCACGGTTATGCTTGATGATATGAAATATATGCGGCAGGCCCTTGAACATGCCAGGATAGCAGGCAGGCAGGGTGAAGTGCCTGTCGGAGCGGTGCTTGTGGATGAAAAGGGCCAAATACTGGCCAGGGCCGGCAATATGCCCATGAGACAATGCGATCCTACAGCACATGCAGAGATCCTGGTCTTGAGACAAGGCGCCAGAAAGATCGGCAATTACAGGCTGACCGGCACCACTCTGTATGTTACAATAGAGCCGTGTTCCATGTGTGCCGGCGCCATGCTCCTTGCCCGGGTCAAGCGGCTGGTTTACGGTGCCCGAGATCCCAAGACCGGCGCCTGCGGTACGCTTTATAATATCGTTCAGGATGCAAGACTGAACCACTGTCTGGAGATAAGCCAGGGTATCCTGGCGGATGAGTGCCGATCGCTGATTCAGGCCTTTTTTCAGAAGAGGCGAAAGTAAAGGTAAAATCATAGGACCTGAAATTCAAAGTGAACCAAGACTAATTGACGCCTAAATTCTGTTTATTTTAGACAATTTATTAAGGAGAGGTACCGAAGTGGTCATAACGGGGGCGACTCGAAATCGTCTTTACGCCCAAAAGGCGTAACGTGGGTTCGAATCCCACCCTCTCCGCCAAGAAATTAGGTGAGCTGGTGACTTTACCGACTTTAATTATGGACAATTCAAATATTGACTTGCAAAGCCTCACAATAGTATAGGTATATTTGTTTCAGCCGTAAAGAATAACAATGGGAATTGATGTTGAGACATACATTAATACTCCTTTGCAGCAGACAGACAGGAAGTGAATAAAATCATGCGGAGAGGTGCCCGAGAGGCTGAAGGGGCCCGACTGGAAATCGTGTGTACGCCCAAAAGGTGTACCGTGGGTTCGAATCCCACCCTCTCCGCCAAAATTTTTTAAGAATACATAAAACAGTTTGATAGCCGGGTCCTGCGCAATGAAACCCTGCGAACCCCGCCAGGTCCGGAAGGAAGCAACGGCAGTAGGGCCCTTCGTGTGTCGCAGGGGTGCCTGGCTATCATCTTTTCCCAGAGGTCAATTTATCTTAATTCATGTCCTATTTAGTCCTTGCCAGAAAATGGCGTCCTCAGACATTTGAAGAGGTAATCGGTCAGTCACACGTGACCAAAACCCTTCAAAACGCTTTAAGGAACAACTGTGTTGCCCATGCACTGCTTTTCAGCGGGCCGAGGGGGACCGGCAAGACCTCTGTTGCCAGGATAATTGCAAAGGCCCTGAATTGTGAGTCAGGTCCGTCCCCCCATCCATGTAATAAGTGCGGAATATGCAGGGAAATAACGGCCGGTTCTTCTATCGACGTGCAGGAGATAGACGGGGCTTCTAACCGCGGTATCGATGAAATACGCCAACTGAGGGAAAATATACAGTTTCTTCCAACCCGTTGCAGCTATAGGATCTACATCATAGACGAAGTACATATGCTGACCAAAGAAGCCTTTAATGCCCTTTTAAAGACCCTGGAAGAACCACCTCCCCATGTGTATTTCATCTTTGCAACCACTGAACCCGAGAAGATCCCAGCGACTATAAATTCGAGGTGTCAGCATTATGAATTCCGCAGGCTGTGTACTGCGGAATTGGCGGATCACCTCAGCAGGATAATCAATGCGGAGGGCATGGGACTGCAGCAGGACGCAATACTTTTGTTGGCAAGAGAGGCCGAAGGCAGTGTAAGGGACAGTCTGAGCCTCCTTGACCAAGTGGCTGCTTATGGTGCGACTTCATTAAAAGAGGTCTGTGAAGTCTTGGGTATTGTAGAGACCCGGGTACTCAAGCAGCTTGCCGTTGCTATACTTGAAAGTGATATAGCCGGTGCCCTCAAACTTATTGATGACGTATACAATTTCGGGGGAAACATCCAGAAGTTTATTGCGGATCTGGTGTTTTTTTTCAGAAATCTTGTGGTGCTGAAAAATCTTAAATGGGACAGGGCAGTGACCTTGTTGGATTTTAGCAGAGAAGATGCGAAGGAGTTTTCTTCCGTAATTTCAGGATATTCTGCTCACAGCCTTTTCCAGGTGCTGGACGCCCTAATAAAGGGGCAGGAGGCAATATGCAGAAGCACCACTCCCAAGCTCTCTCTTGAAATGCTTGTAATCCGGCTATGCAGTATAAAAGAGGTTGTGGGGATAGATGAGCTCCTGGGGAAAATGGATAAACTTCTATCCTCAACAGGAATCGAAGAGGAAAATTTTTCTGAAGGACCTGCAAAAGAAATGAATGCAGCGCCTGCAGTCAACCCTGTCACTGTGACACCAAAAAGATGCAGCTCTGAGGAATGGACTGATTTTATAAATTCTGTTAAAGAACAACACCCGGTCCTTGGATCGCTACTGGACTGTTGCGAGTCCATAGAGACAAAAGACAACGGGGATCTTATCCAACTCAAATGTCGATCGGGTATCCAGCATGACATGCTTTGCGAAGTGCACCATCAGCAGAGGCTTAGGGAGCTGACAAAAAGGTTTTTCAAGCGCGCAACCGATGTCGTAATAGAAGAAATCCGTGAAAATAACGATGTCGGAGCGGCGGGGAAGACTTTTAGTTTACGGGATGAACTGATTCAATCCCCCCTGGTCAAGGAAGCCGTTAAGGTCTTTCATGCTCAGATTTCCGATGTAAGGGTATTTTCAAATAGAGGACAGAAGTGTGATATGAAAGGAGTTATATAATGCAGCCGAACATGAAGGAAATGATGAGGCAGGCCCAACGCCTCCAGACCAAGATGGGAAAGCTCCAGAGTGAGTTGGCCACAAGGGAGATAGAGGCCTCGGTTGGAGGCGGGATGGTTAAGGCCGTTGCCAACGGAAAACCGGAGATAGTATCAATAACCATTGAAAAAGAAGTTGTCGATCCCGAAGATGTAGAAATGTTGCAGGATCTTGTAGTGGCCGCGGTAAACGAGGCGCTGTCCCGGTCCAAAGAGATGGTAGAAGGTGAAATGGCAAAGCTTACAGGCGGCCTTAAATTGCCAGGGATGTAAATGTCTTCTGCTTTTCCACCTGCTCTCGGCAGGCTTATTAAGGACCTGGAAGGGCTTCCAGGGGTCGGCGAAAAGACTGCCACGCGTTTCGCCCTTCAGATACTGAGATGGCCAAAGGCCCAAGCCCAGGAACTGGCAGATTGTATTGCAGAACTTCACGGCAAAATAGGATTGTGCTCAATTTGTTTTACTTTTTCCGAGCAGGATCCATGCCCTGTTTGTGCTGACTATAAAAGGGATAACTCCCTAATCTGCGTAGTTGAAGACCCCGGAGACCTTCTGGCCCTGGAAAAGGCAGGGGCCTTCAGGGGTCGCTATCACGTGCTTCACGGAGTACTTTCACCCATGGAGGGGATAGGGCCAAATCAGCTCAAAATACGGGAACTCTTCGAACGCATACAAAAGGAAGACATAAAAGAGGTAATACTTGCGACAAGCAGCACGGTTGCTGGAGATGCCACTGCGTCCTTTCTGGCTGAAAGCCTGAAAAAGCTCGGCTTACAGGTGACTCGGATTGCCTGCGGCATACCTATGGGCATGGACCTAAAGTACGCAGATCGCATGACATTGCAAAAGGCCCTGGAGGCGCGAACCCTCTTTTAACCCATAACTCCGATCACTCTTGTCCACTGTATTTATAACTCATTATGCCATCGTCCTTTACTTATTTTTTAAATCCGCCCTATTCATTGCCATGATAGCTTTTCGCCCATGAACAAAGCCCTTGCTTGTGCCCAAGACATGCTCAAATTTTATCGGGTTGTATTTATGGTTTAGTCATCAAGGCAATAATGGCTACGGCCTTTGTGTACTTCAAAGTAATCATAGAACGTATATTGAAAAGAGAATCGGCGGTAAAGGTACTTGCATGTAATATGGAATATCCCCGATTTTCCATCGGGTGATTAGATAATATGAAATGAACGGACAGTTAACAGATCAATTGAGGAAATGTGAATGTTGCCCGCGCAAATGCGGGGTTAACCGGCTTAAAGGGAAAGTCGGCTTCTGCAGGATTAGTAACGGTATTCAAATTTCTCATGCGGATCTACAGTTTGGAGAAGAATCGCCTATTTCGGGAACAAGAGGCTCAGACACTATCTTTTTGCCGGATGCAATCTTCACTGCGTGTTTTGCCAGAATTGCCAGATCAGTCAGGAATTTCAGCAGGGCTACACCAGAACCCCGACTACAGATGAGCTTGCGTCTGGAATGATTCGTCTTCAGAACAAAGGCGCACACAATATCAATTTTGTTCCACCCTCTCATATGATTTTTCATATGGCCGATGCGATTAAGATGGCAAAGCAAAAAGGGCTCGTAATTCCTGTTGTGTACAATTCCAATGGATATGATTCATTGGAAGCACTTCGGCAAATTAGGGGCTTGGTGGATATATATCTTCCTGATATCAAATATCTGGATAATGAACTTGGAATGCAGTTTTCCGCGGTGAACAACTATGCAGATGTAGTCCGTGGGGTTCTCAGGGAAATGCTGAACCAGGTAGGCCATCTGGAAATGAATAAGGAAGATATTGCTATAAGGGGATTGTTGGTGCGGCACTTGGTATTACCCGATTACCATGGTAATAGTGAAAAATGTCTCCGCTTTTTAGCAGATTTGTCTCCGTATACCTATGTCAGTATAATGTCACAGTATTCTCCACGATATAAGGCACTTAATTCATAGATATAGACCATTTCAAAAAATTTAACGACAAATTTGGACATGATGTAGGAGATGATGTTCTTGAATTTGTCTCGAATACTTTTATTGCTAATGCCAGACCATTTGACTG
>Ga0209834_10001909_pt1 | contig 11302 bp, 8 predicted proteins | sample Mar14236cmmetaG_FD_184134 | JGI IMG/M metagenome (GOLD analysis project Ga0209834, IMG submission 184134) | Marine hydrothermal vent microbial communities from Guaymas Basin, Gulf of California to study Microbial Dark Matter (Phase II) - Marker... ...
GTAAAACCGTCGGTATACTCTCCGATAATTTCTACAGAAGGATGATCGCGCAGGTAATGTCTGAGGATTTCTCTGGCAGGTTCCTCATCATCAATGATCAGGGTTTTGAGTTTTCTTTCCGTTTTCATGAAGATTGGGGTATCAGCAAAGTAACTATAAATATCCGTTCATCCCTCTCAATGCCCATCAGCCCTTCCCGGCCGTATTTCAGTTCCAGCCGCTGGGCAATATTGCTCAGCCCGATACCCCGGCGTCCGGCCGCAGGAACATTCGGGTCATAGTGGTTGCTGAGCTTAAGCCGGAGACGGTTTTCATCACACCGGACTGTTAATTTGATCTCCACCTGTTCCGTACTCTGGTATACCCCGTGCTTGACGGCATTTTCAAACAGAGGCTGCAAAATGAGGTTAGGAAGTTTCATTTTCATGCATCTTCCGGGAATCTCCCTGGTGAACACCAACCGGTCCCCAAACCTCACCTGTTCCATGGCCAGGTAGTTTTCAATGTGATGCAGTTCCTCCTCCAGGGTCGACTCGTCATCCAGTTTATGATCAAGGGAATACCTGAAAAACTCCGACAGCCTGACCACCATATTTCTTGCTTTTCCAGGATCGGTCAGTGTAAGGGCACTGATGCTGTTAAGACTGTTGAATAAGAAATGAGGATTGATCTGTGAACGCAGCATTTTCAGCTCTGATTCCTTTACCAGGGCTTCCAGTCTGGCTTCCTGCCTGTCTTTTTCCCGCAGGCGGTGCCAGGTCATTGTCAGGTAATAAACCAGGATAATGATGAGATATACCAGAGCCCCGCCAACCACCTTCCATCTCAGTGATTCATTCAGATACACAGGGTAATCCTGTATGCCGGGAAAAAAATTTCGCAGGAAGAAATGCGTAATTGTGAGCCAGAGAAGAAGCATCACTGCACCCGACATGCCATACCCTGCCAGAATAAAAAGCAGGTTGTTTGTCCCGGTATCCATAAACCTGACAGGATACCAGAGGGCCAGTCCCAGCAGGGCCAGGAAGAACGTGGAGATCAGTGCCTCATTGATCGTGACATACAGGGGAAAGTCCCCACGCCACAACAGCAGCATCACGTGAACCCCCGCCAGGAGGATCCACGTGGATGCGTACAAAATAATGCTACTTCTGCTGACCAGAAAAGGATGCCGGCTGTTATCCATGGGCTCAGAAATCTACCAGGTCACCTCCCCCAAAGATAGCCACTCCTTTTATAATAAGCTGCTTGGAAGGGTCTCTCACGATCCGGGGATCGGCAGCCCGCTTATCGGAAAATCCCCCGAAGATAGAGCTCACCTCCACTTTGACATCCCAGTCGCCGGGCACAAAAAGTTTGGTCCCGCCGAACATGGCAAAATAATCAATATAGACCTTCCCCTTGGCCATTTTAGCCTGCCTCATGTCGATCTCCGATCCTCCGAAAATGGCCGTGATCTTACCCCCCTGAAAATTCTGCGAGGTGAATATTTTCTTTCCTCCGCCGAAAATAGCCACATCATCCAGGGAATCTTCGTCTTTGACTTCGGTGCGATGGATCATTTTCCCGTTGTGACCGGTAAAACGAAAGATCATAACCAGTCCCAGCCCGATGAGAAGAACCGGCCAGAAGAAAAGGTGAAACTCAAAATGGATTCCCGGGAATATCCGGGGAACCAGGAAAAATCCGCCAATGATCAGCAGTATCCAACCGGTAAGCGATCCTTCCCGGCTGGTAAGAAAAATCACCCCCAGGGCTACCAGCAGCATGGGCCACGAAAACAGAATATGCCTGAGAGGATAGTGGATAAAATTCATATTTCCGGCTATCAGAAACAAACCGGCGAAAATAAAGATCAGTCCGACAACGGCACTGCGGTGAAAACGGCTGCGTTCCATTTTTTTTGTTTTTTTTAGTGAATAATAACGCATGACAAACACCCCAAAAATAGGACCGCCCCGCAGCGCTTCAAACAGTTTTTCGGTAAACACGGGGAAAAAATCGGTAAACAGCGGAACCTTAATCCCACACTCCGGGGATGGGCTGCCCGCAGGAAGCACATTTGCCGTTTTTCAGCAACGGCATGGATACCTGGTATCCTTTTCTCACCACCAGGGTTTTTCCGCAGTTCGGACAGAGGGTGTCCTGGGCCGGATGCCCCGGCACATTCCCCACATATACAAAATGCATCCCCTCATCCAGCGCTATTTTTCTGGCCTGATCCAGAATGCTCACCGGAGTGGGGGCCAGCCGGTTCAGCTTGTACATGGGTTGGAACCTGCTGAAATGAAGGGGTGTATCGGCAAAACCGTTCTTCACCAGCCAGCGGCACATTTCCCTGATCATTTTCATATCATCGGTCCAGGTAGGAACCACCAGGTTGGTGATCTCCAGCCACACCCCTTCTTCCTTCAGGGTAAGCAGGGTATCCAGCACCGGTTGTAATTTTCCGGCGTTCAGCATGGCATAGGTATCATCGCTGAAACTCTTCAGGTCGATATTGGCCGCATCGATCACCCGGCACCAGTCTTTCAATGGCTGGGGATTGATGAATCCCGCCGAGACGATCACATTGCTCAGGCCTGCCTGCCGGGCCAGTGTGGAAGTATCCAGTGTGTATTCATAAAACGCCACCGGATCGGAATAGGTATACGCAATGGAAGGGCAATTCTCCTTGATGGCCAGTTCCACTACCCTGGCAGGCATCAGATCGAAATTCCGGGTTTCCCTCGGACTGCGCTGGGATATCTCCCAGTTCTGGCAGTTCAGGCAGGCCAGGTTGCACCCTGCTGTGGCAATGGACAGGATCCGGGTGCCGGGATGAAAATGATGGAGAGGCTTCTTCTCCATGGGGTCTATATTCACGGAACAGGGATTGCCGTATGCAATGGTGTACAATTTGCCGTCCACTACTTCTTTGGTACGGCAGTCGCCCGCTTCACCCTTTTTGATATCACATTCGTTGGGGCAGGTACGGCATTTGATCCCCCGGGGGGTGGAAATATAGTGCATGGCTTCCCGGCTCCATTTCCAGGGTTTTCTATCCCGGGTATGAACAATCCGCCCGGAATTCCCCCGGAGCAGAAAGGGACAGCAACACATTCCTCCCACACCCAGCAGGCTTTTCCTGATAAACTCGCGTTTCGACAGTTTTTCTTCTTCCGGGCTCATTCTGTAAAATTAAACATTTCCGTTATGCTTTGCCAAATAATAAACGGAATGAAGAAAGACAGGGTCTTCAGGTTTCTCATACAGAAATTCCCGGGGAGGAATAACGGTACCAGGCCATACCGGCCAGAGCCACACCCGCCGTCAGAAAACAGGTCACAATGATTCCAGTCAGAGGGATCAGCACAGCGCTCACCAGCATGGCACCCAGCGCCGAACCCATGAGGTCGGCTGAGTACAAACGGCCCGACGACCGGAAAATATCCTTCTGCAACAGGCGGGTACCGCGGGCAAAAAGGGTGCCTACCAGAAAAGCAGTCAGCAGGGTGATCGATCCGATAAAGACCGGAACCAGGATCGCGTTGAGAGAGGAATTCTTTAGCAGGAAAATCAGAACCGGCATGGCCGCAAGTATGGTAGCCAGCCCAACCAGCGGTCGGGTAAAAGGTTTTTCTTTGCCGCCCTTTCTGTACTCTGCCGTGCGCGATCCCAGGTACAGGCCCAGCATGAACACCGTGATCAACATACCGGTAGCCAGGTACAGATACCCGAACAATACCTGGAAGGCCAGCAGAAGGATCACTTCCAGGGCTGCCGAGGCAAATCCTCCGGCAAACAGAACCACCTGCACCGGGTTCATCCTGACCAGGGTGAGCAGGATAAACAGCATAAAAATCAGGGGGACCAGGCTATGCAACCAGTCGAAATGGCTCAGCCACTGCTTCCAGTGAGTGAATGTAGCCACCGGGTACAATCCGGTATTCAGGCGGATATCCGGAGTCAGGGCCTCCACTATCCGGTCGGCACGCCGGCGGATCAGATCATTGCTGATATACCAGGGGTTCATGTAGTCATTCTCCAGCCCTTTCTCCGTGATCAGTCCGGTAATGTCCCAGTCAAATTCCCTGGCCGAGGCAATGAAATAATCCTCTTCCCCGGGTACAATGGTCACATAGGGAAACACTTCCTTCAGGGTGAAATACAGAATGGAATGGTTTTTTCTGGCCGACTCGCCCAGGTAATTGCCCGATGCCGGCAGGGAAATGGAAAAAACACCTCCGGGACTGAGCAATTCCCGGCAACGCAGGAAAAACTCACGGGTAAAGTACCGGTTGGTTTGCAGATTATCGGGAGGAGGGGCATTCACCAGAATGGCATCATACCGTTTGTCCTTCGCTCTGTTCACAAAAATCACAGGATCCTGAAAATGCATTGCCAGCCAGGAAGCCGAAATTTCCGGAAATTCCGATTGCAGCATTTCCACCAGCTCGGGATTGATTTCCACGGCATCCACGGCTGCGGGACCGTATTTGGAAATTTCCTGCAGCATGCCGTTCCAGCTTCCGAATACCAGCAGCAGGGTATCGGGCCGGGGATGCTGACTCAGGGGATAATGCACTTTTTCTTCCTGCAGGGCTGGGATACCCGTTGAATAAAGCATTTCATTGTTCTCATACAACTGCCACTGCCCGTGCATGCGGGTAAGGGTCAGGCTGCCGTAGGGAGATTCCTGCTGCATCACCACCTGCTGCCCCGGGAAAAGCCACCGGTTTTCCAGTTTCCCCGGATCGGTAAAAAGCAAAAAGAACGCAGTCACGGCCATACTGGCTACCGACCATCCCAGGATTTTTCGCCTTCCCGTTCTCCAGGCCACCGTGGCCAGCACACCCATATTGAGCAGCAGGATCAGGAAAAGGGCCGCCCAGTGCGGAAAAAGAAATACCAGCACAAAGGAAAACAAGGCTCCCCCTGCCAGTGAGCCCGATGCTTCCAGGTAATAAATTCTGTTGGTATGGTTTGATCCGGCACGTTCGGAAAGCGACCCGGAAAAAACGGGAAAGGACATGCCCGAAACAAAGCAGAAGGGCAGCAACACGGTCCAGGAAAAGACCAGTACGGGAAGCAGTCCTGTCATAACCCCCGGTGTGAAAAAAGTATACCGCAGCCACACCAGCAGAAAATGCGTAAGGGGAGGCAACCAGGCCAGTACCAGAAAAAGCAGGGCCAGGTGGTGGTACAACCGCCTGAAACGATAACCTGTCCAGGCCCCGACAGCCGTAATGAACATCCAGGAAGCCAGCAGCAGTCCGATGACCAGTTCATTCCCCTGAAACAGTTTCAGAAAATCGCGCAGCAGAATCAGCTGGGCCGACATGGAAGTAAATCCCATGGCCACAACCAGCCAGTATTCGGGCAATCCAGAAGTTGCTTTCCTTTTCCCTCCCATGAACAAAATAATGTTTCCGGTTATCTCCGGAAGAAAGCAAACACCATGCCGAATTTAGTGCGGGATTTACCGGCCGGAAAACTCGTGTTCGCTGAATACGGTCGCCTCGAATACAAACAGCTCAGCGTCTTTCCATTCGTAATAACCGATGCCGGCCTTGTCGCGTGCACAGCGGCCCAGGAATTCATCCACCGTCCATCCGTATTTTTTGCCTACCTGGGGCAGAAACGTTCCGGTGGAAAAACCTTTCCGCATATAGATCCCGTGTTTCCCCATGACAATTTCATCTTTCGACTGGATGGGCTGCAGCGAACTGAGCACGGAAATTTCGATCTCCAGTTCATCCAGCTCTTCCCTGGTAACGGGTTTGAACCGTGAATCCTGTGTGGCGGCTGCAATGGCCATTTTCTGAACGGTAATGTACAGGGGGTCGGAACCGGCAAACCGGCCGATACAACCCCTGAGGGCGCCGCTTTTCGTCAGGGTGACGAAGGCCCCTCCCTCCTGATTCAGGTTGGGCGAAAGTTTGTCGGGATTGAAAGCCACCAGGGTCTCGTCGTCCAGGTATCTCTCCAGGGTTCGCCGGGCAATTTCCAGAAGGTGCTTCTTGTCAAGTTCGGTTAGATTCATAGAAGTATTTCCGGTATTATGTTCTTTTTCTATAAGTTCTATAGCCCAATATCCCACGGCACGGCTTTTATCACCGTGGGGCACCTGTCCTGAATTGGCATACCTGATCAGGGAATATTCCAGTCCGGGATCATCCTGTGTGAGGTTCAGCAGGCAGTACACCGCGGGCCACCCGCACATGGCCGTTACAAGCCCTTTGATTCCCGATGCTTCGTTCTTTCTCACAACCTGTAAAAATTGTTCCGGATCATTGGACACCACGCCCTCTGCCGTACTCCTGTCAACCTTTACCGCATCGTCCGAAGAAGGATAATGGGAGAAATCGGTACTGATCACAAACAGGTTTTCGGGAGTAAAATAGGGCTGCAGGCAACGGGCCATGGCACGGAGACTGCTCAGGTTACGGGTACCTATCAGCACGGGTACGATCTGAAAATCGTGTTTGAGCCTGTATTGCAGAAAAGGAAGTTCCACTTCCAGGGAATGTTCCTGCACATGGGGAGAGGCTTGATCGTGCATTTCGCGGCAATTCTTCACCAGCTCGGCGGCCAGGGAGGTATTGACAGGCACCTTCCCCAGAGGGGTAATAAAATGACCGGAAGTGTATACGGCCGCTCCATGGTACATGGCCGTGTGGCTGGCGCCGATCAGAAAGACATTGCGGTATTCTGTCTCCGGGTCCAGCCGGCTGAAGGCTGATGCGGCCACCGTTCCGGAATAAACATAACCCGCATGGGGAACGATCACAGCCCTGATCGGGTTTTCAGAAACCGGCTGTCCGGCATTCCGGAAATATTCCTTCAGGGAGACACGCAACAAGGCTTCCTGTGCCGGATAAAAGCTGCCGGCCACGGCCGGTTGACGGTCTTTCTGTGCCAAAGCCGGAATCCCACCGCATACAAGGGCACATACCAGCGGGATGATCATGGCAATAAGTTTCATGGCCTGCACTTTTCCTCCATAAAGATAGTACAATGCCCCAAAGAACACAAACCATGGAAGGCATATGTGCAGCCCTGAAAAAGAGTACATATTGCGTACTCCCGTTTCATTGATTCCCCACCCCAAACACTCCCGAACCTATACGGTGTCGTGGTATGATGTGGGCGCCCGGTTTCCTGATGTCTTCATGAGACTCCGGATGCTTTTTTCATCTGTTTTCTTTGTTGTCATGATTCCTCTATGGCACGATAAGGTACTCCTCGCCCTTCGCCGGTTTTCAGTATGAACCCTTCTCTTACCAGATAAGTAAGGTCTTTTTCCAAGGTGTTTCGTGAATAAACTGTTAACCGGACTTCTATTTCACCAATCTGTGCGGCCTTATGTTATTTTATATGTTCCAGAACACTTTGTTGACGCTCGTTTAATGCTGTTTTTAGCTTACTGCACATTTCATATTTGGCTTCCAGTCTCTGGCTTAATACAATGAGGCACTCTATAAAAAACCGCATCCAACTGTCAATACGCTCATTTTCCTTGTACCGGTTTTTCAAACAGAAGTGTCGTATCAAGGTCTGATCAAGGGTCATATACCCGTTGCCATCGTAGTACCATTTCTTGTTTTTGTTTCCTGGCGAATCATTTCCCGTTGCACTAAATTCCTGAACTACGTAGACTACTACGTAGGCAGCTACGTAGTTGTCTACGTAGATAATATTGATATGCAGTATTTTGCAATTTTATATTTTTTACAGCTTATGTAAACGATTATTCTATCAGTTAAACATCCATCCACTTTTTTCTTCCTGCCTGGTGAAAAACACCTCTCATTCTCCCCGGTATTATGCCGCTTTCATTAATTTTATATCGCCGGAAACGGAATTTTATCTAAGAACCAAAATAACATACCGATGAAATTATTTTCATACATTCTTTGCACAGGGATTCTGGCGGGTTGGTCTCTTCCCCTGAGTGGACAGGGATCCACCCCCGATCCCCTGATGGAACATTTTCACAAAATATCCAGCCACGACCTGCTCGAATGGGCCGCCATCCTCTCATCCCCTGAATTCAACGGAAGGATGACCGGCTCGCCCGAATTTCTGAAAGCAGCCTCCTGGGTGGCTGAGAATCTCGAAAAATGGGGAATTCAACCGGCCGGTGACGAGGGAACGTTCTTCCAGTGGTTCGAACACGGCTACAATGAAGTGCACGACCTGGGCGGTCTCAGCCTGCACATTCCCTTAAAAGGAGGAAACACCATCACCAAACAGTACAGTTTCCCTGACGAGTATTTCCCGGGAATGAACTCAGGAAGCGGAGAGGTTACAGCCGAAGTGGTGTTCGTGGGTTATGGGGTAACCGCCCCCGAACTGGATTACGACGATTATGCCGGAGTGGATGTGCAGGGAAAGATCGTTATGTTCTGCCGCGATGTACCGTATAAGGACTCGCGTAATCCCGAATACGCCCGATGGGTGAAATACTGTTACCACCACTACAAGCTGGATAATGCCGTGAAGCACGGCGCGGCAGGCATGATCTACATCGACGGGCTGCATGCCAACCCCAACATCTCATACAATCCCGGCTTCGTGTGGTGCGGAATCGGCGATGAAGTGCTAAACGACCTGTTTGCCGGGCAAAAGCATACCTACCGGGAAGTAATGGACAAAATTGACCAAAACTTCAAACCCAACTCCTTCCCCACCGGGAAACAGATGACCATCCGGGCCAACACCACCTGGCACGACGGAAAAGCCTGTAACGTACTGGGCATGATCCGCGGTACCGATCCTGTCCTGAAAGACGAATGGGTGGTAGTAGGCGCCCACCTGGATGCCGTGGGGAACTGCGGGGTGCTGCTGCCGGGAGCTCTGGACAACGCCAGCGGCTGTGTGGATATCATGGGCGCCGCCAGGGCTATGGCGGAAGCCGGAATTCCCCTGAAACGCAGCGTATTGTTTGCCTTTTTCGGAGGGGAGGAAACCGGCCTGGTTGGCAGCAGACTGGTAACCCAAAAGCTGGAGCAGGAAGGGAAAAAGGTATTGGCATACATCAACCTCGATATGGTGGGCAACGGGATGGGTTTCCACCTGGCGGGCGGAAGTACCTATCCCGAAGTGTACAAACATTTCAAGGCGGCCAATGAAAAATACCTTCACCGTTCCATGGGAGCCTCGGAAGTACGTCCCCATTACGGGCGCCCCCGCAGTGACGCGACCCATTTTGAAAAGGCAGGCATCCCCACCATGAGCCTGTATACCACCCGCTCGGTAAAACCGGTGTATTATCACCTTCCGGGCGACGATGTGCACTCGCTGACCCCGGAAATCATGGAAGATGCCGCCAGATTGCTCTTCTTATCCCTTACGGGAATAGCCAATGAAGAATAGTACCGGCAAGGTGCCCGGGGCTCAACCCGACAGGTCATGATAACCCGGCGGGAAGGACACGGAACCATTTCCGAAAAAACTGAGAACCCATGATGCGGCAGGTCTTTTTAATGGTTGCAGGATTTGCAGCGATCATTACCGGGACCACCCTCCTGGTGGACGGAGTCTCCCCGCTGGCACGATGGCTGAATGTTCCGGCAACGGTCATCGGCCTGACTATTGTGGCTTTCGGCACTTCCCCGCCGGAATTCGTGGTGAATCTGTTCGCCTCCCTGCCGGAAAATTCCGAAATGGTCCTCGGCAATGTAATCGGCAGCAACATCCTCAACATCCTGCTTATCCTGGGCCTGTCTACCCTTATCTTTCCGCTGGCGGTAAAAACCACCAGCTGGTTCACGATCCCTCTCAGCCTCCTGTCAGCCCTGACCGCCCCGGTGCTGGCAGGCGAACTGAAAATTGACGGGGACACGGTAGCCCTCGTCTCCCGCAGCTACGGAATGATCCTGCTGCTGTTCTTCACCGTATTCATTGCCTGCAATATCCAGTGCTTTTATCAGTCTGCTGATTTTTATTTTTGTATTTACCGGAAAAAGCAGGAAACTCCACCGTGCGGAAGGAGGATTGTTTTGCTTCTGAATGGAGGGTGCCTGGCATACATTTTCATGAAACCCTGAGAACTCATGGCCGAACCTATTCCCGGATGGTATACGGAAGAGGAGGTCGGGTGGCTGCGTGCATGTCGCCTGTGCCCCAGAGAATGCGGAGCTAACCGCTTTGCCGGAGGGGAAGGAATATGCGGTACCGATGCCGGGATCCACATATCCTCCATCTGCATACACCGGGGAGAGGAACCCGCCATCAGCGGCAAACACGGTATCTGCAATATTTTTTTCACAGGATGCAACCTGCAGTGTGGCTTCTGTCAGAATTACCAGATCAGCAATCCCCGGGCGTCGGCCGAACACCCGGCTCTTTCCCTGGATGTGGTTATGGAGTCCGTCCTGCGCATCCTCGACCGGGGTATCCACGGGGTTGGGTTTGTTTCCCCCTCCCATGTGTATCCCCAGGTTATGGCCATCCTTCGCGCCCTGGAAAAAACGGGCAAAAATCCCGTTACCGTATGGAATACCAACGCATACGAACATCCGGAGAATATTGCCCGCCTGGAAGGAAAGGTCTCCGTTTACCTGCCCGATCTGAAGTATGTCACCCCGGAGATGGCGGCAAAGTACTCCGGCGCCCGCGATTATCCGGAAGTTGCCTGTGCCGTGGTGGAAGAAATGTACCGCCAGAAAGGTTCCACCCTTCAAACCGACGAGGCGGGCCAGGCCGTATGGCCTCCACCGGCCCCAAAGAAGACGGGAGGATACACCACGCCTCCCACACGCGTCGCCAACCCCACCAGTTGCTCATGGGCCTTCAGCGCATCCAACCCGACCGGATTGTGGTAGCCGTGCCACTCAATGGAGCCAAAGGGTACATAGATCGCCGGTTGACGCTGCCTTGCAGCCACGATCTGCTCCGGACGCATGCGCTCAAGCCGCACCTCGTATGCCAGGCTGTCAGAGAATCTCATCGCCTTACCTCTCCCCAGTTTCGTCGCTTCCCGATCGCGGAATCCATCCCACCCTCTTGCGCGTGGCTCAGGCCAGGATCCTGGCCCGCTCGTGGCTGATCTCCCACTTGAGGGGACGGCCCGCCACGTAGCGCTGTAGCTCCTCGACCATATAGCGGCCCATGCGACGACACTCCGGCCCCAGCGACCCCGCAATGTGCGGCGTCAACACCACATTAGGGAGCGTGAAAAGCGGAGAGTCGGGCACTGGGGGCTCAGGATCCGTCACGTCCAGAATCGCATACAGATCGGGTCTGTCCCGCAGGACCTCGATCATCTCGCCCTCGCGGACGACGGCCCCACGGGCCGTGTTGATGAATGTAGCAC
>Ga0209834_10001911_pt1 | contig 11297 bp, 9 predicted proteins | sample Mar14236cmmetaG_FD_184134 | JGI IMG/M metagenome (GOLD analysis project Ga0209834, IMG submission 184134) | Marine hydrothermal vent microbial communities from Guaymas Basin, Gulf of California to study Microbial Dark Matter (Phase II) - Marker... ...
AAAATATATCAGAAGAAAGTTAAGCGAAAAAGATTTAACAAATTTTGCAAAAAACAATCTAAAAGAAGTTATCAAAAAAATTATTAAAATGAGGGAAGAATATTTTATAAAGTTTTTTAATGAATCTACCAGACTTTCCATAAGGATGCATAAACTGGAGCTGATTCCAAATATTGGAAAAAAACATGTTAGACTTATTTTGTCCGAAAGAAAAAAGAAACCTTTTACTTCTTTTGAAGACTTAAAAAAGAGAATTGGATTAACAGTTGAAATTGAGGAATTAATAGCCAGAAGAATTATTGGAGAATTGAAAGAGAAAGAAAAATATTATTTGTTTGTTGGTCATTTTCCAACACCCGCTTCTTTTAAAAGATAACTCACTACATGAGGTCTATAAAAATCAACTGCCAAAGGGGGCAGATACATATTTGTGAATCTATCATTGAAATTATGTTCATAAGGACCCAGTCTTGAAAAGGCAGTATCCAGACCTAAAGATTCAAAAATTTTAGAAAATCTTGTTTTGATATTTAAAAATTTTTCTTTTAATTCCTTAAATTTGTTCGGTTTTTCTTTCTTGCTTTCTTTCTTCCACCCTTCTATTATTTTATCTATCTCTTCTTCTGATTTTATCTCATCTTCATTTGTAATACCCAACAATTGGTTTATTTCTCTGTTAAATTCTTCTTGCATTATTTTTAATTCAAGCAAAAGAACGAGCAGGACATTCTGACTTACCAGCCAGTTTTTTGTATGAAAAGTTATGTCTTCAAGTTCAAATCCACTCGGAGATTTCATCACCACTCTATCGCAGGTAATTTGCAGAAAGACATAATACAATCGGTTCTCTTTCATCCATTCATTTTTGGGGTTTGTAATTTCCCTGATCTTTTCTTCAACAAATTCTATGTTGTTCATAATCCAGGGATGTTCTTTTGCCAATCCTTTCTCTCTATTAAAAATTAGTTTTTCTTTTGTAAATTTATCATAAGGATTAATTCCAGATTTTATTAAATCATTTATACTCAAACTTCCTGCTCTCGGTTCTACTCCGACAAAAGGCTGCCATGCCACAATACTTGTAGTATTTGTCGAAATGGCTTGAGCGGGGGAATGATAAGGAGTGGTGAGAGTTTCTTTGATTATGTTGGATGCGGATAAACCTTCTTTATACAATCTATGTCTTGCAATTAAAGGTTTTAGCCAGCTTTTGTACTCTTCTATTGATTTTTTTCTTGAATTCATTTGTGCCACCAGTCTGCGAAATCTGTTTTCAACTTCTGGAATAAAAATTTCTTTCCAATTGTTGTATAATCTTTGCTTTGTTGATAAAATAACTGCCTCTGCTCTGGAAATTTTCAATTCATCCTTAATTTTATCCACATTTTCTTCAGCAGGCATTTTTTCTCCAAGAGTCATAAAATCGGCAATTATTGTCGGCCATCTCACAACGATACTTTTTATTGCATTTGGCCCCGTGCTGATATCAACTTCATCTATGAACATAGCTCTCAGAGAATGTTCATCATTTATCTTTATGATTTTTAACAATTCTTTGTATTTTCTCACATCGTGGGCGAGCAATTCATAATCTGAGACAGCACTTGCAACACTCGCAAGACCCTGCTTGATTCTTCCTTCCATCTCCTCTTTTTGTCTTTGAGTTAAATTGTAATAAGACTGATCTACGGGAGAAATTTCCAGCATTTCATTTACTTTCTGAACTTTGTATCCTTTATTTTCTAGATGGGACACAAATGAAAACCATAAATCAGTTCCCTTCCCCTTTGGAAAAGTAAAATTAAATTCTTCTCTTGTTTCAAAAGGAGCGACACAAATCCCTTTCCCAAAATATTTTGCAGTTCCTGCTGGGAAGGGAGGACCACAATAAGATTCTATATCATCAATTAATGCCATAATTTAAAAAACCAGTAAATAAACACCAGACAACAAAATAAAAATTCCGATAATAATAAAAATATGAGAGAATGTTTTGGGCTGGTAATCTCCCGGCTGAGGAAATTTAATAGTTATAATTAATCCAATCAAAATTAAAATAATTCCGAGCATTTTTTTGATAAATTCAAAAAAGCCAATATAAATTATCAGAAAAGCTATAAAAACAACTAAACAAAAAGATGGAATTGCAAAAGTTCTTAAATCTATTTTAAAATTTCTTAGATGGGGCATAAATATGTCTTATTTTAACTTAAAAAATATTATGGGATATATTCCTACCGGGGCAAAATTAACAATCTGGAACGATTTATATAAAAGAGGTTCAAAGCCCGGGGTGAAAAATCTCGAATATTCTTATAAAGGGAAAGATGTAAAAAAACTGGTTGATTTTGTTCCGAAATTAATACAGACTATTTTTATGCCGACAATGTGGCAGCAAAAAGAAATCAGTGTCACCGAAGACACCTATGAAGTTTATTGGTATGTATTTAAAGATTTAGACAGTTTCACTTATTTCAGAGTTGATATTGAAGTCAAAATAGATTTTAAATCCGGAAAAGCAAAAATAAAATTAAGCGAGCCGGTTATTGTAACCGAATATCCTCAGGAAACTTACTGGCAAAAAACATTTTTTTATGAACTTTTAAGACTTATTTGGCATAATCTGTTCTACAATAAAAAAGTGGAAGAATATATGGATTGGGCAAAATTAAAAATTTCCTGTTTTGAGGAAAAATTAATTAAATATTTTGACAGATTGAAAGGGTCATAATATGGAAAATATAATTTTTGAGGATAATCTTGCTTACCCAAAAGAGAAAGAAATTATTAAATATCATGGAGAAGAACCTTTCAGACTGTATTTTCAGATGAGTCATATTTTCAAAGATATTCTTGAAGTGATGGGAAAAGATATAAATGAAATAAAAATAAAGTGGGATGCAACAAGTCCCGATAAAGTATTTTATGTAAAGTGGAAAGTTAAAAGAAAAATTGATACCTGGACAAGTGCCTTTTATGAAGTTGTGGCTCAAGGTAAACAAAATTCACAAACCAGAAAAGGAGAAATTACAATAGCACTTGTTCCTTCATTTAGAACCGAAGTAAAGGTAAATTTCTTGCAGAAAACTTTTTGGTGGATATATTATTTCATTTATTATAAGAAAAAGAGGAACAGGGATTTTCTTTACGCAAAAAATCTGGCAAATAAACTTAAGCTCGCGATTGCAAATTTATATGGGATCAAGGCAATGGAATCTGTGTAATGAGAACAATTAAATTTCTATTTAACAAAAACCCCGTTGACAATTCCATCCTGTCCGGGCCTTGAGGTAACTTTAACCTTTCCATGCTCCGTTTCCAGAATCGCTCCTTTTGTAATTATTTTTTCTCTTTCAAATCTGAAATTCGCTTTGTTTTCCAGAACCTGCAGAATTTTATATTTTTTCCCGGCAACATTTACAAATTCCGTATTTAATAATTTTAATTTAATATTGCCTCCTCTGACTCTGTTCACTTTTACCTTGTTTTTCCCGATTTTGGTTGGGATAAAATAACCTCCTCTTTCAAATTTCCTTTTCTTTCTGTTTCTTTTTGCTCTGCCCCCTGTTTTTTTTCTTTTACTTTTCAGATGCCAAAATACCATATATAATTTTGTATTAAAATAAAACTTAAATAAAACTTTAAAAAAAATTAAAAATAAAAAAATTTAAAAATCAGTACTCGTCTTCTTCCTCGTCTTCAAATTCCTCTTCTCCATCTTCTTCTTCGTCGTATCTCATTTTTTTATGTGTAAATAAAATATTTAAATATTTCTGAAATTTAATATATATATACCATAACCGAAAACTATATATAATTTAATTTTATTAATTTAAGAAACTTCTAAAAAGAACTTAAAGAAAATTGCCTCGCTCTTTTTCCGAAAACATTTTCCAATTGGTTTTCCAAAAGTTTTAATTGTTCTTTTGTGTAATCCGGAATGTGATATTGCTCCGCAATTTTTTTGCTTGCTTCGAGATATTTTGAGATTGTTCCCTCTGAAACTGTTAAAACGAGATTGCCCTTGCATTTCAAACATTTTCCAGAAAGCGGAGGTCTTCTATAAATTGCATTGCAACTGGTGCATCTAAAAGTTTGTTTGAAAAATGTTCTGAGATTTCCCTTCAAATCTTTTAAAAAATGAGTTGATAAAATTTTGTAGGCAACCAGTTTTTCATCAACGCAATTCAATTTTTCTGCCAATTTTAGTTGTATCATTACTTTTTCAACCATGTCCACAACATCCTTGTATCTTGTCAAATGAACCCCCGTATTGAAATCTGTTGTTTCTGTCGTATAACCAAGCCCAGAATATGGATCTTTTGAATTAAGTCTGTCAGCAACTCTCTCAATATTGATCTCCGACGGATAAACTTCTTCTTTTGTCTTTTCATAAAATTCTTTTGGATACTCAAAAACAATATCGAGATCATAAACTTCATCATCTACTTCTCCCAAATTTAATGTTGTCGTTATTGTAAGCGGAGCATCAGATATGCTTCCTCTTTTTGTTGGTAAATATTCTTTTGAGAAATTCAATAAACAATCCAACATAAGCATAAGTCCATTCTCTTCTCCATCGCACTGTCCAACAATCCAATTTAAAAATAAATTGTGTGTTTTTGGGACTGTTAAAGAATATGTATTTTTTATGTTCTTTTCAATTTCTTTTATTTCTACAATTGGATCTAAGACCATATTATCTATCACTTTATATTCATCTCTGCCTTTTAGATTTAACACAGCCTTTTCCAACTTTTCTCTCTTTCTCTTTAATTTAAAATTAATTTCCCTGTAAAATTTCTTTGCGAAAGAGGATTGAATATTCAAATAGTGCAATTTTGTTTTCGGAACTTCTCTTCCTCTTTTTAAATAAAAATCTGCAACTTTCCCCCTTTTCGGTGATTTAATTTCAAAGTAGATTGTAGAAAAAATACCAAATTTTAAGAGAAGCAATTCTATCTGCTTTAACAAAATTTTATTTACACTTACACATCTAACCCTCAAACCATCAGTTGAGCCATCTCCATCATAATAGCCCTGCAGTATATATTTAATTTTTTCTTTAGGAAATAACATAAAAAATTCAAGGGATTTGTTATATGCATTGGAACCAAGGGACAAATAGTTTGTAAAAAGATAATAAACAGATTTGCCGGAAATAGTAAAACTTTCCTTTGCCTTATAAGGTTTTATATTAAAAATCTCTTTTATATATTCTTCTATTCTTGTCTTATTTTCAGAATCAGAAACAGAAAAACAAGTTTGATAATGTCTATTTCCTTTTCTCGCATATCCTTCAGCAATATAAAATCCGATTAGATACATCAATTTCTCATCTATTTTTAAAATCGCCGGAATAGAAACTTTTTCTTTTTCAAAACCAATTTTTGCTTTTTGTAACAGATTCTTTCTATTTAAAGAAAAGTCCTCACAAATACTATTAAAAACTTTTAAAGGAATGCTATCCCTAACAAAATAGTTAAAAAAAGTGTGATAATTTATTCCTTTTAATTCAGCATATTTCTTTAAATTTTTGATTTTGTTTTTTATCTCCTTTGAAATTCCTCTAATCATCACTTTCTCTCTATTTTTAAAATATTCAACAACATTTATCTCGTTAATATCTTTTTCTGGGATATCAAACTTCAAGGGAACGGCAAAATTTTGTCCTATCTTTAATTTGTTTGCTTTCAGTTTTTTTAAACCATTTTCATAAATAAAAAAATTGTGTGTTCTTGTTGTAATGATTTCTCTATTTGACTTTGTTTTGATTTTTATAAATTTAAAATCAGATTTATGTTTTGATAGAACAGAAATATTTCCTAATTTGAGTTCTCCTTCTCTATAATTTAAAATTTTATCTTCGGTGGTGGTTATTTTTGTTTGAAATAAATCAGCAATCTCATATCCATTTTCTTTAATTTTATTTTCAACATATTTTCCAATTTCAACAAATTTAATTTTCCCTTTTGAATATATAGGGATTACTTCATCTGGCAGGAAACAATCCCTTCTCGTTGCAGCAAACAAGTAAGGATGGGCGTAATGGCATCTATTTGCCGTAAATCCAATCAATCTGCAAACTACTGGAGAAATAGTATGCGGAGCTATATCCAAAAACAAATGCCCTATCAAATCTTCCTTCTTTTTCGCATTGTAAAATGGTTTAATTTTATAAAATTTTTCAAGTTCTTCATCAACAAACTTTGATATGGATAAAAAATAATCGGCAGCGCTTTCTTCTCCGTAATTTGAAATTATAATATCCTGCGGGAAAAGTTCAAGAATTTGATTCTCATCAACTAATTCTTTTCCATAAATATCTTTTTTATAACCCAATTCTCTCAATTTTTCAATTGAAGTGTGGATTTCTTTTGGCTTAAAATGTGTTAACGGAGCGTTGACCATGTCATATCTTATTGTCCCGTCTCTGAAAACATAAAGATTATGTTTTGCTCTCAAAATACCTTTTTCTATTGGCTCTGGGACTTTATGTTTTGAACTGGTCCCTCTTACACCTTTTATCAATGTTAATCTGGATTCATTCAGATTTTTATATGCTTCGTTTAGCAGACCGGCAACATTTATTTTCTTTTTAACAACTTTTGGAAATTTCAGATGTTTTCCGCATCTCAAACAATATGGAAAAATTGAGGAGCCATGTTCCGGACAGGCAAATTCACTTACTTCTGTTACGATCTGGGAAACTTCAGCCAGGTTTCTCATCTTGCCTCCTTCTTGACCAACCGGAAACAAAACTTGGGGAGAACCCTTCATTTTTCTTTCCTGCGCTTTCTCAGGCCTTCCCATTCTCGCTCCTATATATCTCGTAAGTTTCTCTTTGATTTCAAATTTTGAAAATTTGTTCACAAGTTCAAACCCTGTTAAATCACTTTTTCTTAATTCTTCCAAGTCAATTCCCTCAAATGTTTTTAAAAGGGGCAAATAATCTTCAATTACAATATATAATTTATCTGGCGATACATAATGCGGAATAACGGCTTTTTCAAGCAGTTTTTTTCTCTCATTATTCTTCAAAACCAATTTATTATCTTTTTTTTCTCCGGAAATTAGATATTCTATTAAATCAGATAGTTCTTCTGAAGAAAAATCATTATAAAAATACAAATATTTTGGGTGCAAAGGAATAATCTGAGAAAGTTTTATTGCTTCTTCTGCACTTATATCTTTTGGATTCCTTAGCAATTCATCAACTCTTTCCTTTCCAATCAATTTTTGAGCCTCATCAAGCTTCTCTTTTAAATCAAATCTCCAGACTTCTTCTACATAAGGACTTTTAATCAGTTTTTCCCCGTTTTCATAAAAATCTCCAAAAGATATTAAAATATCTCCGATAAACAGAATTTTATCAATTTCAGGCCTGATTTCTCTTGCTTTTGTTTGAGAATCTACTTTTACAACATCTCCATTTTTTAGTTTAACAATGGGACTTTCTATACTGTCACAGACTGCGACGGTGCAACTTTTTCCTGGGAGTTCAACTTTCATTTGCGAGGCTATTGCCGGAAATGAATCAAGTATTTCGAGGGTTGCTGGATGAAAACCAAAACATCCAGACCCCGTATTTCTGCTTCTTCCATATCTCAACCTGAATCCTCCTCTTAAAGTCGGCATTGAATAAATTGGCCTTCCGGCCGGGACTTCTTCGAGGAATTTATATTTTGTGCCTGTCGTATCTGCAGTTTTATCTTTCTTTAATTTAATAAAATCTTCCAGCCATTTCCAAGTATCCGTTAAGTTGAATTGATCTCCGTATTTTTTCAATTTTTTTAGCAGTTTATTTGCTTTCAAAGGCAGGCCATCCAAATAAATCAGGCACATTCCACCCCTTATTCTTGTTGTTTCCGCTCTTTCCAGATCTTTGTGTCTTGAAACTTCTCTTTTTTCTGTTGGTTCTCCGGTGATGCATATAGGAACATTTTTAACTAAAAAGTAGATTTCTTCCTCATTTGGTTTGTACTGCTTTCTTGTCACATAATTTATATAATCAGTAACTTCTGCGTAATATCTTTCTATTTCAGATTTTGTTGGCACATATCTGTTTAGTCCAAAAGTTTTTCTTAAATAATCTGCAATAAATAGAGTAAATACCTGCGAAGTGCCTCCTGCCGTCCTTATTGGACCCGCATAATAAACATAAAGAAAATTTTCCTTTTTGTCTATTTTTACTCCGGTAATTCCTTCTATTGGTGCTGCAACAACTCCTTGAGTATTATAAGCGCACCCGAATCTCAAACCAGACAGAATTGCTTCTTCTTTTGTTTCAAATTTAAAGAACTTCCCAATGGCAATTTCTTTTGCTATTTCGAGAGCAACTTCATCAGAACCAACACCGAATTTGTCTTCTAATTCCCTTATTCTCTTTATTATATCTTTCCGGTGTTTTCCAAATTCTGGAGTCACCGTTTCGAGAATATCTACGCATCTATTGTATTTATCCGATGCTCTTTTAGATTCAACAAAAGTTTCATAATCTTTTCCAGATTTCTTTGCTTTTCCTGCAATTTCATACAAACTATCAATCTGCAATTTCAAATTTTTGAAATATTCTTCTGAAGTCATAAATATTATTTACAATAAAAAGAATTTCTCTTCTCCAGGATAGGTAATCAATGAATATAAATATCTTGACTCACAGTCTTTAAAATCGTTTTCAGTTATTTTCTCTTTTTTTTGGAATATTTTCATTCACACTACTATTCACTATTTTAGATAGATTGAAAAATTATATCCCAATTACAAGATTAGCAGTTCTTTTATTTTATGGATTAATAATTTTTTCATCGGGAGCAAATCCTTCTAAATCCTTATAGTACAAATAAAATAGATCTTAGAAGAACCATCTCTACCGCAGAAGCATATATCAAAATTATGATAATTATGGTCTCAGGATCGAGAGAGAAAATAACTGAACTAATGTCAGAAATAATGAACAGAGCAGAAAAAGGAGACATACTATTCGGACAAGATAGATTCTGTACCGGCTATTCCAAAAAATTTTTTACCTCTATATCAACTGCAGTGGAGAGAGGAGTAAAATTTCAGGTAATAATAGTAGAAAAACAGGTATCGAAAGACTTTATAAATTTTTTACTTGGTTTGGATCCCAGATATGTGGAAATAAGAAAATCTAAAAGTGAAATTTATTCAACGGTCTTTGGAATAAAAGGCAAAGAAGTTTTAATTTGTTATCATATGATGAATAGAGCAATTAAGATGCATTTAAGAAATCCTTTAAAAACAAAATATATTGAAGAGGCATTTGACAAAATATGGAAAGAAGCAGAAAGAATAAAAGGCGAAAGAAAATGAAAAAAAATTTTGCGATTTATATTTAAATTTCAATTTAGATATCTGTTAATCTATCCTTTAACAACACCAATTGGAACAACCCGGACAACCTTTTTTGAAATTTCTGCAATATCAACCGCCTTTGCAACTTCATCAATATCTTTATAAGCATCTGGACTTTCTTCTGCCAGAACTCTTGGTGAAGTCGACTTCGCAATAATGCCTCTTTCTGCCAACTCTTCTTTGATTATATTTCCCCTAAAATCTTTTATTGCTTTGTTTCTGCTCATTACTCTTCCCGCTCCATGACAACTTGAATAAAAAGTTTCTTTTGCTTTCTTTCCTCCAACTAAAATATAACTTGCCGTTCCCATAGAACCTGCTATTAAAACAGGTTGTCCGACTTTTTTATAAGTTTCTGGAACAAGTTCATGTCCGGATGGCAAACTTCTTGTTGCTCCTTTTCTATGAACATATAATTTTCTTTTTTCTCCATTTACTTCATGTTCCTCCAACTTACAAATATTGTGGCAAACATCGTAAATTAATTTCATATCCATCTCTTCCCAATTTTTTTCAAAAACTTTGGCGAAACTTTCTCTAATCCAATTAGTCATTATTGTTCTGTTGCAGAAAGCATAATTCACTGCTCCTTTCATCGCCTCAAAATAGTCCTGTCCTTCTTCAGAATTTGCAGGAGCACAAACCAATTGTCTATCTGGAAGCCATATCTTATATTTTTTCACGGCATTTTCGTGAATTTTTAAATAATCTGTCGCAATTTGATGGCCAAGACCTCTCGATCCGCAGTGCAGCATTACAATAATTTGATCTTTATCCGTGACACCAAAAACTTCTGCTATTTTGGAATTAAAAATCTGGTCGACTTTCTGAATCTCCAGAAAATGATTTCCAGCTCCGAGAGTGCCGAGTTGTGGGAGACCTCTCTTCTTTGCGAGATCAGAAATTTTATCTGGATTTACTCCGGACATATTGCCATATTCTTCCATATGTTGCAAATCTTCTTTTGTTGCATAATTATTTTCCATAGCCCATTTTGCTCCCTTAACAAGAACTTCATCTAATTCATCTTTTGATAATCTCAATTTTCCCTTTGAACCGACCCCTGTTGGAACATTCTGAAACAAAACATTAATTAATTGTTTTAATTTTGGTTTCGCCTCTTTATAAGTTAAATTCGTTTTAATCATCCTGATCCCGCAATTAATATCAAAACCAGTACATCCGCTGGATATCACTCCTTTTTCACAGTCAAAGGCTCCTACCGCACCCATAGGCAAACCATAGCCCCAGTGAATATCCGGCATTCCATAAACAGACTCAATAATTCCCGGAAGGCAGGCAACATTTGTTAATTGTTTTATTGCTTCATCTTCAACAGCTTCAATAATTCTATTAGTAGCTATTATTTTGGCATTTACTCTCATTTTATCTCTTGCATCTCTCGAAATTAAATATTCAACTTCAGAAATTTTTTTTAATTTTTCTTTCATAAATTATGATAATAATTTAAAAATTAGATAATTATAAAACCCAACATCCCGTGATATATTTGAGCAATAAACTATATATCTAGTTTATTGAGAAAAATATAAAATAATTTCAGAGTGCTCCTAAAATAAAAAATAGCACAGCCAAGCAATTTAAATTAACCAATGTGGACATGAGAAGTTGCAACTACGATAAGCAATCTGGATGAACCTCGAGATGAGAACAAACTTCCTGTCTATATTGAACAAGATCTAATGTGGTGAAATAAAGCAAAGAGAGCACCCCTCTAAGTTGCCAACCCGCTAATTTTCATATAAACTAAGCCAATATTAAATGTTATTTGCGGATTTTTTACCGAAATGAATGATATAACTCACCAAAAATCCGATAATGGCTCCCGCAATTACCGGACTAACCATAACACTCCACCACATTCTTCCCTCTGCTTTTGGATATATAAGAATATCGGG
>Ga0209834_10001912_pt1 | contig 11296 bp, 10 predicted proteins | sample Mar14236cmmetaG_FD_184134 | JGI IMG/M metagenome (GOLD analysis project Ga0209834, IMG submission 184134) | Marine hydrothermal vent microbial communities from Guaymas Basin, Gulf of California to study Microbial Dark Matter (Phase II) - Marker... ...
CAGGGGCATGGCATTTTTTCATTATTACACAAAAACAACCTAATACTAACAAAAGATGAGGGATGGTGCATATCATAGCAAAGTACTATCATAAGAATGATTCACAAAGTATGTGAGACCCTTCTCCGCCAGCCGGCGGATCAGGGTGACAAAAGTATTTTTTGTTAAAATTTTCAGATTTACTGGAAAGTAATTTTACAACCAAAATATATCGTAAACCCTTTATCTATAGTAATCCTCACAAGTCACCTCCAAATTTTTGGGCGCATCCCTGTTTTGAATAAAATAACCTAAAGCTTTTGTGTGTGATTTATATATATTTTGAGAATGTGTAGAGATTATTACTTCTCAGCATCCCTCAAACTCTGCACGAGTAAACGTATCACAACCATGCCAGGATCATCGATTCCAATAGTTCGATCTCCAAATATTCTAGCTCTCCCTTGCCTGCAGGGGCGATTTTTAAAATCATGCAATGCCTTTTCTGCAGCATTGTCTACTGTTTCTATCAATGATTGATCGGATTCAGCTTCTCGGATCGCACCTCGTATTGCTGCCATTTCATCAAGGACCGTTTTATCTCCGAGATTGCTTTTCCCACGCAAAGCCATTTTTTCAATTGCTGCATCAAGCAATTTCGGGATTTGATTATAAGGAACTTCTGTCATACCTTTTGTTTCTTTTGCAGCTGCCATAAGCCCTGTGGCAAAAAGAGTGGCAAAGGAAGAAGCTCTGCTGCTGGTAAATGCCTGTGCACACATCATGAAAGCCGAACCAACATCTTCTGGAAATTGTGCAGTTTTTTCCTGCATTGCCCGGAATCCATTTTTCATAGTAATACCGATATCTCCATCTCCGATTAGATTGTCCAACTGGTTCAGCTCTTCTGAAGACTTTACCATTTTGGCAGCCATGATATTGATCGTTTGTATCAGTTTTTCTGTGGTGAATCCACTACTCATAGCATCCGACTTTCCAGAATGCACAATCACAAGGAGCTTTGAGAAGATGCTCAAGTTCATCGTCCAAAAGACAGATCGTCAGCGTCATGCCCGTCATTTCCATAGAGGTTGCATAACGATCTATCAATGGCATTACAATCTCAATACCCATTTTATCAAGTTGTGATTTGATAAATCTATAAGAAATGTATAATTCTTCCGAAGGTGTTGCTCCAAGGCTGTTTACGAGCACAGATACGCGATCTCCTTTTTTAAGTGGTTTATCAGCAAGAATGAGCTCAAGCATTTCTGCCGCGATCATATCTGCCTTTTTGAGTTTTCCACGCCATACGCCTGGTTCGCCGTGAATTCCCATGCCCATTTCCATTTCATCTTCACCGATCTCAAATCCGGGTTTGCCTGCCTGGGGAACGGTACATGGGGTCAGCGCCATACCGATTGAACGGCATGCATCAGCAGCTTTTTGAGCAACTCGAGTTACTTCTTCCAAATCCGCATGCCCATCTGCTTTTGCGCCTGCGATCTTGAAGGCATAAACCAAGCCACCTGTACCGCGACGCTTGTCCATTTCTTCTAAAGGTGCACTTGCTACATCGTCAGCAACAAGAACTGTGGTTGATTCAATTCCTTCCATTTCGACCATCTCGCCTGCCATATCAAAATTCATGACATCTCCACCATAATTTCCATATAATCGCAATACTCCAGCTCCGCTATTTGCCTGACGCATTGCTTCAGCGATCTGATCTGCAGTGGGGGAACAGAATACATCACCGATAGCTGCTGCATCGAGAAGTCCTTTACCTACATAACCTGTAAAGATAGGCAAATGACCAGAACCACCTCCTGTAACAATCCCGACTTTTCCTTTTATAGGTGCATTCGGTAGAACAATAACACGACCTTGTGGGCCGACCTGTTTATAATATTCCGGATGTGCGGCACACAATCCCTCGAGCATTTCTGCAACGTAGTGTTCAGGGTCGTTCAGAATCTTTTTCATCAAGAAGCCCCTTTGTATATGTTTATTTAATCTTTGCTAGTAGTTTCTTGATCACGTCCTTTGAAGTTATTCCTTCTGCTTCTGCTGCGAAGTTCAGTAGAATCCTGTGTTGCAAAATTGGTGTTGCGACAAATTCAATATCTTCCATAGAAGGCACGGTTCTTCCATGAAGTGCTGCCCTTGTCTTTGCCGCAAGGATCAGGTATTGTGAAGCGCGTGGTCCAGCCCCCCAATTCACCCAGTTCTTTACGAAATCTGGTGCCTCTTCAAATTTAGGACGGGATAATCGCGAAAGATTTACTGCATTCTCCAAAATGTGTTCCGGGACTGGAATTTTGAAAATAAACTTCTGAAGGTTTGTGATCTCATTACCGTCGATGATCTTTTCAATGGATTCGAATTCCTTGCTTGTCGTGATCTCAGCGATTTGTTTTTCCTCTTCATAAGAGGGATACTCAATGTCGATGTGAAAGATGAACCTGTCGAGTTGTGCTTCTGGCAGGGGATAGGTTCCTTCCTGCTCTATCGGATTCTGGGTGGCAAGTACAAAGAAGGGTGGTTCAAGCGGGAACGTATGATTGCCTGCAGTCACTTTTCTTTCCTGCATTGCCTCGAGGAGTGCAGACTGTGTTTTTGGAGGAGTTCTGTTTATCTCATCAGCCAGAATGATGTTTGCAAAAATAGGTCCTTTAACAAATTGGAACGCACGCTTGCCGGTAGTTTTATCTTCTGTGAGAATATCAGTACCGGTTATGTCCGAAGGCATAAGATCCGGAGTGAACTGTATTCTGCTGAATTTCAGGTCGAGTACTTGTGCAATCGTGCTGATGAGGAGCGTTTTAGCAAGCCCTGGTACACCAACCAGCAAGCAGTGTCCGTTTGAAAAAAGTGAGATCAAGAAGTATTCGATTACCCTATCCTGTCCCACGATTACTTTATGTATTTCTTTTTCGATCTGCGCTCGAACTTTTGAGAGATTTTCTATCGTCTTTAGGTCGCTGTCAGTGATGATCTTTTCCATTACACGTCCTTGTTTCAATTCTTTGAGATAGATTCAGAAGTATGGTTTTGGGATGTCAAGATTGGATGCTTATGATACACCATGAACGTCACAAAATACACGAAAGGACACTGAAATTATTTAACTAAAGATAATAATGAAAAATACAGATTAAAGGTGGCATGTTATAAGAGAGTAATACTAACTGATTATTTTTTCCAATCCTTTTCCTTAAAACTCTGCACTTGGAAAAAACACTCTAATTTTCATAAAATTCACCTTGCGCGTATATGTGCTTTCTCACTTCTCCTTTGTACTACGGTTTTATGATTCCCAGCCAATCACCAAGCAGGAAGTTGAGACGTCCTATGAGCAGAGAAATACGAGCCATAACTGTATAACCAAAAGCTGCCCCAAAGCTGATCATCAGGAAATAGATGCCGACTCGTGCAGTCACACCGAAAGCACCTTCGTGTTTCTTGCTGAAGAAGAAATATACAATTCCGGTTATGGTTCCAACGATAAGTATCAACTCTCCGATCAGTTGGGCAATATTTCCACTAGCAAAGGGATTCAGCATCGTTGCATTGAGCTGGTTCAATACATCGGATTGAAGGTATCGTTTGAAAAAAAGTCCAGCAGTAGTTCCGACCACAAGTGCAAGTGCATATCTGCTGACCCAATCGATACTTGGGATAAGGCGGCAGAGCATAAGCACGCCGAGGAATGCGGGTATCAGGAGTATCCAATTTTGAGAAAAACCTGTAGAAAGTGGGGTGAACAGATTCGGGATGAGAATGTTGTAAATAGTGTAGATGAACCAGTAACCTGCAGAGATCCCAATGAAGATCTGCTCTGCGATCTTGTAGAACGGATTGTCCTTATATAAAAAACTAAAAATTGCAAAAGTAAGAAAAGCACCAATCCAGATTCCGACTCTATGCATTAAGATTTCCATTCATTCCTCCGCTTTATGCCTTGTTTGATTTCAATTTATCTTTGTCTTTGCGGGTTGCAAAATAGCCAATATTCCCGATCAAGATGAAAAGTATGATTATGAGGTGTGCAATTGATTGTGCTCCCATACCTTTTGTTGCAAAACCGGGCTTATTCACAAGAAGTTCATATTCCGCTGCACCTTTAAGACCGCCGAGTAAGCCAATAAGCTGCTGCTGTTCATTCACATAAGGCAACATGGTGGGAGCTTGCACTGCTGTGGTACCACCGGCTACCGGTTTATTGAACGTATCATGAACGATCATGACCCATTGTTTGAGCCCTGGATCACCTGCGGAAAGTGAAATGACGCAGCCGATCTTATCAAAATTCTTGATGCCCCTCATGATAGGAAAATCATCGATCGGCACTCCACCAGCATCTGCCGGGAAGGTGCTGCGGAAATCCTTTGCCATATGATTGATCGTGACCATCCCGCCTGATTTATACCCGAGATTTATGAAGTCGATGCCGTATTCGATGTCAGGATACTCAGCACTGACCGTTTGATATGCTTCGTTGCTCATCTGTACACCCATTGGCCAGAGAGCAGTAGTAATAACACGTAATCGATTGGTAAAAGCTTGTTGCAGAAGTGCGATCGCCATTGGCTGGATCTCTGGCTTGGTTGATGGATCGTAATCAAAAGAAATGAGAATTCGTGTGCCAGGCTCCATTTCCTGAAGGAGTTCATACACACTCTGTACATTTTCTGTTACTTCAAGATTGAAGGTGATCATGAATATCAGGGGAAGGGCTACACCAATGAAGATGAGCAGGAAGATGATGCGTCTATCTATAGTAAGAAATCTTTCAAATAATTTCATTATTTACCCCCTAAATAGGAGCGTTCGATGCCGAGAATGATACGTAGTGAACTGCCAATCACACCAAGACCTGCACAGATCATAATCGCACGCTGACCTGCTGTGTTGGGATATTTCATGATGAATGAAGCGATCTTGGGTAGTTGTAGAAAATTGAGAGAATCAGGTATCCACCCAGTAAGGGTGCTGCCCAGTGTAGTTCTGCCAAGCATGACCAATACAGCAGCAATAAGCAGTAATGTGGACTCGGGACTGCGTGCTCGGAACGCTCTATACGATGCTGACGCCATGAAGAATGCAAGCAGCGAGAACATAGTAGCAGAGAGGTTCTCGAACAAGTATTTAAAGATATAATCAAAGGGCTTATAACCCAAAAAGTTGAGCATCCCTTCACTTGTTCTGAATAAACCCGGTTGCTGCTGTGTTCCCCAGAGTATGCCGCACAGTACCATAATTGAAAAACTAGCAAGAGCAATAATATAATATGGCCAGTTCGGGGCTTTGCGATGAATTTTGATAATGTTCACTTTGAACAAACTCAGTTGTCCGAGAATAATAGCAAAACCGGAAATTATGAGAAACCATCCCTCAAGCGTAGTCGAGAGATTGCCAAAGGGTTTGTGGGGAATGAATTCGGAGACAATAATTAGAGTTCCAACCAGGAACGTAATGATCATTGGAATTTGTCTTCGCATATATCCTCTTTATAAATTAATGAAGGTTCAAGAAATCTTTTAGAAAATGGACACCGAAAATTTCCAGAATAACACCGACAAGCAGCACAACAATGATGATAGCTTTACCAACATCCTGCCCTTTGAGACTTCCAAGCTGGTTTGGTTCGTTCGAAAGATAGGCAGATGCTGCAAAAAGCTCTTCACCGATAAGGGTATAATCACACGCAGCAACAAAGAAGGGGATCTGTGTAGGCATGGCTGTTCCTGCTATCTGTATAGCACCGCTTTCGAAACCCGTTTCAGCAAGGATGAGAGATTCTGCATAAAAAGCGCCGAGATAGAAATTAGCTGCAGGTTTTTCTCGAAGAATTATGCCATCAACTCCCGCTACATAGCCGAACTGGTCATCAGTGAGATAATAAACAGAATCGGGATTAAAGGCATCCGGACGACCAGCACGAAGATAGGATTCTTTCACGATCTCTTTTGCAGTGGAGAGCACCATTGATCGGCATACAGGAACATGAATTGTCGAATCGTACTGTGCTACTTTTGTGGCAAGATGTCCAAGTATATTAAGACCTGCAATCGTCTGCATATCGTCAAGGTCCATAATGCCAGGAACGAATACAAGCGGTTTTCCCATTTCAGTTGCACGACCGACTGCTTCTTCCATGGTGTCCAAACCGCTTATTTTTCTAATATATAAATGACCACCGCGCCGTGCATGAAGGATAAAATAAACGATCGCTGATGCGAGAAGTATCGCCATGATCAGGAGGGAAATTTTATCTGTATTGAACCATTGAGCAGAAGCAACGGCTGCAGAAAAATAGTTCTGCTCTTTCACTCCATCCTCTGCTGGAACAGTCAATCTATAAAAATATTCCTTGCCATCGATAATATTCTCATCATCGATATAGGTTTTGAGAAGTGGCGTGACTCGAGCAATTTCTGTGAAATCAATATTGTTTTCACTACGAGATATGATTAATTCTATGATGGTTGTCGGTGCTTTCCATTCAAGAAGGATCGCTTCACCGTCATCATTTGGATTGTCTTGAGCAAGGAAAGTAATAGATTGGGCTTGTAATGTGAGCGAACATAACAGCATGAAAAAAATTATCAAAAAGGACACTCTCATATATACTCCATATCTTGGAAATTTACTTTGCATTCGAAATCAGAGTAATTCCTATCAAATGTCAATAAATTCTATAATCTTCTTTAATAAATTATAGTTTGGTGCAAAACTTTACAAAAAAAACATTCTATTCTTTCAAAGAAAAAAAATATGAACATATTGATTACCGGCAGCACTGGTTTTATTGGGTATCATCTAATAAAGCGTCTTTCAAGGAAAGGTCATACGATTTCTTGTGTGATTCGGCGTTCTTCAAAAACGAAAAAGTTACGTGAATTCCCAATTGATTTTTTATTCTATACTGATATTGCGAATAATCGAGTTGATTTCACGCAATTCGATGTGGTGTATCACCTTGCAAGTATCAGGCATAAGTGGGGAACGACGTGGGAAGAGTATAGACAAACAGGACAGGAATTTACCAGACACCTTATTAAATCATCTGTTGGAAAGGTTAATCATTTCATCTTCTGTAGTTCTGTAGCAGTCTATGGATTTCCAAAAGCACTACCCATTTCTGAATCATCACCAAGAAAACCCGTAAGTTTGTATGGTAAGATGAAGCTGGAGTGCGAGAATATTATATACAATTACTGTGAACAGTATAATTTGCCCGAATTTACTATCATACAGCCGTCAATCGTATATGGAGAGTATGATCCCAATGGCATGATGACTCGCTTAATTAAAATGCTCTATGATGGAATTTATCATACCATTGGAAACGGTAAAAATCACATGCAATTCATATTTATCGAAGATTTGATCGACCTGTTTGAAAAAGTGGGGACTTCACTAAAACCCACAAATAGTAGTTTTATCGCAGCATACAAGGAATCTATCGCAGTTAATGATCTGGTGAACATAATTAAAGAAAAATTGGATAAAAAAGTTACCTTTGATCTAAAAATTCCTCGGTGGTTTGCAAGGATAAGTGCTGACTTACTTGAAATTTCCTACAAAGCTGGATTAAAATTGACTGGTTCCGAGCCTTTGATAGCAAAGGAAAAAATAGACACAATGACAAAAAATGTTGAATATGATATTGCTAAAGCTGAACGGCAATTGGACTTCAAACCAATTTTTTCTTATGAAGCTGGAATTGACAAGATGGTATCATATCTGAAAAAGGAGCTACGATGGAAGGTATAATCAAACTGGATGTGCATGAACCTTATGCCTGTGAAGTAAAAGGTTTTGGCGAGATCTTTGAAATCAAATCTGTGGAGAGAATTCGAAAACGATTAAAACGGAAGTACAAAAATGGTGTTTTGTATCTTTCATCAAATAAAGATCATTCTGGGAGGGGATTTACAAGAGAAGAGCTTGAAAGGGCGATAAGGGATGATGGACTTGAAGTTGAAGAAAGTGGTTATGCAGATGCACCGCCCTGGCGGTCTGAACCTATCGAAGAAGGAGATATGTCTTCTAAAATGAGCATTCCGATATTACCAGTTGTAGTACCTTTCATTTTTTCTCTCTGGATACCTCTCTTTGAGTGTTTTTATAGAAAACGAAAAAAAGCGCATATTGCCTGGGCTTTTGGAGTTAAGGATGAAGCGTAAGCTCAATATTCTTGTTGGTATCATTGTTGGTATTATTTTTCTTGGACTTTGGTTCCTCCTTGTAGATATGCATGAGATATGGAGTTACCTCAAGAATCTGAACATTTTTCATGTAGTAATATTCACGTTGTTTTATATTCTCGCTTATTTCATTCGTTCAATTCGCTGGAGATTAATACTCAGGCCGATCTTTAAAATGAGAATTATGGAATCATTTTCCTATTTCATGTCGGGAATGCTGGTGAATTATCTCATTCCCGTACGCGCTGGAGAATTTGCCAAGAGTATTTTCCTCAAGAAAAATGAAGGTGTGAAAATATCTAAATCGCTTCCTTCAATTTTTATCGATAAGCTGACAGATCTATTTCCAATTATTGTAGTTATTATTTTGATTCCGATATTGGCAATTCCTATCAGTAAGACACTTACATGGATAATTTTAGCAATATTACTATTATATGTTATCTTTCTCTGCATTCTTATTTTTTCCATGAAAAGTCCCGAGAATATGCACAAGATTCTGATGAAACTCTCATTTTTGTTTCCTGCCAAATTTAAGTTGAAATTAGGAGAATTTTATAAAAGTTTCATTGAAGGAATGGGCATCCTGAAGGGAAGAGTAGAAGATACATTTCTCATTTATTTTTTGACGATATTGGCTGTGCTGTCAGAAAGTTTTTTTGTATATATGATCTTTAAGAGTTTAGGATTGCAGGACATTGGATTAATTAAAATACTTTTTGGCTACACACTCATGAACCTTACATACATTTTGCCCACCCCCCCTGCGCAGATCGGCTCGAATGAGTTTATGTGGGTAGTGATTTTCTCTTTTGCTTTGGGATTAGACAAAAACCTAACCGGAGCCGCTGTTGCGACGGTTCATATGATTACAACGATTGTGATCTTTGTGCTTGGGGCAATATCTTTATCCTCGATTGGAATAAAATTTTCAGAGGTGCTGAAATCACAGAAATGAATTCTTGACAATATTATTAAATAAATTTTTAAAGAGACAACCATGGAGGTATGAGATGAAAAGTAAAATAATTGCGGGTATTATATTGCTTGTAATATTCGGGAGTGTCTGCATTTTAAATGCAGATTTGATTACTGTTGATGCAAATGGTGGTGCTCAGTTCTTCACAATTCAAGAAGCTATAGATTTTGCTAGTAATGGGGATACAATTTTAGTACATCCAAGTACTTATTATGAAAATATTAATTTCAATGGGAAGAACATTGTTGTCGCATCTTTATTTCTCACAACAGGGAATAAAGATTATATTAACGATACGGTTATTAATGGCAATCACAATGGCGTTGTGGTAACTTTTCAAAATGGTGAAACATCCTCGACGATACTCAAGGGTTTTACAATTACAAATGGATACGCTGAAGATGGTGGTGGTATTAAATGTTTTAACGCAAGTAAGCCTGTTATTGATCATTTGATTATTTCAGATAATACAGCAACAGACGATGGTGGTGGTGTTGCATGTTATTATTATTCATGCCCTAAAATATCAAATTGTTTGCTTATAGATAATATTGCGTATGATAATGCGGGTGGTATATACATGAATAATTGCCACGGGCTGATTGAAAATTGCTTGTTTGTTGACAATACCTCAAATGCTGGCAGTTCAGCTCTCGACCTGTGGGGATCTTCTCCGCTTATAAGGAATATTACCTGCTATGACAATTATTCGGGAGGATGGGCTACGATTGGTATGTGGAACGATGCCAATCCGGTTATCCAAAATTCAATAGTGTTTCAAAACACTGGATATGGATTTGTATTTCATCCTGATGCTGATCCAATAATTGAGTTTTGCGATTGTTTTGGAAACTCCGATGGTCACTTCTCAGGTTCAGTGCCGCAAGGACTTGGCACTATAGTACAGGTGAATGCAAATAATGATCCGTGTGATGAATTTTATAACATTTTTATCGATCCATTATTAATTGATCCGCTTAACTTAAACCTTTCACTTTCACAGATTTCTCCCTGCATCGATGCAGGCATCCCGGATACGACGGGATTACATTTTCCCCAATATGATATAGAAGGAAACCCTCGCATCGTTGACGGGAATGGAAATGGCGTCGCAATTATTGATATGGGATGTTATGAATATTATAATTTTCAACAATCCATCTATCTTTCAATTCCTACCGAAAACGCATTACCCGGCGACACTGTTCTTGTGCCTATAAACGTTCTGTTTCCTCAAGATTCAACATTTACTTCTGCCGAAATTATTATTGGTGGATATTTGGGCTCATTAGAATTTCTTGAACTGATCGCTGATTCCAGTTTAGTGGGTAATGCGGGGTGGATGTATGAGTATAATGAAACAGATAGTTTGAATACGATATGGATGGCTGGTTCAGAGCCGATATCCGGTGAAGATGTTCTTATATGGATTAAGTTCAGTGTACCTAACACAGCAACCGATTTTATTCCAATAACGCTTGAGGATGCCTTGTTTGACACGGGTTTGGTGCCCGTCGAGCTTACATCAGGAGGAATAGACATAGTGGCTCTCATATATGGCGATGTGGATTTCAACGGATCAGTTCAAGCGTATGATGCCTCAATGATATTGCAATATTTGGTAGGTTACATTAACTTAGACGATCTGCAATTGTTTGTCGCTGATGTAAGTCTTGATTCCACCGTATCAGCTTTGGACGCAACTTTGATCCTACAGTATGGAGTTGGAATTATTGATACTTTACCTTATCAGCCCGGTGCATCCTACATTGCTAACGGTGATATAACAATGGAGGATCGAGTATATACTGGCGATCCCATTGATGTGCCGATAATAATCACAAATGCAGAAAATATTTTTTCTTTCGATGGCTTGATTAATTTCGATACTGAGTGCTTAATGTTATCTGATGTTTATTGGTCTGATTTTTTAGATGGATATTTTATATGGACAAATGTTGAAAGTGGTGAATTTAGACTCGTGGGATCCGGAACTATACCCTATGAAGAAGATGGAATAATAGCAACAATTAGATTTTATCCTAAAGATGGATTTAATAATTATGATTCAACAACTGTATGTTTCGAAAATCTAAGATGGAATGAAAATGATACTATGCAT
>Ga0209834_10001914_pt1 | contig 11292 bp, 8 predicted proteins | sample Mar14236cmmetaG_FD_184134 | JGI IMG/M metagenome (GOLD analysis project Ga0209834, IMG submission 184134) | Marine hydrothermal vent microbial communities from Guaymas Basin, Gulf of California to study Microbial Dark Matter (Phase II) - Marker... ...
TACTATCAAAATACGAAATCTTCAAAGTGGCGTATGGACACCACGCAACGGATATTGCAGAGACATTTCTGATGAATATCGTTGAAAACAAAAAACTTGGAGCCCTCACGCCAAAAGTAGAGATAGAAGACAGCATGATGGTCATCACACGTCCGATGATATATCTGGAGGAAGCTCGTATTGCTAAGATATTCAGGGCACTCAACCTTCCAAAATTTGATATTATTTGCCCTTATAAGAAAACAACCAGGCGTGATACATTCAAGCAGATAGTGAAGTGTATTAATCAAATCGAACCTGAAAAATATTTTGAGAAAAATGTCGTTGAATCTCTTGAGAAGAGTCATCTTCAGGATTGGCATGAAAAGTAGGCCATGCCACATAATACTGCCATGAGAGAAATCCACACTTGAAACAACCATGTTTAGCCAAAACACACAGGAGCTTGATTAAATCATATAGAATATCATATCATATGAATAGCTCCAAGATTCTTGCCCTAAAGAATTCCGAAGGAAGATTCCATCAGGTTATCTTGTGGAAAGGAAAGAAGATGACCCAATATTATATAGGATTTCAATCCCGACGACAAAGGAAAATGACGGGTAAAACCCGATATAATTTTTGAGAATTCTAACCCACGAGATAGCTCGTGGCAAATCAATAAAGGAATCTTAATCACTTGAAAATTATACTGATAATCCTGGGTACGATTTCTCTTTTTATCGGAACAATAGGTATCTTTATTCCTGGTTTACCCACCACTATGTGGGTGATGATGGGCATATCTGTACATCTCTTCCCTGATAAGAGCTGGGTCAAATTTCTCACAACCGGAATGGGTGTCATTTGCACAGTGGTCATGGGATTTGTTGTTCCAACTGTTCAGAAAAGAAAATGAATCTATTAGCAGTTCTGGTTGATATTGTTCTTCATACGAAATCCGTAGCAATTCTTTGACAGTCCAGATACAGAGAAATTATTTTGCACATCCAATTGATCATCAAAACTATGTTTAATGATGAAATCTCTATAAAATCAAAGGAAGTATATGAAATTGATCTATAACCCAGTATTTCTGGAACATGATACGGGGATGCATCCCGAGAACAAAAAGCGTTTGACCTCTCTGGGTGATCTGCCTGTAACCAATTTAGAGAGCGGCGAGCAATTTTTAGAACTTGTCCATTCACCTGATTATATTCAAAAGGTAAAACAGGTTAGCGAAGCTGGTGGTGGACATATCGATGCTGAGACCGTAGTCTCTTCTGGCAGTTATGAAGCAGCGATTTATGCAGTAGGTGCCACGATCATGGCTTCTGAGACAGGTGATTTTGCATTGACCCGCCCCCCAGGACATCATGCGTATATAGATCGTTCGAGTGGATTCTGTATTTTTAATAACATTGCAATTGCAACACAATATCATGTGAATCAAGGGAAAAAGGTGCTCATTTTCGATTTTGATGGACATCTTGGATGCGGTACAATGAAGTTCTTTTATGAGACCGATCAGGTTCTCTACTGGTCGCTTCATCAGTATCCAGCATTTCCGGGCGGTGGTTCTGCTGAGGAGATAGGGGCTGGTAAAGGCGAAGGATACACTATCAATGTCCCATTACCTGCAGGAAGCGGAGATGAGATCTACATGGATGCAATTGAGAACTTTCTTCCAATAGCAAAAAAATTCAATCCGGATATAGTGGCGGTATCCGCTGGCTTTGATTCCCATCAGTATGACCTGCTTTTAGATCTGAGACTTTCTCTCAATGCTTTTTATAAAACAGGCTTCATCCTTTCTGAAAATTTTGATAACATTTTTGCCACTCTTGAAGGTGGTTATAACATCGAGATGTTCCCGAAATGCCTGTATAATTTTTTGGATGGGATCAATCAAAAAAAGATGAAATTTGAAGAAAGAGGAACAGATTCGATGATCCAGACCTATTATGAATATGAGGGCAGAAAAGCCCTGCTTGAACAAAATCTTAGAAAATTTTGGAAATAATAATATAGAGGAAAACCATGAGTATTAAGAAACTAAAAAAGCTTTTTAATCCAAAAGTAGTCGCAATCATTGGTGCTTCTGCAAAAGTCGGAAGTGTGGGACATTCAGTTATGAGGAATATCATTGGCTCTGGATTTGACGGGATCGTGTATCCCATAAATCCAAAAAGAACTAACGTGCTGGGGGTGAAAGCGTATCCCAATATTGAATCAGTTCCGGACAAGGTCGATCTTGCAATCATTGCAACACCTGCCAAAACTGTTCCTGGTATAGTCGAGAGTTGCGGGAAAGCAGGTGTCGCCGGTATTGTATTGATCTCTGCAGGTTTTACCGAGATAGGTGAAGAAGGACAGATGTTGACCAAGCATATTTCTGCAAGTCTTCGTAGGTACGGCATGAGAATGATTGGACCTAACTGCCTGGGCTTTATCAAACCGTCTATCAAACTTAACGCAAGCTTTGCAAATAAGATGGCACTTCCCGGTAAAATTGCGTTTATTTCCCAGAGTGGCGCACTCTGCACAGCGATTCTGGACTGGTCAGTAAAGCAGAATGTCGGATTTAGCCATTTTGTGTCGATCGGCTCTATGCTGGACGTTGGCTTTCATGACCTTATCGACTTCTTTGGCGATGATCCTCAGACAACAAGTATTCTCATTTACATGGAATCCCTCAGCGATGCTCGAAGTTTTATGAGTGCTGCACGTGCCTTTGCCAGAAATAAACCTATTATTGTACTCAAAGCTGGCACAAGTTCCGAAGGAGCACAGGCAGCAATGTCACATACTGGAAGTCTGGCAGGAAATGATTTTGTTTTTGATGCAGCTTTTAAACGTGCTGGCGTGATTCGGGTGGATACAATAGATGAATTATTCAACATGGCACAGTCACTGGCAATGCAGCAGAAACCTGCTGGTAACAGAATTGCCATTATAACCAATGCCGGTGGTCCCGGTGTGATCGCTACAGATACGCTGATAGAGATGGGTGGTAAGATCGCCAAACTTTCTGATGAAACGATCGAAGGACTCAATGAAAATCTTTCTCCCAACTGGAGCAGGAGGAATCCAGTTGATGTGCTTGGAGATGCTGGACCAGAACAATATGCCAAAGCTGTGGAACTCTGTGCAAAGGATAAGAATGTCGATGGACTGCTCGTAGTCCTGACACCGCAGGCAATGACCGATCCGACCGGCGTTGCCAAAAAAGTAGCAGAGGTTGGCAAATCTTGCAGAAAGACTCTACTCGCTTCGTGGATGGGCGCAGATGATGTTTTCGAAGGACAGGAATATCTTGAAAATCATAATGTACCAGTATATCAAACACCCGAAGATGCAATAAAATGTTTCATGCTCATGTATAATTATTCCAGAAATCTGGAAATACTCCACGAGACACCATCACATACACCACGAGAATTCAAACCGGAAAATAAAAAAAGTAGAGAACTCATTGATGCTGTACTTAATGACAATCGTGCTGTCATGACAGAATTTGAAGCAAAGCAACTGCTTAAGTATTATGATATTCCGGTAATCAAAAACGGACTTGCAACCACCGAAGATGAAGCAGTTAATATCGCGGAAGCTATTGGATATCCTTTAGTTATGAAAATTGCTTCACCCGATATACTTCATAAAACAGATGTCGGAGGTGTCATACTCAACATTGTTGATAAAGAAGAAGCCAGGAAAGCATATAATAAGATAATAAAATCATCCAGAGAAAACGTTCCTGATGCTGATATTCGTGGAGTGTTTGTCGAGCAAATGACCAAGAGGAAATATGAGTTAATTATTGGAACCAAGCGCGATCCGATTTTCGGACCTATTATTGTTTTTGGTATGGGCGGCGTTGCGGTAGAGATCTTTAAGGATACAACAGTGGGTCTTCCACCATTGAACATGGCACTTGCAATGAGGATAATAGAGGATACGAAAATCTATAAATTAATTCGCGGATACCGTGGAATGCCCGGTGCGGATATTACTGCTATCCAGTTCCTCCTCTATAAATTTGCCTATCTTGTTATGGATTTTCCCCAGATATTGGAGATAGATATCAATCCCTTTGGTGTTGATGAGCGCGGCGGAGTGGTTCTGGATGCTAAGGTTGTGCTGGATGAGAGCATGAAGGGTGTGCCCGAGGGCTATACAAAACATCTTGTCATTTCACCGTATCCGTCTGAATACATCACTGAATTTACTATGAAAAATGGAGAAAAGGCAATACTCAGACCTATTAAGCCCGAAGATGAATTTATGGAAAAAGAGATGTTCTCGAATTTCTCAGAACGGACACAACGATTCCGCTTCTTCCAGCTTATTAAAGATATTTCACATCAGGAACTGATCAGGTATACGCAGATAGATTATGATCGTGAAATGGCTATCATTGCAGAAGTGGAAGAAGACGGTAAAAAGAAAATGGCAGGAGTTGTTCGACTTATCGCGGACCAATATAATGAAACGGCTGAATACGCGATCGTGGTTGCAGATCCCTGGCATAATCTGGGACTTGGCAATAAATTTACTGACTACATAACAGAGATTGCAAAAAAACGTGGCATTCAAAAGATCTATGCGAATGTGCTTGCAGAAAATCATATCATGCTGCATATGTTCAGGAAACGTGGATATAGTCTGACCAAACAAGAGGATAGCTATTATGCTGAGCTGATCATCAACGAACCAAAATAGGTGGTAATTATTAGCCAAATCATTGCACCTTGCGGGCTTGATTGTTCGGTTTGCCCGATCCATTTAGCTCCGACAAATCCAGAAATTGCAGAAGAACTCACCACGTGGTTCAGAAAGCACTATGATTCGAAAGCAGAGAGCTGGTGGTTCCATTGCAAGGGGTGTCCCGGCGATAGAGATGATCACTGGTCACCGAATTGTGAAATACTGCACTGCTGTGTTGATAAAAAGAATTTGCACTATTGCTGCGAATGTGAAGAATTTGTATGCGGGAAACTCAAGGATTTTATGAACAAGGGAGAAAAGTATGCGCAGGCAATTGAACGATTAAAAGAAGGTGATAGCAATATACTATGACTCAACTGTATATAACCACAGAAACGCTTGAAAAGAAAACAAAGGAATGGCTTGAAAAAATTGCTCCTTTCAACCAGCACAGAATGAAGCTCGATGTAAACCATGCCTGCTTGTTAGTTATTGATATGCAAAAATTCTTTCTCGATCCCGATTCGCCGACATATACATGCGGTGGTAAGGCAATTTTGCCTAATGTGAAAAAGACGATCGAGGGATTTAGAAAAGCAGGACGGCCGGTCATTTACACCAAACATGTACATCATCCGGATAAACTCGATGCCGGCATAATGGGATGGTGGTGGGATGGAATGTGCGTGGAAGGAAGCCCGGAGAGCGATATTGTTGAAGAGCTGTATCCCAGAAAAAACGAAAAAGTCATTCTCAAGCACCGTTATTCTACGTTCTATAATACTGACCTGGAAACTGTGCTGCGCTGTATGAACATAAAGGATATTGTTATAACTGGAATTATGACAGGTATGTGCTGTGAGTCAACTGCACGGGATGCGTATTATCGTGACTATCGAGTGTTCTTTCCCGCGGACGGAACCGGAGCGATTAATGAGGAAATGCACCTGGCAAGTTTGTTGAATCTCGGATTTGGATTTGCGTATGTCACTACAGTTGGTAACATCTTGAGTCAGTTATTGTAATTGATTGGGTTTTAACGGTAACGATAACCTGTAAAAATAAGCGACCAAAGAACTTAATAAAAAAAGAGAATCATCGTCCGCGTTTTTTTGTCAAGTTGATTGCGTTGTTGGGCGGTTCAATCGTTATTCAGTTTTATCAGAACGGGACTAATAACTTCTTTTACAGTGTAATATATTCCAGACGTTCTGTACCACTTTTGTGGTTCCAGAGCTCTACAGGATGCATTCAGCAATCCAAGCATTGGCTTTAAAGCCACTACACTATAAGTGGGTTGAAAGGGAGCTGTGGTGGTAGCGAGATCTCACTGATACGTTCGATGGCGCGGCGCGTTCCGGCACGAATTAGCTCACGGGATTTTTCTGGAGCGAGTGAAAGTACCGGCACCCGGTCGAACACATCTGCTGTATGACTAAATAGGGGCTCCTTGGTAATTACCACCTCGATATTTGGGACGAAAACCTGCGCCTCGCGCACCGCTGCCCGATCGCCGCTGATGAAGACTATCGGAACACCCAACACCGAAGCATGTGCAGCAGTCATACCGATCTCCCCAACTTGCTCGCCGTTCCATTCCAGTCCAGGGAAAACCATATGTGCTTGTGGGGCGGCGGAAGTCCCCTTTTTCGCGTGTGCACCCAGCAAAAAGAAGGCATCGAAAGAAGAATCCTGTCCGACAGGACCTCCATCACCAGCGTTCATCACCAGTTTACATTCCGGGTGGAGCAATTCTACATCCAATCCACCAGGAAATCGACAATGACCATCCCAAGCCCATATTTCAGTCGTACCTGCTTCGATCGCCCCCTCGACCAATGCGTTCAGTTCTAATGTTGCCAGTTTGCGAGCTTGAAAATAGAATGAGCTGTACTTGCCATGGATGTACTCTTTGTCATACTCGTCGTGGATGAAACTACACTGGTGGATTTGGTCGGCCACTCCAGCCGTGCCTTCCAAGTCACAAAAAACATAGATCTTCATCATGTTCTCCTTCTACACATTGGTACATTGTTATCATTCTCATACATGATTTAGCCATACAACGATTTGGCTAACTTGCCGCAGGATTGGGGGGCACAGACTTTAAATGACCGAAAAACTTTATGCGGGCTTCAGAACTTAAAAAACCGCACAGCCCCTGCGGTCAAGTTGAGCCAATGGTTATGCTTTTAGCTTTTATATTACAATAGATTACGTTTATTCCCGTAAAGCTCCAACATGTCTTTTTCTCGCATTCTAAAGCCTGTTCCTCTATTTCTGACAGTTCCATTTTCTTTCAAATGCATTCTCAAATCAATCCCAACTAGTGAATTTTTAAAGGCATTTAAGAAGTTTCTTGGATTTGGTTCCGTCAAAAGGTAGGCTTCATTAAAATGAAACTCTTCCTGACCTCGAATAGTTCGTCTATCAGCTAGAACAAACAATAATCGACTTAATTTTGAAGAAAAAACTCCGACTACAACATAAACATCCCATTCAGCCAATAATTCGTGATTAGAAGAGAAGAGTCTTATTATATTTTTACTATCATCAATGTCTATATATAATCCCAAAGAATTAGGTCTATTATAGAATATTGTTGATTTTAAGGCTTTTCTTCCCTTCTCATCCTCATATCCAAATTGTTCTATAATTTCTTTTTGCTTTTTTAGCCAAACCCCTCTATTAAATGTAAAGAGTGTAACGAGTGAAGAACTGTCTTTACGAGTTGTTTTTATTTCAACTCTTCCTCCTATATCAGGGATTGGAATGTTTGTTTCTTCTAATCCAATTAAAGACTCAAAGGTATAACCGATTCCTGTGTTTCCTCTTCTTAAGGCTTTTACATATCCCATATCCCTTATAGTTTGTAATTTCTCGACTAATTCTTTCAAATTCATTTTACAAATCCTTTTCTAGTTTTCTATCTTTTGCATCACCACAATATATTCATAATTCATTGTAGAATCTTTTTTTCCTTTTACATTTGTAGGGCTATTTTTTAATGGCATTCTCTTATTGGGAATTCTTCTAATTATTGTTTCAATATGTTGAAAGCCATTAAGCTTAAACATTTCAGACGTTATTTCATCGGTTGGCAAAGTGATAGATTTAACTCTTCGATTTCCAACTACGAAACACGCAAAGCCATTCTTTTTTATTACTTTGGATATGTTATTTATGGAAAACAAATAATCCTTATAAAAAGAATAGACATCTTTTACTCTCTTTTCATCCTTGTTACCAATTTGCTCAATAATTTCATCAAGGACATTAATCCCAAACCTTTCAACTTCTATAGGTCTTTTACCTCCCATCAGCTCATTATCTAATTTTGAGGCTTCCTGAAAGCCTAACCATTGATTAGCCAACCTAGAAAATTGACCATATGCTACAGTTGTTCGGGAGTCTCCATAAGGTGGGGAAGTAACAACTATATCTACAGAACTATCTGGCAATATTTCTCTCGGAATGTTAAAAACTGTATTGAAAGAATAGATTTTGGAAGTGGAATTATTTTTCTTTGCGTTAAGAAACGATATTAGACCTTTCCTATTTCTAGATAGCTTGTTTTCAATGAGTGCATATACATCAGGATTAAAGGTCTCAAGATTCTTTTCTGAAATTCTATAAAGTTTAAACTCACCGTTTCTAGTTAAAGAAGTTTCCCTAACAGTTTCACTAAATGCTACCAGAAAAAAATTCTTTATTTGTTCATTATCTATATTATCAATATAATGTTTTAAAATAGCTAATTTTATTTGAACATCTTTAGTGAACCAATAATCAATATTGTCAAATTTCGGAATAATAAACGAATTATTTTTCTTTATTCCAAATCGCAAAGAAAAAATCCAGTCATTAAAGTCTTTCAAATATAAATCAAGTGTTTGAATATTTATTGGGGTAGTTTTGGCTTTCGCAATTAAACGGGCTAGAGGGTTTAAATCTGTTCCAACTGCATTAATGTTTTTCACATTTGCATCTACTAATGACGTGCCAGTGCCGCAATAAGGATCAAATAATAGATTTGCATTTTTCCCATATTTTTCTATGAGCCTTGCTGCAACTTGTGGAATCATCATTGCAGGGTAGCTATGAAAGCAATGAGTTAAAGTTTTTGTATTTGCGTCTTCAAAATCCCAACTTTCGTCTATATATTTTTTCTCGAGAACTGTTTCCATATAATTAACCTTTCATAATAAAACTGTCATTGTAATATATGAATTTTAGAAATTTAATAAAATGCAAATCTTATACAGCATAACATATATTAGACTGCTAAAAACTTAATATCCTGCTTTCTTAAGCAAGATATTAACAGAATTAAATTTTATTTTCATCTTCATTTCTTAATCAAATTCCTCTTACATTTGTAGTGAACTGATTGGTGTAATTATATGTCAATAAAAAATATAATCTGCTGAAATCTGCAGCAACAATTAACAAATATGTGTCGTAGGGTTGGGCATCAGGAAAGATCGGGTTCATGAGTTGTAAGTGGAAAAATGCCGAGAGCAGAATGCTGCCACGAGATCTATTGAACAGTGCTATCGAAATAACGCTTATTGCCAGGAACCTTGCAAAGAATGCTGCGAACGACCACTAACTCTGCCGTGTTCCACTCATTAAAGAGCATGTCTTAAGAGCATCAAAAAATAGAACTAACCTGAGATATTCTTACTTTTTCCCAATAAAAAACAACGAACTCGCCGGAGCATAACCATGTTCATCCAACCATGAGAAGAAGTCATCAAACTTGGTTTGAAATTTTGAGAAATCAGGAAGATCCTCGTACCGCTTCATTGCCTGTACGATTCTGGCTTTCATAGCTGTAATAAGTTCATCGTCTTTCGGATTTTCCATTGGGTAGGTCACATCATATTCTTCGAGAGAGGAGAGATTCAGACCATTCATGATCTTTCTAATATTATCCCGGGTAAAGGTATAATCATGATAGTCTCCTCGTGCCATATCAAGTTCTGCACTGAGGTGATGCACCTTGATGTGTGATTGTTGAGCATCGGATTGGTCGCCATCCACATACATCTCACTCACCATAAAATAACCGCCGGGCTTGAGGACGCGGAGCATCTCTTGCAGAACAACATTCAGATTTTTCATATGATGGAGCGAAAATTGGATGGCAACTGTATCGAAATGCTCATCTTCGAAAGCCATATTCGTTGCATCCATGTTCAAGAATTCAACCGGCTTGCCTTCGAAATTGCCTTTTCCTGCAGCAAGTGCCTTTTCATGCGTATCGATACCAACAAAACTATCATAATCTTTCAGCGCAGGCATAAGCGCAGCAATGAATTGACCGACACCGGTTGCGACATCGAGTACTTTTCCTCCCGATATCTCCTTTAACCGCTTGTCTAATTTCTCCATATCCATGTGTCTTTTTCAATGTGCTGGTTTTTAGAGGTCAATAAATGTAATTTCATGGACAAAATAATCAACACAAGAAAATCGTGCTCAATAGAAAGATCAAAAGATATGAATATCATTCAAATACTACTACTCTCGATCGGATTGGCAATGGATGCCTTTGCTGTGTCCCTTGCAAGTGGTTTTTCTTTGAAAAAATCATATCTTCTTTGGGGCTTCATTATAGCAATGTTCTTTGGAGGATTTCAGGCGATCATGCCCGTCATCGGCTGGCTTGGAGGATCTTTATTTCAACAATATATTCGGAACTTTGATCATTGGATCGCCTTTGGCTTGCTGTTGATCATAGGAATAAGAATGATCTATGAAGCGTTCGTCTCTCATCCCGAGAAGAAAATCATACAACCGACTAATTTGCTTGTATTGCTTGGACTGGCAATCGCTACAAGCATCGATGCACTCGCAGTTGGCTTGAGTCTTTCACTGATTGATATTACAATACTTATCCCTGCTTTACTTATTGGTATTGTGACGTTTATACTTTCGTTACTTGGTGTTATGATAGGAAAAAGCATGGGATTGCGTTTAGGCAAGAGAGCACATATCTTTGGCGGTCTTGTTTTGATAATAATCGGATTTAAAATTTTATTTGAGCATCTTTTCTAAAACAGGTACACCCTCAAAAATTGGAGGTTGATTTCTTTGAAGCAATTTGAATAAAGGGTCTGCTGGTTTTATTAATATAAAGTTAGTTTGCAGATTCCTGCTTTTGCGGGAATGAAGGTGTTTTTTCTATGTGGATAAGCTCAATCATTATTGATCAGTGTTCCATTACTCTGCGAGAGGATAAAATCAATCATTTATATCAAATACAAATCCCTCCTTTTATTTTAACGCCATAGACGTGTCATATATTTTTAAGAATCAATAAACTCTAACAAGATTGGAATCTTGTTTTACATTATTAATGCTGTAAGCATGAAATATTTTTGCTGAAGGCGTCAGCCTTCGGTAACAAGAAAAGATACAAATTAAGCGCCATAGGTGCGGCATGTTTGGTAATTGTTCATAATATCGTACATGTTAATTAGAAATCATAAGAGAAATGAGGATTCCTGAAAAATTCTATGTGTTATTTGGACTTATTTTAAAGTGGATAATCACATGGTTTTAATCGCCCATGAAAAATGATAAACCTTGCAA
>Ga0209834_10001915_pt1 | contig 11291 bp, 14 predicted proteins | sample Mar14236cmmetaG_FD_184134 | JGI IMG/M metagenome (GOLD analysis project Ga0209834, IMG submission 184134) | Marine hydrothermal vent microbial communities from Guaymas Basin, Gulf of California to study Microbial Dark Matter (Phase II) - Marker... ...
AGAAATGCAACAGAATCAAGGAGATTATAATCATGTTCTCCAGTGTGTATAGCTTTGGTATTTATTCCTTTAAATTTCAAAAGGAACACCTCCAAATATCATCTAAAACCATTAAATTTGCATCACTTACAGATAAGTGTATCACTTCCTAAATATATGTCAATCTTGGTTTTGAAGATTTTATCACTTGTGAACATACATAAAAACCGAAGGATTCTTAACGGAACGGTGAGAGAAATCTAATCTGTCTTCGCTTTTAAAAAAACACAATTATCTTCAATTATCAATCAGTTTCGCTGATTATAACCGATTATGTTATAATAGCTCCTGAAAAGAGGTGATTGCTAGTGTTTGTTCGCAGCATGACTGGTTATTCAATTCTAAATGAAAACATTGATGATTTCGAATACAGTGTAGAGATCAAATCGCTGAATTCTCGTTACTTGCAGATAAATGTATCGATTCCCAGATACATATCAATTTTGGAAGTTTACATTTCGAATATATTGAAAAACCGAATAAACCGAGGAAAAATTCAAGTAAAATTGAATATAAAGATTCCCAAAAATTTCGAACTTCTGAAACTCGATCGTGGAATGGTTCAAAATTACTTGGAGATCCTCGAAGAACTCGCAGAAATCGCAAATTATGATCAAAAAATAACCATACAAGACCTTCTAAGCTTGGGAACTGACATATTCACATTCAATATAACTGAGGAATTCTTAAGCAAAATAAAAGAACATCTCCAAAATCTTCTCAACAAAGCTATAGACAGATTGGACAGAGTAAGAATAGAAGAAGGAACAAAATTGAAAGACGATCTATTGAAATACCTTATGGAGCTTGAAAACACAATTTCCTTCATAGAAAGTCTGTCTAATACTCAGAAAGACTATTATAGAGAAAAGCTAAAGAATAATTTAAAAGAGTCAGGTATCTTAGAAAAAGTTGACCAAGACAGGTTGGAACAAGAGATAGCTCTGCTCGTCGAAAAGGCCGATATTTCAGAGGAAATAACGAGATTGAAGATCCACATAGGCAAATTCAGGGACCTCTTGGATAATGGGGGAGCAATAGGAAATATGTTGGATTTTTTATCACAAGAGATATTGCGGGAACTCAATACCATTGGTTCAAAGTCGAAGCTCTCACAGATTTCCGTTTTCGTCGTTGAAGGCAAAAATTTAATAAACAAAATACGGGAACAGGTTCAAAACATAGAATAAAAACGGGGGTGCATTTTGAATGTACGGATTGATAAATATCGGTTTCGGCAACATGATTGTTGGTGATAGAGTGGTAGCAATCGTGAATCCTGAATCAGCCCCTATGAAAAGATTGAAAGATCAAGCGAAAGATGAAGGAAAACTGATCGATGCAACGTATGGGAGAAAAACAAGGGCGATAATAATAACCGACAGCAATCATATAATTCTCAGCGCGATTCAACCAGAGACAATCTCTGCGAGGTTCAAACAATCTTTTCAAGATTTCAACAAAGTTCTAAAAAACAATTCGAATCCTGAGGTTATAATCGAGAAAAAATAATGTTGGTGAAAATATGGGGATATTCTATGTAATAAGTGGGCCCTCGGGGGCAGGAAAAACGACGATATTAAAGGAAATATTGAGAAACGTGGATAACTTGACTTTTTCGGTTTCCTACACCACTCGTCCAAAAAGGCCAAATGAGCGAGAAGGTGCTGACTACTTTTTCGTGACCGAGGAACAATTTAAAGATCTGATAGAAAAGGATGAATTTGTGGAATGGGCATTGGTTCACGGATACTACTATGGGACCTCAAAAAAGTTCATAGAAATGGAATTGTCAAAAGGATACGATATAGTTTTAGATATAGATGTTCAGGGTGCCTTGAGTATAATGCAGAAATACAGTAATGCTGTCTTTATATTTTTGGCTCCGCCAAGCTTCGACACTCTCAAGGAAAGGCTTCTGAAGAGAAAAACGGAGAGTGAAGAAGATCTTGTCAAACGAATTGAAGATGCCAAATGGGAATTATCGAAGATATCGATGTTCGATTATATTGTAATAAATGATTCGATTGAATCCACTGTGGGAAAGATAAAATCCATAATAGAGGCAGAGCGATTACGGATAGAAAGGATAAAACTAAATGGAGGTGTCTTTTTGTCATGAGAAGAAAAAGTGGAGTGGTCTTCAATTATGATGAATTGCTTAAAAAAATTCCCTACAAGTATGCCATCCCAGTCGCTGCGGCTCGAAGAGCAGAAGCCCTAAAAGAATTTGCTAAGCCCCTTGTTAACTTGAAAACTCCAAATTTGGTTACAATCGCATTCAAGGAATTGGAACTCAGAAAAATAAAGATAAAGAACGAAGATGTCCTAAAAATATTAAAAGCGGAAGTTAAATGAATCAAATGTTATCTTGGAAAAGTTTCAAAGATATTTTGAAAGGAAAAAAAATTTTAATAGGTGTAACCGGTGGAATTGCCATATACAAATCCTTAGGGCTTGTAAGTTCGTTGGTGAAAGAAAAAGCAGATTTGAAGATCATAATGACACCAGATTCACAGAAGTTTGTGAGTAAAATAACTTTCGCATCTGTTGGAAACTGTGAGGTATTCACCGATCCTTTTGATTTCAAGATCGAGATACCTCATACAACGCTTTCAAGATGGGCAGATATTATTGTAATTGCGCCAGCAACCGCAAACACCATGGCCAAGATCGCCAATGGTTTCGCAGACAACCTTTTGACTATGACCACTTTAGCATTTAATAAATGGAAAATACTTGTTCCAACAATGAACGTGAGGATGTATGAAAACCCAATCACTTTAGAAAACATTCAAAAGCTTAAAAAGCTTGGATGGTTAATCGTAGAACCAGAGGTGGGAAGACTCGCTTGCGGAGATATCGGAAAAGGGCGATATCCAGAAAACGAGAAGATAATAGAAACGATAAAAGATTCTTTTATAGGGCGAAAGAAGATCGAAGGCCTTTCAGCTTTAGTAACAGCCGGGCCCACTGTAGAGTGGATAGATCCCGTAAGATATATCTCAAATCCTTCCAGTGGTAAAATGGGCTATGCAATAGCTAAAGAGCTCATAAAGAGAGGATTCAAAGTCACACTTATAAGTGGTCCAACTCATTTATTGCCACCGGAACAATTACAAGAATTTGTGCCTGTTGAGAGTGCCCAACAGATGTATGAAGAGACACTCAAAAGGTTTAGAAAAACTAATCTTTTGGTTATGACTGCTGCAGTCGCTGATTTCAGACCCAAAGGGAGAAAAAAACAAAAAATAAAAAAAGAAAGTCTTGAAGGATTGAATATAGAATTGGTACGAAATCCAGATATACTCAAGGAAGTCTCAAAGTTCAAAGAAAATCAGATAATTGTGGGATTCGCTGCTGAGAGTGAGGAATTATTGAAGAACGCTAAAAGAAAACTCAGTGAGAAAAAACTCGATCTCATAGTTGCAAACGATATAAGCAGAAAGGGTATAGGTTTTTCAAGCGACTACAATGAGGTAAAACTGATTCATCCCGATGGGAAGGTTGAAGAAATTGAAAGATCTAGTAAAGAATACATTGCTTATGTTATTTGTGATAAGCTCATTGATGTATTCAATGCCAAAAAGCAACTTACCTGAACCAAGGATATATGTATTTGGTTTCAAAGACCAACTCAGGATAGAGTTCGAACCTGAAATAACTCTTAAAACGCCTTCTATTATCAGCTTACGTGTCGGCTTTTTGAACTTGCCCGTCGAATTTGTTAAATCAAGCAATAACATTTGGATCTATTCAGTGAAATTACCTGCGAATTTCAAAGATTTGGATTCTTATCCTCACCTCAATCTGAGAGTGATCTTTTGGGACGAAGAAGGAAACTTTCACACCAAAAAATTCAAAGTCCAAAGTCCTTTCTATAAACATCTTAAGGTTGAGATGAAAGCTGATACCTTTTTTAGCGATGACGGTCCTTTTTTGAAAATAAAAGTAACTAAACCAATTTATTTCGAGATCACCAAGCTTTCACTTACAAATTCCTTTACCATTGATCTTGAATTTAAAACATATGGTAATGAAATCATTGCATCAATTCCGAAGGATCTGAAGGAAGAGAATTATATCTTAAAGCTTGAACTCAGAGATATCAATGATCCGGGTAACTTTATCAGACTAGAAAAAAGAATGTTTTATTTTGCAGGAATTTTAATACCATTGGATGATATAAATCCTAAGATTGTTGACAAGGTCATAATAGATGAATATAAAGTTAACAAAGGAGATACGATCTCCTACATAGCCCAAAAATACAAAATTTCCCCTAAAAGCATAATGATGATAAACAACATAAATGATCCTCGAAAACTGTTGGCAGGTCAAACAATAAAAATAGGCAACTTGATCTTTGAACCTTCAAAGATCAAAATATTAGTGGACCTTTTTCACTCAAAAATGTACATATACTACAAAGACCATCTACTGAAAAAATTACCAGTAGCCGTTGGAAGGGCAGATGCAACCCCTCCCGGTGTGTACACGGTGATGGAAAAGAGAAAAAACCCTGCTCTGTATTGGAACGGTGAGATAATACCGCCAGGATCTCTGGTAAATGGTCTTGGAACGAGATGGATAGGCTTATCCGATCCACAGTATGGGATCCATGGGACAACCAAACCTTGGGAAATAGGTAGGAGAATTTCTCATGGATGCATAAGACTCAGAAACGAGGATGTGGAGAAGCTCTTTGAATTCGTTCCTATAGGCACAGAAGTGATCACTGTTGAAAATTTGGATACAATTCCAGAGATCCTAACAGAAAACATGATATTTGCACAGAAAAGAGGTTCGATGAGAGAATGAAAAGATACACCACAAAGATATACACACCAGCTGGAGACATTTCAATAGAATCTGATGAAAGTGGTAAAAAGGTTTTCAAAATTGAGCTTGGTCATCAAAAATCGGAAAAGTTGATATGCGAAAACCGTGAGATTGAAATCGTGAAACAGCTCTGTGAGTATTTGAAAGGCAAACGCAAAGAATTCAACATAGAATTTGAGTTGAAAGGTACCGATTTTCAAATAAAGGTTTTAAAAGAACTCATGAAAGTACCTTACGGTACTACAATAACCTACAAGGAACTTGCCGAAAGAGTAGGGAATTCCAATGCAGCCAGGGCTGTTGGAAATGTGGTTGCAAGTAATTACCTTCCAATAATTATCCCATGTCATAGGGTTGTATCAAAAAGTGGTTTGGGTGGCTTCGGTGGAGGAATCGGATGGAAAAAGTTTCTTATTGATCTTGAAAGGAGAAATACTAAGTGAGTCTGAGAGATGAGTCACTCAGAAAGCATAAAAAATGGCATGGAAAGATAGAAATTGTGTCAAAAGTAAGAATAAACACTTCTGAGGATCTCGCTATAGCTTACACTCCGGGTGTAGCAGAGCCCTGTAAAGAAATAAGCAAAAACATAGAAAAAATCTATGATTACACCATAAAATCTAACACGGTTGCTATTATAACAGATGGAAGCGCTGTTCTCGGACTTGGAAATATTGGTTCAAAAGCCGCGTTACCTGTTATGGAAGGCAAGGCCGTTTTATTCAAAGAATTTGCAGATATAAATGCATTTCCCATATGTCTAGATACGGAAGATCCAGAAAAAATAATAGAGACAGTTAAACTCATATCACCCGCTTTCGCTGGAATAAATTTAGAAGATATAGCCGCCCCAAAATGTTTTCTGATAGAAGAAAGACTCAAAAAAGAGTTAGATATACCAGTTTTTCACGATGATCAGCATGGAACAGCCATAGTTGTGCTTGCAGGATTGATAAATGCCCTTAAAATCGTTGGGAAGGATATAAAGAATCTGAAAGTTGTTATAAACGGTGCAGGTGCTGCTGGAATCGCGATTGCTAAGCTTCTTCTGAAATTCGGCATTAAGAATATAGTACTCTGTGATAAGAAAGGAATCTTACACAAAGATGAAGACTGGCTGAATTTCGCCCAAGCTGAATTGGCATTGAAAACCAATCCAGAGGGACTGAGGGGAAGCTTAGAAAAAGCCATTATTGGTGCAGATGTTTTTGTGGGGGTATCTGCTGGAAATGTAGTTACACGTGAGATGATAGAGTCAATGAATGACGAACCTATAGTTTTTGCAATGGCGAATCCGATACCAGAGATAATGCCTGACGAAGCAAAAAGAGCTGGAGCTAAAATTGTAGGAACTGGTAGATCCGATTTTCCAAATCAAGTTAACAACGTATTGGCCTTTCCAGGAATATTCAAAGGGGCTTTAAAATGTAGAAAACAGATAACGGATGAGATGAAAATCGCCGCGGCATATGCAATAGCTAAAATGGTGCCCGAAAAAAAATTATCCGTTGACAACATACTTCCAAAAGCCTTTGAACCAAAAATCGCAGATAAAGTAGCAGAGGCTGTGATTAAAGTTGCAAACGGAGGTCGATTTTTTTGAATTTTGTCTTTGATCTTGGAGGTGTTTTGGTAAATTACGATCCCAAAAGATACGTACAGAAGATCGTAGGCTCAGATAAGGCAGAAATATTGAAAAACATTATTTTCGACAGTCCGGAATGGATCGAGTTAGACAAAGGAACTCTTGATGAAAGTGAAGCTGTAAGGATCTGGGGGAAGAAAAATCCTGAATATTCACAATATATAGAGCTGATCATGAAAAATTGGGATGAGATGTTAACACCGAAATACGAGAATATAAGACTATTAAAACCTTTAAAGAATATGGGACACAAGTTGTACATTCTTTCCAACTTCCATGAGGAAGCTTTTAAAAACGTATCCGAGAAATACTCCTTTTTCGGATTATTCAATGGGATGGTGATTTCCTACAAAGAAAAAACCGTGAAGCCTGAAGAACGAATTTACCGAGTTTTAATCAAAAGATATGGAATAAATCCAAGTGATACTGTGTTCATAGATGATAGTATGAAAAACATAGAAACTGCAGAGAGATTGGGTTTTAAAGTTTTTTTATATGTAAAACATTCAAAACTCATTGAGTTTTTGAGCAAACTCCTTGGGGGTGCTATAATTGAGGCTTGAAAACTTTTTTCGTGTTGGAACACCTGCCGTTGTTATCGCAACAGGCCAAATAGGTATCAGCCACGGAAAAACAGCCTATGGTATTCTCCGACACAGTAGGGTTCTGAAACCAGTATGTATCTTGGATGAATGTCACGAAGGAGAAGACATAAGGAAAGTTCTCCCAGATTTGAGATCTTCCATTCCTATAGTGTCGAACATAGAAACGGCGAAAAATCTCGGTGCTGAGGTTGCCATTGTAGCTGTGGCAAGTGTTGGGGGAGTATTGCCCGATGAGGTTAGAAAACACATAAAGAAAGCTATAAATTCCAAAATGGATATAATTTGTGGACTTCATTACAGACTTTCAGAAGATCCTGAATTTTCATCCTTGGCAGCTGAAAATGGCGTGAAAATCGTGGATGTAAGAAAACCACCAAAAAATTTAAAAATCTTCGATGGATCGATTTTAAACAGAAATTCTTACGTGATAGATGTGCTTGGTACCGATTGTGTAATAGGAAAAAGGACAACGGCTGCTCAATTGTGGTTAAAAACCTTGCAACTAAACTGGAAGTCAGGATTCGTTGCTACAGGTCAAACCGGGATCATGATCGGTGCAGATGAGGGCATTGCCCTGGATGGAGTTCCATCCGATTTTGTGCCGGGAGTCATGGAACAAATGATAAAAAATGTTGAAAAACTTGGAAAGGAAATCATTTTCGTCGAAGGTCAAGCTGCTATACTTCACCCTGCATACGGTCAAGTTACATTGGGATTACTGTATGGAAGCATGCCAGATGCTGTCATATTGGTCCATGATCCTTTCAGAAAAGAAATGAGTGCATTCGAACAGTTCAGCATGAATGACTGGAAAAAAGAGCTTGAAATAATCGAAAAACTCGGAAAAACCACTGTGATAGCTTTGGCTTGTTTGAGTGATGAAGGAGTTGAGAGATTACAAAGAGAAACTGATCTACCAGTTGCGAATCCTTTAAAAGAAGAAGGATTGAATACCTTAATACTGGCGATTAAAAAAGCTATCACAGCAAAGATATTGAATAAAAGGAGGATGAGCAATGAAAGCATATCCTGAGTGCTTTGCTTGCATATTCGATCAAGCAATAAGAGTTCTTAGAAAAAGCAAATTTGGGAATGACGACGAAAAAATCTGGAATTCTCTTTTAAAAGTGACAAATAGTGTAAAAGACATTCCTTATGGCCTTACACCAGCACAACTTGCTGAACATTTTTACCCTCTCTTATCAGAAATAACAGGTATATCAGATCCATATAAAGAAGAAAAGGAATATTCGAATGACTTGATGCTCAATATCTATGATGATTTAAAAAATTACATTTTAGATTCTGCATCACCTATTGTGTTAGCCATAAAGGCTTCCATAGCTGGTAATATGATAGATTTTGGTGTTCCGGAATTTGATCCATCTGGAATTGAATCCAAAATCATTCAAGTCATTAAAGAAGGAAAATTCGGTATAGACGACTCTAAAGAGTTTTTAGACATGTTAAATGATTCCAAAAAGCTTCTTTTCATACATGATAACTGTGGTGAAGTCGTCATGGATAAATTATTAATAGAAATTATAAAACTTTTCTTCTCTCACATTGAAGTGATATCCGTGGTTAGAGATGGACCAATAATAAACGACGTAACACTGAATGAAGCCAGACAAATCCATCTGGACGATTTAGCAAGCTTGATCACCACAAACGCAAAACTCCCTGGGTTAGTACCAGAACTGATGTCAGAACAATTGGAGAATGAATGGGAAGAAGCAGATATAATAATTTCGAAAGGCCAAGGAAATTTTGAAGGTATAGAAGATATTGCAGATAAGAGAGTCTTCTTCCTTCTGAGAGCAAAATGCGATGTGATTGCAAAGTATCTGAACGTTGAAAAGGGTGATTTAGTAATTAAAAGAGGATTCAAGATAAATTAAGAATTATTTAATTGCTTTGAACAATGGGAAAGTGTATACTTCCTATAAACACTATTGAAAAGGAGTTGATGAATATGAAACTGGGGTGCTTGAGCACCTAAAAATTACAAGAAAGATAAGGAATCTCTCCTTACAGGTCCTCACGTGCTTGAAGTTTCCTGATCCCTCCCATTACAGCTTCAGAAGCATTTTCAAGAGTATCAAGGAAGACCTTAAAATTGCCCTCGAAAATGATCCGTCTGCTGAGTCAAAATGGGATATTATATTATTCTCGACATCGTTTCATGGATTGATACTGTATAGAATTTACAACGCTCTTTGGTATAGTGGACATAAATTGAGTGCGAAAATTTTACATTATTTGTCAAAGACGTTATTTCACATGGATATTCATCCTGCTGCCAAAATCGAGCCTGGAGTATTGATAGACCACGGTTTTGGTGTAGTGATAGGTTCCACAGCATCCATTGGAAAAGGAACCATAATATATCATGGTGTCACACTGGGAACACGTAGGATCGTCGATGGTAAAAGACATCCAGATATTGGTGAGAATGTTTTGATCGGTGCAGGTGCAAAAATCCTTGGACCAATAAAAATAGGCGACAACGTTCAAATAGGAGCAAACAGTGTTGTACTTGACGATGTTCCCGAAAACTCAAAGGTTGCGGGCATTCCTGCAAAACCGTTGAAAAAATCCAATTCAAAGGAAAAAGTATGCTGCAAATTGGAGGGGGTAACCTGAAAATATCGCATGATTATAATAACAAATACAAAAGTTACCTGATTATCCACTGGTTAATCAAATTGAAACCTTGCTTTGATATAATCAATTTGAAAAATGCAAAATTATAATACTGAAAAACCAGCTTCTTGTATAATCCCGAGAATATGGCTCGGGAGTTTCTACCAAACGGCCGTAAACCGTTTGACTACAAGAAGCGGGGTTAAGGTAGTGAATAAAAATATTCATTCCCGCCCTGCTTCTTGGGTGGGATTTTCTTTTAGGAGGTGAAGTTTTTGAAATTACTCTACGAAGGAAAGGCAAAGAAAGTTTGGGAAATCGATGATGAGAGAGTTTTAATTGAATTCAAAGACGATGTTACAGCATTCGATGGCCTCAAAAAAGATCAATACAAAGGAAAGGGATTCTTGAACAAAAAAGTATCTGATCATTTCTTTGAAATCCTTGAAAATAATGGTATTAAAACGCATTACATCAAAAGCATCGATGATAGAAACTTCGAGGCTTGGAAAACCACAGTATTACCCTTGGAGGTTGTGGTAAGAAACTATACAGCCGGTAGCTTCTGTAGAAGGTACGGAGTTGAAAAGGGTAAAAAACTTTCCAAACCTTTGGTTGAATTCATGATAAAGAGTGATGAACTTCATGATCCTCTGATTTGTGAGGATTCAATCTTGCTTTTGAACCTTGTCACAGAAGAAGATTTAAAGTATATAAAAGAAACGGCTCTAAAAGTGAACGAGATACTTTCTGGTGAGCTATCGAAAGCAAATTTGATTCTTGCCGATTTTAAACTTGAATTTGGAAAAAAAGCTGATGGGGAAATACTGTTGATAGACGAAATAACACCCGATACCTGTAGATTTTGGGATAGCGAAACTTTGGAATCTCTCGACAAAGATGTTTACAGGGAGGACAAGGCCGATTTATTGACAACCTATGAAGAAGTCGTTAGGAGGTTGGGATTATGAGATTTTTAGCCAAAATTATTGTTGAACCAAAGGATGGGGTCTTAGATCCACAGGGGAAAGCTTCCATGAAGGTTGTAAAAAGACTTGGATACGATTTCGTGGATGATATAAGGGTCGGAAAACATATAACCGTTGAATTGCAAGCCTCCAGCAAGCGAATAGCAGAGAAAATAGCCGATGAACTTGCATATAAGATATTTGCCAATCCAGTGCTTGAAAAATATGAGGTCAATGTCTTAGAATCGAGAAAAACAGAAGTGATAAAAAAATGATAGCATTGAAAGCTTGCGTGATAGTTTTTCCAGGTACTAATTGCGATAGAGACACCTATTTTGCTTTGGCAGAAATCTTGAAAATTCCCACAGATTATATCTGGCATGATTTTGATAGGGTTCTCGATTATGATATTGTTGCTCTTCCCGGTGGATTTTCTTACGGTGATTACATTAGAACAGGTGTTTTTGCCCGCTTCTCACCAGTCATGAGATCTGTTGAAAGATATGCACTCGAGGAGCGTGGATTGATAATTGGAATATGTAATGG
>Ga0209834_10001917_pt1 | contig 11282 bp, 12 predicted proteins | sample Mar14236cmmetaG_FD_184134 | JGI IMG/M metagenome (GOLD analysis project Ga0209834, IMG submission 184134) | Marine hydrothermal vent microbial communities from Guaymas Basin, Gulf of California to study Microbial Dark Matter (Phase II) - Marker... ...
ATCCCTTCTCTTATAGTTTCTGTCGTACTTTTGCCACTATACAGCATCATTCCGCCAGCCAGCGCCGCAACAAGCGCCAGCCCGAGTATCACCACTGCTATGATTTTCTTTTTAAATTCCATGCCACATCATCCCCCTTCCGGTTTTTGATGTTGTCCTCGTGATTTATCCGGTCAGTAAATCTTTTCAACGACCTTTCCACCTGACACCTTTCTCATCCTTACTTTACCCGTTGAGAGGTCAAGGTAGATTGTTCTGCCCCCTTTTCCGCCGGTATCCTCGGCCACGAGCTTGATTCCAAGCCTCTTCAGCCCCCTCTTGGCGGTCTCTACGTTCCTCGCCCCTATCTTGAGCTGGTCGCTGGCAACGTTGGTAAACATGTGCGCCCCCCCGAAGATTTTTGCCTCACTCCTTCTGGGGTTGCCGCCGAGCTTTTGGAAGTCCTTTAAGAGAAGTTGCAGGCCTGTATCGACGTATTTGGCAGGATTGCCTTTGTTTCCGTAGTGTGTTGCTTCAGGCAGGAGGGCATGGAGCAGACCACCCACCTTTTTGAGGGGGTCGTACAGGGTTATGCCGACACAGCTGCCTAACCCGTATGTGCTTATTATCCCGACCTTCTTTCCGACGGCGTAGTCGCCGATCCCTACCTTTATCTCCTGCAAGTTTCACCCCTCGTCAGGTTCGTTCTCTTTTGGCGTGTTTGAATTGTCGGACTGCGATATGAGTTCGATGTCCTTGACCTGAGCCTCCAGCCGTCCAACCAGTTTATCAAATGCCTCTCTGGTAGGTACGAGGTAGAACAGACTCTCAATCCCCGTGGTTGATTGATAAAAGCGCGTCCGGAAGATAATGACCTCCTGAACGTCCCGGAGGTCCGGTCTGGCAAGTTCTTTCTCTACGTCGTACAGGCTCTCAGCCTGCTTTGGGGGACTGAGTGAAACGGGTTCTTTAATGAGCTTGGCCAGTATGTCGGTATAGGCTGAGATGAGTATGTTTCCGATCTCCCTTATTGCCGAGCGACCCATATCATCTATTCCTTCATCATCAAGCTCTATGCCAAGGAGCAGCGATACGAGTGCTTGAGCGCTTTTCTTTGGAAATTGGAGGATGGTAAGGCCGCTGAGTCCCTCGGTTATGTCGAACATCACGACGAAGCTGTTGCTTATCCCCTCCGAGGTGAGGGTAGCTAGGAACTTTGGCCGGGAGATAACATCGACCGCAGGGGGGTCCATTTCAATTTCGCCTATCATGTTTGAGAGTGCAGTCAGCGCGTGACTCATCGCTATGTTGGACGCCTCTCGGAATATGTCCTGATACCACTCAGAAAACCAGCTTTTATACTCAGTCATGCAAATCCCTCCAGGAGAGTGTCTATAATCTTCTTCATGGAAATTGGGTGGGGGAGTATCATGAAGTGTTCCCTGAACTCGACGCCCTCTACCATCATCTGGGTCTTTAGAAGCATGGTGTAGTCACAATACTGGCCTATGTCCGCGAGCGCAAAGTCGAGTATTGCGGGGCAAAAATCAATAGCCAGGTCGGGCGGCGTCTGGTTTATCTCGATTCCAAGGAACTCACTGAGTGCGTTGGCAAAGGCGGATATCAGGATGTTGCCGGTCTCCGTTACTGCGGACTGCACCATCTCGTCAAGCTCCGTGGTGCTTCCAGTAGGCATTCCTGTCATGAGATCAAACATTGCAAGGGCGTCCTCAAAATCCATGAAAAAGAACGCATGGCCGTCAAAGCCGCCGCTCAACTGTATGTACACCGCTGTCTTTATGTCCTCCCCGACCTTCTCCGGGACCGCCTTGATAGATGTTATGTCGATCTCCGGCACCGTGATGTTGACCGTCAGTCCGGTCATTTCGCTGAGGGCATCGGCTGCCCTGGATGCGCCTATGTTGAAGGTCTCTACTAACGCGCTCTTGGCGAACTCATCGAGGTTCTTTATGTGCTCTTCGTAGTTCTCATATTCCACTGCCACCACCACCGAGAAGTCCATTTATCTCAATGATCGGGACGACGCTACCGTCGCCGAGTATGGTCGCTCCGGCGAAGCCGCTGACATGTGCGAGCATCTTGCCGAGACTCTTGATGACTATGTCCTTCTTGTGGAGGAGTTCGTCGACGCCAATTGCCACCTTCTGGGCACCAAGGTCAACTACTATGGCAGGGAACTCGTCTTTCTCTGGTACGGGCAGCCCAAAGAGCTCGTGGAGCATTATCACGGGTATTATCTCACCGCGGAGTACTATGACGTGCTTTCCACCTATGCTCTTGAGGTTTTCACGTTTTATCTCAATGCTCTCAAGGATGTTGTTTATTGGCACTGCATAGACCTCGCCCTGCACTTCAATGAGAAGCGCCTGGATGATGGCCATGCTGATCGGTAGCTTTAGAACAAACGTGCTGCCCTTACCAACCTCGCTTTTGACAGATATAGTGCCATTCAGGCTCTTAACAACGTCCTTTACGACGTCCATCCCCACGCCCCTTCCAGAGACGTCAGTGACCTGCTCTTTGGTGCTGAACCCCGGCAGGAAGATTAGATTTATGGCTTCCTCGTTGCTCATCTCCGTGGCCTGCTCCGGTGTTATGAGGCCTTTCTCAATGGCCTTGCGTTTTATCTTCTCGGGGTCAATACCACGGCCGTCATCGCGGACTATTATCTCGACGTGGCTTTTCTCACGTTTCGCTATGAGTTCCAGCTTCCCCGCGCGCGGCTTTCCGAGTTTCTCCCTCTCTTCGGGGGGTTCAATTCCGTGGTCTACGGCGTTCCTCAGGAGATGGACGAGAACGTCGCCCAGTTTGTCGAGTATCGTCCTGTCGACCTCTATCTCTGCGCCCTCAACGATGAACTCGACATCCTTCCCCATTTTCCTTGCCAGCTCACGAACCATGCGGGGGAACTTATTGAAGACTTCAGCCACGGGTGTAAGGCGCATCTCCATTATATCGTCCTGGAGCTCTGTAAGAAGTCTTGAGAGCGTTGAAAGTGTTTCGAGAAGCTCCCTGTCGCCTAGTCTCTCGGCTATTTGCTCCAGACGGCCCTTGTTGATGACAAGCTCGCCCACGAGATTCATAAGCCTGTCAAGGTGAGAGACGTCGACCTTGATAATCTTTGACACCTTGACCTTTGGAGTTTTCGCGGTCTGGTGTGTCTTAGGTTTGCCCTCCGCTTTCTTTTCCACTTGCTGTTCGGGACCCTTCAATTCCTCTCTCGTCTCCTTGGTTTTTACCTTGCTGCTGTCCCCTCCCTCAACCCTGACGTCTTCCACGTCAGGATGCCTGCGCACAGTCTTGACAATGTCATCGGGCGGCACTCCAGATACCATCGAGACCTTGAAATAGTGATCATCGGTGAGGTTACCGTCTTGAATAGCCGCAGTGTCGGGGATGGTCCGCTGAATAGCTCCAAGTTTTTGAATATCCTGCAGAATTAGGTAGGAACGGACTCCTTTCAAAGGAGCGTCTTTCTGGAGGTACACCGTGACAGTGTATGCCCTGGTTTCTTGCCCTGGTGTGGGACGATATTCCTCCACCTCGACTCTTTCGACCTCGGGGTGTCTCATCACCACATGCTTAAGCCGTTCGGGGTCCTCATTAGTGGCCACAAGAAACTCCAGAACGTCAACGTCGGCCTTCCCATCCTCTATGGTCTCTCTATCCGGTTTCGTTTCGATTATCTCGCCAAGCTCTTCCAAGTCTGAGAGTATTAGAAAGGCACGTACACCCCTGAGCTGGGCATCTTTGTGGAAATAAACTTTAATTCTGTACTTTGGAAGCCCCATGTCCTCCCCGGAGGATGTTGTCTTCTCAACTTTGACATCTGCCCCCTCGGGCTGTCTTATTTCTTCTTTTTCTTCAGTTATGTGCTCACGGGGCTGTGTACTGGGAGTAGCTTTTTCTACCGGCTCACTTCCCTCAAAGAACCTTTGAGCCTTTTTAAACAGCTCTTCGATGTCAAGGTCTCCTTCGCTCCCGCTCTCCTCTATGCTGTCCACCATACTTTCAATGGCATCGAGGAACTCAAGAAGAACGTCTATGAGGCCCGGAGTTGGCTCAATCTTCCCGCTTCTGACGAGTTCAAACAGATTCTCCATTTTATGGGCAACTTCACTAAGCCTCATAAAGCCCATAGTTGCCGCGGTACCCTTGAGCGTATGTGCGTCCCTGAATATCTGGTCAATCATAGCCTTTTTTTCGTCCTCGCTCCCGCCTTCTTTGACTATCTTCTCCAGCGAGAGTATAGCGTTGCTGAGGCTGTCTATCCTGTCCCTTGCATCCGCAAGAAACTCATCTAAGTACTGAGAAAGATCCTCCACCGGCACCACCCCGGTTAATCTTGTTTACTGCCATCACCACGGTCTCGGCGATTTTATCAAGGGGAACGACGTAATCGACCATGCCAGTTTCAATGGCTGCCTTTGGCATTCCAAAGATTATCGACGTCTCCTTGTCCTGGGCTATGGTGATGCCCCCCTTCTTTTTAATCGCGGCTATGCCCTGAGCACCGTCGCGACCCATTCCGGTCATTACTACCCCCACAGTCCTTCTCCCAAAGATGTCGGCCACGGTTGTCATCATTGGGTCTGCGGCGGGCCGCACCCCGTGGACCTTCGGCTTCTTGTTGAGTGTTATGATGGGCTTTCCTCCCCTCATCTTCACTTCCATGTGGTAGTCTCCGGGGGCGACGTATCCTTTGCCCTCCTCGATGGGCTCGCCATCCTCTGCTTCCTTGACATCTATCTTGCTGACACTGTCAAGCCTCTTAGCGAACGATTTGGTGAATCCAGGTGGCATGTGCTGCACCAGGAGCACCGCTGCCTTTAGATTGTCGGGGAACTTGGGGAACACCTTGAGGAGGGACTGCGGGCCGCCTGTTGACGAGGCCATGGCTACCACTGTCTTAGCTAAGATGCTGGGTTTTCTGACCTTTGTTTTCTGTGCCCTTAGCAGCCGCGTCCTTCTAATCTCGAGGAACCTCCGGGGGACTCTTGCAGCTTCTTTGACCTTTGCGATAATTTCCTCCCTCATCTCGTTCATGTTTATGGAAATGGAGGAACTCGGCTTGGGTATGAAGTCGATGGCCCCGTATTCGAGGGCCTTTATCGTGGCCTCGGCACCTTCCTGGGTCAGGGCGCTGACCATAATTACTGGAGTTGGGCTCTGCTTCATTATCACCCTGAGGGCGTCGAGGCCGTTCATACGGGGCATCTCGATGTCGAGTGTTACCACGTCCGGCTTGTGGAGCTTGACCAGATTAATGGCTTCTATTCCATCCCTTCCCTCACAGCAGACTTCAAGCTCTGGGTCGGAGTTGATTATATCCCTAAGTATCTTCCTCATGAACGCCGAATCATCGACGACCAGCACCCTAATTTTTCTGCCGGATGAGTTCAACGGCATTTAACCACCCTCAGCCAGACAGCACACGATTTATTTCCTCCACCACTTTGGGGGCTTGGAACGGCTTGACGATATAGCCTGAAGCGCCCGCTTTTAGGGCTTCCATGACCTTTCCTTCCTGGCCGACGGCAGTAATCATAAGTATCTTGGCGTTTGGGTCAATCTGTTTTATCTCCTTCACGGCGGTAATCCCATCCATTTCGGGCATGACTATGTCCATAGTCACAAGGTCTGGATTGAGTTCCTGGTACTTCTGGACTGCTTCCTTCCCATTTGCGGCTTCTCCAACGACCTGGTGGCCTGCTTGAGTTAGTATTTTTTTCAGCAGCATGCGCATAAACGCCGCATCATCCACGATCAAAACCCGTGCCATGGCCCTTCACCTCCCAGGTTCTTGCGATATATCCTCGCGATGAGGTCATGCAATTTAAACAGCCTGGCAGAGTTGCCAAGTATGGTTTCGGTCTTACCGAGGATGAGGTAACCGTGGTCTTCGAGAGAGTTATATAACCTCGCGAATATGTCCTCCTGAGCATCCTTCTTTACGTAGATCAGTACATTGCGGATGAATATTACATCGAAGCCCTTTGGATACGTCGGACTGAAGAGGTTGAACTGCTGGAACTTGATCAGGCGCTTTATCATGGGTGAGACCCTGTAGCGCTCCTCGCTTATCTTAGTGAAATACTTGGGTATCATGTGCTTCGGCACCTGTTTCTCCACGGCGTCTGCGGGATACTCTCCCTTTATGGCCGTCGCCAAAGCTTCCCTGTCTATATCAGTTGCCAGTATTTGCACCCTAAACCCGCCGAGGTTTTCACCCAGGGCTTCGTAGAGGGTCATAGCTATGGAGTAGGGCTCCTGTCCAGTGGAGCACGCGGCACTCCATATCTTAATGGTGCTTGTGTGGTGCTCCTTCTTGTAACTAACAAGTTCTGGGATAATCTTCTTCTCGAAGGTTTTCCAGACCACGGGGTCCCTGAAGAACTCTGTGACGTTTATTGCCACAGTGAGTAGCAGTTCATCAAGCTCCTGCTTGTTTGTCTTTATTACGCGGTAGTAGTCCGTGTAGCTGTCTATACCAAGCTTTCTCATCCTTGCCCTTATGCGCCGTATAAGGTACGTGTCCTTGTAGGCGTCGCTGCTAACCTTCAGGTGCCGGAATAACTCCCTCTTGATCCTTAGATAGCCGGGGTCATTTACATCCATCATTTGGGCCACGCATCCATTAGGGATTCTCCTACGTGTTTTGGGTTGCTATTGCAGACTTTGCAGAATTCCTGAGAGGTTTGCATAAAAAATCTTTATGTGTAGCTGGTTGTGTAGGTGCATAGGTAGGCGGTTACGCCGCAACCGATTATCCTATTAACGCGTATTAAAAGTTATCACATACATACGAAAATCTTTTATCTCTTGATATACGTCAGATAAATAGTGGCACTGGAGGTGTGGCCATTGACTCGTGCAGTCACAATAGCGGCGGTGAGTTCAGTAGCACTTGTTACTCTTGCCGGGACTATGGCATCTCCCTTGGCGGGGCTTGCACTCGGCCTGGTCTCCGCCGCCGCCGTCTCTACCCGCCTCTCGAGGCGGGATGATGAGTTGAGTAGGGTCCTGGATGCCATCGAAGCCCTGTTGGATGGGAAGAGCGTCGACCTTTCAAAGTTTGGGGCAGAAACTGCAGCCCGAATAAATGCCATTCAAGACAGGATAAGGGCCTCCGGTGAAGGGAATGCGGAAGTTATGCAGATTTCAGTCCCGCCCGAGGTTGATACACTTCTTCACAATCTTACAGATGTGAGAAAGAAACTGTCCTCCATCCGGCAGATTCTTGACGTGGAAATCAGTGTGGAACACGATGAGCTTACGAGTGCTGTTGAGAAGGAACGTTCCACCATTGCCGAGCTGGGGGACTACATCCAGACTCTTACCGTAGGTATAGAGGAGATGAACACCCAAGCACAGGCACTCACCGACTATGCTCTTGAGACTGCCAATATGGCCGAGACCGGGAAGCGCATCTCCGACAACGTTGCCCTCAACGTTGCCAGCATTAACGAGGTTAATCAGGACATGGAAAAGGCGGTTTCTATACTCGTGGAGCACTCCAAGAGAATAGGCGAGATAGTTGAGGTTATCGGCAGTATAGCGGAGCAGACCAACTTGCTCGCATTGAACGCTGCCATTGAAGCCGCCAGAAGTGGTGAGCACGGCAGGGGCTTCGCCGTCGTTGCAGAGAACATCCGCAAACTGGCGGATCAGTCAAAAAAGTCCACTGACCAGATTGCGGAGCTCATCAGGGACATGCAGGAAAGTATTGATACTGTCGTGAGTTCGATAAGGCAGGAGTTCAAGGTCACCGAGGAGATAAAGGACGCGGTTCAAGAACTCATAGCGGCCTTTGATGACATAGCCAGGAGAGCCAACGAGACGGCCAATATGATAAAGGAACTCTCTGACACCATAGAAGGGCAAGCTCAGTCTGTTCAAATGCTTATGGACACCATTGATGGCGTTTACACCCTTCAGGACGAGGTGTCCAACCTGATGCTTCAGGTTGTTGAGTCCTTCACTGTGATGCAGTCTCGGTTGGATGAAATACGAAACGGTCTTAAGGGCATTGAACACTCAATAACGGAGTCAAAGGAACTCCTTGAAAAGGTTGGTACCGTTGGGAGGTGATAGGATGGCCGAGATTCAGGTTGTGGCCTTTATGGTTGGAAACGAGGAGTTTTGTCTTGATATTTCAAAGGTCCGGGAGATAAAGGAAATGATGCCAATAACCCGCGTGCCCAACTCCCCGGACTTCGTTGAGGGTGTCATAAACCTTCGCGGACAGATAACGACCGTTGTAAACCTCAGGAAGCTCCTTGGATACTATGACCCCGATGAAGACCTCTCAAAGAAGAAAATAATCATTGCAGAGGTCAAAGGCGAGGTAATAGGCATAATCGTGGATTCGGTCTCAGATGTCATAACCCTAACGGACGAGCAGATAGATCAGCCGCCGAAGACTCTCAGTAGCAGGGTTGACATCCGTTACATAAAGGGCATAGCCAAAATAAACGACGGAGAGAGGCTTCTCATAATGGTCGACCTTGACAAGCTACTCGGTGATGAGCTCTAAAGCAGGTCGAGCTCTTTGAGTATTTCCTCCACGCTTTTGTTGTTTTCCTCTTTGATGTCCTCTTTTTTGGCATCGAGTCTCAGCATGAGTCTCTGCACTTGCTCTTCCAGCCGTCTCAGTTCCTCGAACTGGTGCCGCAGTTTTTCATAGAATTCCTTCTCGACCGGTGTAACAGGTATCGGCTCCTGAAGCCCTTCTGCTATTCTGTCAAGCTCGCCGGCGAGTTCATAAACTATTCTGTGGATATGGATAAAGCTCTTCTCCGGGTTCAGCTCCTTCTCTTTTCCGCCCTTGTCGGCCTTCATTGGTATATTGAGCCTCTTCACTTTAACAATTATGTCGTTGAACGTTGCATAGACGTTCTCGTCCGGAAGGGACACTACAGCCAGCTTACGCAAGTTCTTTAGGAGTTCTATGATATTCTCCTTGAGCTCCCTGAACTCCGTCTGTCCGTGTCCCGTGAGGACGTAAACTTTGGCTATGTCCCTTAGGGATAGCAAGGCTCTTTTTGCCTCGGCCATGCCGGCGCTGAGTTTTTCTGGTTGAAGGGCCACGGCGGCTTTGATGACTTCCAAAAACTCCTCGACTTCAGTCTGCTTCCTCCTTTCTATGGCCTCCTCGAGGTGCTCGATCTCTTCCTCGAGCTCTGAGAGGAGCTCCCTCTTCAGTTCTTTCCTGAGTACACTTTTGGTCTTCTCCAGCTCCTTCTCAAGTGATTCGATGTGCTGGTTTGTTCTGTCAAGTTCAAGCCTGACGTTACCAAGCTCGTAATCCATCTTTGTTTCGAACTTTTGGAGCTCTTTAAGGGAATCTTCCAGTTTGCTGAGCCTCTCTTCCATTGCCCTGAGCACCTGGCCAACTTCTTCTCTGACCCCCGTTTTCCCCGAAGAGACGCTTGACCTGACGTTCCTTATCTCTGACTCCAGCTCTTCCTTTAATTTTGAGAGCTGGGACTCAAGCTCGCCGAGTCCCTCTTTGAGCTCAAAGTGTCTGGCCAGGACTTTGTTCGTCACGTCCCTGACGTAGTACACCAGAACAATGGCAACTCCCGCAGTAACGGCGAGCTCGGTTATCATAGCTATACCACCTGGCTTCAGCTAAATAATCTATGCGGTTATAGTATTTAGATTTTATGGCTCTTTTTATTGTGTGGACTATGTATGTTGTAGAGAATCACACGATGAATTGGACATGACACATATTGTTGGAATGTTGTTTTTAGTGTCAATATGGTGCAATTCTTAACCGGAAACTCTATAATTTTGGGCTGGTTATTAATAATACACTCATTGGATTAAATAAGTAATGGACTATGTCCATAATCTAACCAAAAAAGTTATATATTATTTGAAGAGTAGGTAACGTGTGAAACATTGGAAGTTGCAGTAGTCTCAGTGATCCTTCTGGGCTATAATCAGACACAAAAAGCTGGCCATGAGCTCAGGGGGGGCGGAAAAATGGACTCTGTGATCATTGATCCACAGGTGTTGCGGTCTCTCCACCGTAGCGAACTGAGGAAGAAAATACTGATGTACTTAAGCGAAATATATCCCTCTGCAACGTACCTCTCGGAGATAGCGAGAGTAATCGGTTCTGACCCGTCAAACGTTAGAGGGGCCCTGGTTGGTCTCGGCAACCGCTACAACGGTGAGAGTTCTCTTGTGTACCTTGGTCTTGTGGAGGAGGTTTCTAATAATGGCTTCAAATACTACCGCCTGACAGATTATGGGAAGAAGGTTGTGAAGTACCTCAAGGACTATTACCACTATTACAGGAGATTTATGTGAGGTGATACTATGAACCCTGTAGATGCCGTCGATGTCAACATCGAGCACATGATTAAGTTTTCGGTACTTGACCTGGTTCGCCTTGGTATCAAGCATGGAGTGTCCACATTCCTTGCAGGGGAACCAACTGTTCAGGAATTGGTGGATGAAGTGAATCTTCCCAACCGGAACCTTCTACTCAGTTTCGTAGAGGCTCTCAAGAGCTTGAAGATAGTCGAAGAGAAAAATGGCAGGCTGCACCTTAATGGTTTCTCTTACACCATCAACGTACCGGATGAGAGGTATGACCTTCTCGTCCCAGACTGGGTTTCCGTTCATGAGGAAATCTACCGTATGGTAGATTATGCGTTCATAACCCCTGTTCATCCCCACGTTCTCATGGACTTTGACAGGGATGCTGACTTCTGGGACATACGCATGAGCACGAGGTTCTCCCGCCTCTACCGTGAGGCTATGGCCCAGGTGGCAGGCGTTAAGCCGGGAATGCATGTCCTAGACGTTGGCTGTGGTTCGTATTCCCCACTCCAGTTTGGAGAGATGGTGGGATACAATGGCTTCTACCTCGGCATCGATTACTCCTCGGCGCTCGTTGAGATAGCCCGTGCCCGTGTCGAAGACAAGAGCCTGCCTGTGGAGCTCAAGGAGATGGATGCGAAGCTTATAAGGCCAGTAAACGAGTACGATGCCGTGTTCCTAAGCTTTGTCCTTGAGTACGTCGATAACGTCTCTGCAATACTTAAGCGTGCTGTGGAATCTCTCAAGTCCAGGGGTAGAATGGTAATCCTTGAGCCCTTCAGGGACACCTTCCGGTATATCCCGGCTCTGGAGTTCTTTGAGGGCCTAAACAAGGACTTCATAGGCTTTCCGTCTACAAGGGATGTAAAGGATGCTATCCTGAAGGAGGGCTTTGACGTTGAGATAACCCAGCCAGCTAGGAGCATGCTGGTCATTAAGAAGAT
>Ga0209834_10001920_pt1 | contig 11274 bp, 8 predicted proteins | sample Mar14236cmmetaG_FD_184134 | JGI IMG/M metagenome (GOLD analysis project Ga0209834, IMG submission 184134) | Marine hydrothermal vent microbial communities from Guaymas Basin, Gulf of California to study Microbial Dark Matter (Phase II) - Marker... ...
ACAAAAACAAATTTGTTGCTTCGTTCCTCGGTTATTTCCCGGCAGAAAAACCGCAGGTGGCCGGTATTGTGGTGTTGCATCAGCCGGAACCGATTCATTACGGAGGTCATACCGCCGGACCGGCTTTCAAAAATATCGCCGAGCGTTACACTATCACCAATTCCGAATCGTTGCGGCCCGATACGAAGCTGGCTTCGGACGGTGACAATGATCTGCTCGAGATACCCGATTTTATCGGGCGTGACGTTTCCCTGGCCATGAAGATAGCCGCAAAGAAAGGTTTGAATCTTGTATCCGACCGGTCCGAGGGGGTAGTCGTCTGGCAGTTTCCTCCCGAGGGACGACGTATCCCGGGTGCCGAGACGGTCGCAGTGGTAGTGCAGAATGATGATGGGAATAATGAGAAAGTGACCATGATAGATATGTCCGGGTTGCAGATGCGGACAGCTATTGCCGTCCTGAACTATCAGGGATTGAAATTCGAAATCGACGGTTACGGTAAAGTCAAAAAACAGTTTCCGTCAGCGGGTGCGCTGGTCGGCAAAAAGGCCCGATGCCGCCTGGTATGCGGGAAAGTCTGAGAAAGAAACATGAGACTTGAAGAACTGATAAAATCTGTGTCGGGGGCCAAATTAAGCGGCGGTGGCGATTTGCAAATAACCGGGTTGGAATACGATTCCCGGAGAGTGAAACCGGGGATGCTGTTTATTGCGGTTGAAGGTTATAAGATGGACGGCAACCAGTTTATTCCCGATGCCGTAAAAAACGGTGCAGTTGCGGTTATGACGGCCAAATCATACAACGGTACGATCCCTGCGGTGATTGTCCCGGATCTGCGCCAGGCCATGGCCGATACAGCGGCGCAATTCTACGGATACCCAGGACTCAATCTGAATATAGCCGGTATCACCGGCACCAATGGTAAGAGCACTTCGGTTTACCTGGTCAGGATGATATTGAAGGCGGCCGGAATCGAGGCGGGGATGGTCAATTCACTCGTTTATGATACAGGGAAGATCAGATACAAAGCCGGGCGCACCACACCCGACTCGGTCGATATGCAAAAGATTCTTTCGGAGATGATTAAAGCGGGATGTACGCATGGGGTGGTTGAAGTCTCGTCGCATGCGCTGGTTCTGCACCGGGTCGATAATATTGATTTCAAGGCGGGATTATTCACCAATTTCAGCCGTGACCATCTCGATTTCCACAATACTATGGAAGAATATCTCGAGGTCAAAAAACTGTTTTTGAACAAACTTGTCGGCGATGAAAAATATGTCGTCATCAACATGGATGTCCCCGAGTACGCCGGTTTTGTCGATGATGTCCGCGGCCGGTTGTTGACTTATTCGGCGGTCAGGGATGATGTCAATGTATATATAAAAGATGTCGAGCTGTATCCCGACCGCTCACTGTTTACGCTGGTCGCGAAAGGTGAAGAGAGACCGATTGAACTGGGATTGCCCGGACGGTACAATCTATCTAACGCCACCGGTGCGGCGGCCTTGGCGACGGCGATGGGTATCGATGCGGATCATATTGCGGCCGGTCTGAAGGCCGCCGAGGCGGTACCGGGACGATTTGAGCCGGTGATATGCGGTCAGCCTTTCTCAGTCGTGATAGACTATGCTCATACTCCGGATGCAATCGAAAGGCTGTGTAAGTCGGCCCGCGAGATCACAAAAGGGCGGCTGATAATACTGTTCGGTTGCGGTGGGGACAGGGACCGGGGTAAACGTCCGTTAATGGGTGAAGCAGCTTCGAAATTTTCCGACCTGGCCATGATCACCTCGGATAATCCCCGCACGGAAGATCCCGACCGGATCATCGACGATGTCAAACCGGGGATGGTCAAGGATGATTACCGGGTCATACCGGATCGCAGGAAGGCCATATATGAGATTCTCAAAATGGCTCGGGCCGACGACACCGTTCTGATCGCAGGCAAGGGAGCCGAGGATTATCTGGAGATTGGGACAAAAAAATATCCGTACGAAGATAAAGCCGAGATTCTAAAATCGCTGGAGAAGCTGGGATACAAGAAAGGCTGAGAAAGGTTGCTGACGTTGAATTTTAAAACGCTGGCCGGGATGATAAACGGCCGACTGCTGAACGAAAAGACGGGGGAGACGGTATTCAAGGGAGTCTCGATCGATACCCGGACATTGAAAAAGATGCAGCTTTTCTTTGCGATAAGGGGTGAGGCGGATGACGGTCATAAGTACATCGCGGATGCCCTGAAAAAAAACAGCGCCGGTCTGGTAGTGGCCACTGACTACAATGATCTCGATATTATCGGCGACCGGGTGCCGGTCGTGGTTGTGGAAAACACGCATGAGGCGATGATGCGCCTGGCATCGGAATACAGAAAGAAAATCGAGGCTCCGTTGGTCGCCGTGACAGGCTCCAACGGAAAGACCACAACCAAGGAATTTATCCTGGCCATGATCCGGCATAAAGAAAAGAACACCTACGGTTCACCGGGGAATTTGAATAATCTCTACGGTTTACCACTGGCGATTTTCGGTATGCCCGCCGACAGTCGCTACGGAGTGTTCGAACTGGGAATATCTATACCGGGCGAGATGACCAGGCTGGCCGGAATCATACATCCCGATCTGGCAATAATCACCAATGTCGGTCCGACCCACCTTGAGACACTCAGCACAGTAGAGGGAGTTGCCGAGGCGAAATTGGAACTGGCCGATGCCATGAAGGCCGATCAGCCGGTGTTAATCAACGCCGATGACCCTGTATTAGTGCAAGCCGCGGGAAAACGGGATCGGAGAGTGATTACATACGGAATCGACAATCCGGCGGATATCAGGGCATCGCTTGCGGGTGCCTCCGCCGATGGGTTTCCGCTGGTAAAAATCGACGGCGGAGAGGTTGCAATAAGATTATTTGGCCGGTACCAGGCGTACAATGTTCTCGCCGGCTATGCGGTATGCAAGACTCTTGGTCTGGATATCCGGCCCGAAGAACTAAATGATATAAAATATAATTTTGCTCCCTACCGGGGTGAGATAGAAAATATAGGCAGCCTGACCGTTATCGCCGACTGCTACAATGCCAATCCGGTTTCGATATCATCGGGGCTACAGTCATTCAAAGAATATCTGAAAAACGCGGCGGCAAAGAACCGTCGGTCGGTGGCGGTAATCGGCGATATGCTGGAGTTGGGAGAGAGATCGGCCGAGTTTCACCGGGAAATCGGCCGGCTTCTGGCGCTATTGGATTTTGATTATACGCTGACAGTCGGGCCGCTTTCAACTGATACCTATGAGGCGGCACTGGCGGCGGGTTTGGATAAGACAAAGATAAAACATTGTGAAGATACAGGCGGTGCCGGCGAGGTTTTACTAAATGATATTCTGAGGGGAGATATAGTTTATCTAAAAGCCTCGCGCGGCATCGCTCTTGAAAAATTGATAATTTTATTGAAGGGAACCGCCTTCAGGCAAAATTGATATGTTTTATCATCTGTTCACACAGCTGACCGGATATGTCTCCGGTTTCAATCTGTTCCGGTATATCACATTCCGGACAGCGGCGGCGACTATTACGGCCATCCTGATTTCTCTATTCCTGGGCCAGTTTTTTATCCGCATTCTGCAGAAGCATCAGATCAAAGAAAAGATCAGGGAAGAGGGACCCCAGAGCCATCAGAGCAAGGCCGGAACACCGACTATGGGCGGAATAATAATATTGATGGCGATCATCATTCCCACCGTACTATGGGCCGATTTAACGAATTACTTCATACTTATGATCCTGCTGGTCACTTTCTGGCTGGGTTTGATCGGCTATATGGATGATTACCTGAAAGCAATCAAGAATCAGCCGAAAGGTATGGTTGGCCGCAAGAAGCTGGTGGGGCAGATCGCCCTTGGTATATTATTCGGGGTTATACTGACACTGTTGCCGCCCAATGCATCGTTCGATACTACCACCGAAATACCGTTTTTCAAAAATTATGTCCTGGTGCTCGGGGTTCTGTACATACCGTTTATCGTGATTGTGATAACCGGATCATCCAACGCCGTCAACCTGACCGACGGCCTTGACGGGCTTGCGATCGGATTGACCGGGTTATGTTTTTTGGTATTCCTTGGTCTGGCATATATAGCCGGGCGGTCGGACTTCTCGAGCTATCTGCAGATAGCCTATATCCCGGGAAGCGGAGAGATGGCGGTATACTGCGGAGCGGCGGTAGGTGCGGCGCTTGGCTTTTTATGGTTTAATTCGCACCCGGCCGAAGTGTTCATGGGCGACACCGGCGCACTGGCGCTTGGCGGCGCATTGGGCGCCATTGCCATATTGATAAAAAAAGAATTGTTCCTGGTGCTGGTTGGCGGTGTTTTCGTTATCGAGGCATTGTCGGTGATCATACAGGTTCTGTCGTACAAACATCGCGGGGGGAAAAGAGTGTTCAAGATGGCCCCGATTCATCATCATTTCGAACTGCTCGGCTGGTCCGAATCGAAAGTGGTGACACGTTTCTGGATCATCGGCGCTCTCTTTGCCCTGTTAACCCTTTCGACGTTGAAGATAAGATGACGGTTAAAGAAAGAGTAAAAGGGAGAAGAGTCGGCCTGGTGGGGATGGCCCGCTCGGGCGTGGCCGCCGCCAAACTCGCGAAACATCTCGGCGCAATACCGTTTGTGTCGGATGTCAAACCGGCCGATCAGCTTAAAGAACAGATCCATGAGCTGAAAACATTCGGTATCGAGTTCGAAACCGGCGGACATACCGATCGGCTGTTGAAGGCCGATTTCGTGATTGTCTCGCCGGGCATACCGCAGAAGACGGAGATAATCCAGAAGATAATCACCGCGGGGATACCGATTTTTTCCGAGATCGAGTTTGCATCGTGGTTCTGCCGCGGGAAGATCATTGCCATCACCGGTTCCAACGGCAAGACAACGACGACGACATTAATCGGCGCTGTGCTCGATGCCGCCGGATTTTCCAACAAAGTTTGCGGCAATATCGGTTATCCGTTTTCCGATGCCGTGCTGGATATTCCCGAGAACGGCTATGCCGTTCTTGAGGTGTCCAATTTCCAGCTGGAACTGATCGAGGAATTCAAACCGGATATCGCCCTGATTCTAAATATTACTCCCGATCATCTCGACCGTTATGAAAATTTCGGCGGGTATAAGCGGGCCAAGTACCGCATCACCGAAAATCAGAAAAAATCGGATCATCTGATTTTGAATGCCGATGATCCTGTCATCGAGAAGAATAATATCGACACTAACGCACAGAAAATATTCTTCTCCACCTCACGTACAATGCCGGCCGGGGTCTTTCAGAGGGGAAAGTCACTGGTCGGCAACGTGAGGGGTGTGGAACAGGAGATTATCGAGGTCGACAAAATCAGAATACCCGGGCCGCATAATCTTCAGAACGCCGCGGCGACGGCGCTGGCCGCCCTGCTGGCCGGGGTGCCCCCGCGTCCGATTGCCGAGGCTCTAAGCCAGTTCCCGGGTGTGGAGCATCGTCTCGAAGATGCCGGGTCCATCGCCGGGATAAAATTTATCAATGATTCCAAGGCAACCAATGTCGATTCGGTCTGTTATGCCCTGCGTTCGTTCGAGGCGCCAATTGTTTTGATTGCCGGCGGGCGTGATAAGGGCGGGGATTTCGAGCCGATCACGCAGCACGGCCGGGGCCGAATTAAAGAGGTCATCCTTCTTGGTGAGGCGGGTGAAAAGATGTTCGAGGCGCTGGGCAAGGCCTTCCCGGCACAATTTGCGGACAGCATGGATGATGCAGTGGGCAAGGCTTTCAATTCGGCGGCGCCGGGCGAGATTGTCATGCTTTCGCCGGCCTGCGCCAGTTTTGACATGTACGATAATTTCGAACAGCGCGGGCGCGATTTCAAAAGAGCTGTCCGGGAACTGAACAATAATGATCATGTTACCCGGGGAGTCGAGTCGAAATAGACTATGGATAGAAAACTGCTATACAGTACAGTGGCCCTGATAGGAATCGGCATGGTGATGGTGTACTCATCGTCATCGGTCATGGCCGAAAACCGTTTCGGGTCGCATTTCTTTTTCCTGAAAAGGCAGTTTGTCTGGCTTATCATGGCAGGTATCGCCGCCTGGGTAGTGATGAAAATCGATTTGAAAAAATACGCCGCTTATTCGGTTCCGCTGATCTTTATCTCGCTGGCCCTGCTGGCGCTGGTGTTTGTCATGCCCGCCCGCAACGGTTCGCATCGCTGGCTCTTCATAGGACCGTTCACCATACAGCCTTCGGAAATATTCAAACTGCTTGTCATAGTCTATCTGGCGTTTTCGCTGTCGCAAAAAAAGCGCGACATAACAAATTTGAAACAATTTTTACTTCCATACGTGCCGTTAATCGGAGCCGGATTAATGCTCATCATCCTCGAACCGGGACTTGGTTCGGCGATGACGATAACGCTGACGGTCCTGACGATATTTTTCCTGGCCGGTGTCAGGCTGTACCATCTTTCGGTCCTGACCCTGCCGCTGGTCGGCCTGGTAAGTTTCATGGTCTTTGTCCTGGGATACAAGAAGCCGCGTGTGATCGATTATATGTCGGCCATCAGTGATCCGTTATCTGGAAGCTATCAGGTCAAACAGGCGGTCCTGGCGCTTGGCGCCGGGGGAATATTCGGTTCGGGTCTGGGCGACGGGCGGCAGAAGTTATTCTTCCTGCCGTACCCCCATACCGATTTTATTTTCGCCTCGATCGGCGAGGAGGTGGGTTTTGTCGGCCTGACCGTAATTTTGATATTGTTTTTTATAATCATCCGGCAGGGTTTCAAGATTGCCCTGTACCAGCCCGACAAATTCGGGTATTTACTGGCAATGGGTATCACGGCTTCGATTTTCACATCGGTGATCATCAATATCGGCGTCGTGACATCGCTTCTCCCGACAACCGGTATTCCGCTTCCGTTTATTTCGTATGGCGGCTCGGCTTTGCTGATCTCGGTCATTTCTGTTTCGGTTCTTTTGAACCTATCGCGGCGCAAGGGGGTGGTGGTCAGATGAAGAAATTAAAAGCCATCTTTGCCGGCGGCGGGACCGGCGGGCATCTTTACCCGGCCCTGGCAATCGCCAATAAACTGAGATCAATAGTGGAGCCGCAGGGAGAAATAGATTTTCGTTTTGTAGGCACCAGGCGGGGAGTCGAGTACCGTATGCGGGACAGCCTCGGTTACCCGCTGACGCTGATCACGGTGCGGGGATTGAGCCGGAAAGGGATACTTCGCAATATATTGTTTCCCTTCCTGCTGATCGGTTCGACTCTTAAGTCGATGCTGCTGATTTTTCGCATATCCCCTGATATCGTTGTCGGAACCGGCGGTTATGTCATGGGGCCGGTACTCATGGCGGCGGTGATAATGAACAGGCGCTGTGTTATCCAGGAACAGAATTCGTACCCCGGGGTCACGACCCGCCAGCTGGCTCACCGGGTGGATAAAGTCTTCCTCGGGTTCGGTGAGGCACGAAAGTACCTGAAGAAATTGAGCGAAACGGTCGAGACCGGCAATCCGGTCAAGGAAAGTGTCGGGACCGTATCCAGAGAAAAAGCGCGTGAGTATTTTGGATTTGATATAGATGACAAAGTGATATTGGTATTAGGCGGAAGCCAGGGTGCATCGAGCATAAATAACAACATCCTGGGACATCTGGAAACACTTCCCGATAAGTACCGTATAATATGGCAAACGGGTGAAAGGGACTACAAGGAAGTAGCCGCGAAAGCGGGCGGCAAGGTTTCCGGCCGCGCCCTTTTCTCATTTTCCGATCATATCGAAACAGCATACGCCGCCGCGGATATTGCCATTGCCCGCGCCGGCGCCCTGACCCTGGCCGAACTGGAAGCGGCGGGACTTCCGTCGGTACTCGTCCCGTATCCTTATGCCACCGCCGATCATCAGAAAAAAAACGCCGAGGTGTATGTCAATGCCGGGGCCTCGTTTCTCATCTATGATAACGAACTTGATGAGGTGAGCTTGATAAAGGGGACGGTGGCCCTGCTCGAGGACGGAAGTGTGGTAAAGATGAGAGATGCGATCGATAAGATGCGTCGGAAACGGAAAAAACCGGCGGCCGATATAATCGCCGACGAGATACTGTCATTGGTTGGGTTCGAAAGGGGAGACAATTGAGGAGTATTGTCCTATCACGGCCAAAATTTGAAGGAAAAAAAATGATTTTCGGTAAATTCAAAGAGCTTTACTTCGTCGGTATCGGCGGTTCCGGCATGTCGGGTATCGCAGAAATTCTGCACAACCTGGGTTATAAAATCACCGGATCGGATATCAGCACCGGTGAAGTGACCGATCATCTGGCCGGGCTGGGTATCGAAGTGTATGACCGGCACGACGGGGTCAATATCGGCACCGCCAATGTGGTCGTCATCTCATCGGCCGTCAAGGAAGATAATCCGGAGGTGATCGAGGCCCGGAAACGCGGGATTCCCGTGATAAAACGGGCCGAGATGCTTGGCGAATTGATGCGTCTGAAATATTCGATCGGCGTTTCCGGGACCCACGGCAAGACGACAACGACCTCGATGCTGGGCAAGATCATGAGCGACGCCCGCCTCGATCCGACTGTCATTGTCGGCGGTATTGTGGCCGGGAAAGGTTCAGGGGCATCGCTGGGCGCCGGTGATTACCTGGTCGCCGAAGCGGATGAATTCGACCGCTCATTTTTGTCGATGTTTCCCACCATGGCCGTGATTACCAACATCGAACCGGATCATCTCGAATGTTATGACGGTATGGAAGACCTTGAGAATTCATTCGTGACGTACATGAACCGGGTACCGTTTTACGGGGAGGTTGTCTATTGCGCCGATGATCCGATCATGGCCAAGCTCAAAAAGCGGATCACGAGGGCCTCGGTCAGTTTCGGTCTGACACCAGGGGCCGATTATCAGGCGATCGATATAAAGCACCGTGAAGGCGGCTCGGAATTCGAACTGTTCCGGCATGACGAACGGCTTGGGAAGATCATCCTGAATGTCATCGGTGAGTACAATATCCGAAACGCCCTTGCGGCCGCGGCGGCGGCGCTGGAACTGGAAGTCGATTTCGATACGGTGGCAGAATCGCTGAAAAATTTCCGAGGGGTCGGGCGACGGTTCGAAATCAAGGCGGTGGTGAATGATATTATGGTGGTCGATGATTATGCGCATCACCCAACCGAGATCATCGCCACTCTCGACTCGGCCAAAAAATCATACAATCGGAGAGTGCTGGCGGTATTTCAGCCGCACCTTTTCAGCCGGACGCAGCTTTTTTACCGGGAATTCGCCGAAGCCCTCAGGCGGGCCGATAAGTGCTTCCTGGTGGATATATTCCCGGCTCGCGAGCGGCCGATCCAGGGTGTCACTTCGGAGATGATCACGCGCTACGCGGCGGAAAAAGGTTATGGCGATATTACTTACATAGGTCCCAAGGAAAACGCGGTGGGTCGAATTCAGGATGAAGCGCGCGGCGGCGACCTGGTGATCACCATCGGCGCCGGAAGTATTACCCGAATCAACCCGGATATAGTGGAGGCTTTGAAACGCAATGCAGATTAAGCTGGGTAAAAAGTACATATTTCTTATCCTGGCGACTATTGTGATGGCGACGTCTATCGGGGTGTGTAAATACACGCGGCTGTTCAGCCTGCGGCATATCTCGGTTGATCCCGCCGAGTATATCGAGGATGGTCGATCCCTGGGGCTGGCCATGGAGCAGAACCTGTTTGCCGCGCGACTTGAGAATGCCGCCGAATCTCTGCTCAAAAAGGAACGTGTCCTGAAGGTGGATATCGACTACGCGCTTCCCGACGGGATCAATATTGTCATCAATGATATAAAACCGCTGGCCGTGGTAATCGGAGACGATGGGAAGGAACTGTATGTGCTGGATGAGCGATGCTACCTGTTACCATACAATGACGAAGACGGAAAATTCGATTACCCGATCATTGCCGGATTGAAAAAAACGCGACCCTATAAGAAGATCACTGATGATCGCCTGTACCTGCTTGTCGATCAGCTTAACTGTCTTAAGAAAGATTGTATGGATTTTTATCTGGCGCTATCGTGCATCGATATGACAAACAAAGAATATATCTCGGTGTACTTCGACGGTCTGCCGTTCCCGGTGGACATGTATGCCGGTTCGCTGCATGAACGAGTAAATGACCTTGAAATATTTTTGCTTGATTTCAATCCCGACCTGAACGATGTGGACAGGCTGGATATGAGATCAGAGGGACTAATTATTTCGGCGAGTTAAAAATGTCTGAGCCAAGAATTATCACCGGTATCGATATAGGTACCAACAATATCAGGACTGTTATCACGGATGTTTCCGAGGAGGGCGGCCCGGTTTTCCTTGGTTACGGAATAGCGCCCGCGGCCGGTCTGAGACGCGGCGTGGTCATCAATATGGAAAAGACGGTTCAGTCGATTTCGAAATCGGTCGAGGAAGCCGAGATCATGGCTTCGGTGCATATTGAAAGTTCGGTCGCCGGAATCGCCGGGGATCATATCAGGTCGATCAACAGTCACGGGGTCATCGCCGTGTCCCGTTCGGATAATGAGATCGGAGACCGTGATGTCAGCAAGGCGATCGAAGCGGCCAGCGCCATCGCCATTCCGGCGGACCGTGAGATAGTGCATGTTCTCCCGCAGGAGTACACCATCGACGAGCAATCCGGGATCAAGAACCCGGTCGGTATGACCGGAGTCAGGCTCGAAGTCGAAGTGCATATCGTCACCGCCGCTGTTACCTCGGCCAAAAATATATATCGTTCGCTGGAGCGCTGCGAAATAGATGTCGAACATCTCGTTCTCCAGTCGCTGGCATCATCGTACGCAGTAATTAACGACAGTGAGGAGGAAATGGGTGTGGTGCTGATCGACATCGGCGGTGACCTGACCGATGTGGCAGTCTTTTTCGACGGCTCGATACGGCATACCGGGGTGGTCCCGCTGGGCGGGAAAAACGTGACCAACGATATCGCCATCGGGCTGAGAACATCGGTCGAACAGGCCGAGCAGTTGAAAAAAAGTTACGGGTCGGCCCTGACCTCGCTGGTCGATGCCGACGAGATGATGGAAGTGCCGGGCACGATGGGCCGCAAGGCGCGGACGCTGTCATGCAATGTCCTGGCCTCGATAATAGAGCCGCGCATGGAGGAGATTCTGTCGCTGGCGGCGCGGGAAATCAAAAAGGCGAATCCGCCCGATGCTCTCGCGGCCGGGGCCATTCTGACT
>Ga0209834_10001922_pt1 | contig 11271 bp, 9 predicted proteins | sample Mar14236cmmetaG_FD_184134 | JGI IMG/M metagenome (GOLD analysis project Ga0209834, IMG submission 184134) | Marine hydrothermal vent microbial communities from Guaymas Basin, Gulf of California to study Microbial Dark Matter (Phase II) - Marker... ...
CACATGGCTATCGTTATCTGAATAATATTCTGCAACAGGCGTTCCTATGAGGGCATAGAAGGAGTTTTCCTCGGATGCAATGACAGGTGTGGCATCCATGGCTCTCTCTGATGATATTTTGCCTATTGCATCCATGCTGAAGCCCTTAACCTCCTCAAATTTGGGCCCGCCCATGCAACCGCTGAAGGCTGTCCCAATCATAATTACGACTGCAAACAAAACCAATATTTTTCCCTCTTTTCGGTTCATTTTCATCACTTTTTGTATTATGATATATGCTACATCCCTATAATAATTTCGGACGACAGCATGAGAGTATGCCATCACCAAAACCAAAAATTTATTATACCAAGTTCATTGCCATGTCCATGAATCATAATCCCGAAGAAAATATTGCCAAAAACCTGGAGAAAATAAAGCATAAGATTGTGGTAATGAGCGGAAAAGGAGGTGTTGGAAAAAGCACTGTTGCCACAAATCTTGCTGTTGCCCTGTCTGCGGAAGGAAAAGAGGTGGGCCTGCTTGATATAGATATCCACGGCCCCAACATCCCGAAAATGCTGGGCATAGAGGAAGAAAAAATAGGAGGCGACGAGAAAAGCATGTACCCTGTGATGGTCTCGCCGCATCTTAAGGTCATATCCATGGGTTTTCTTTTGAAGGATAAAGACACACCCGTCATATGGCGCGGACCGTTGAAGATGAAGGCAATAAAGCAGTTCATCGGAGATGTGGAATGGGGAAATCTTGACTATCTGGTGGTGGATCTTCCACCCGGAACAGGTGACGAACCGCTGAGCATAGCACAACTGATACCCAAAGGCATGGCCCTCATTGTCACAACGCCCCAGGATGTTGCACTCCTTGATTCAAGGAAAGCCGTCATGTTTGCAAAAACGCTGAATATGCCCGTTCTCGGTATTGTGGAGAATATGAGCGGCTTTACATGCCCCCACTGCGGCAAGGAAATAGATTTGTTCAAGGTTGGCGGCGGGAAGAAATCCGCGGAAGAGCTAGGGGTTCCTTTCCTGGGCGCCATTCCGATAGATGGAAGAATTGTGGAATCAGGGGATTCCGGCAAACCATTTGTTCTTAACAAAGACACAAAAGCATCTGAAGCGTTTGCCTCGGTTGTGAAAAAAATAGAGGAAATTGTTGAGCAAAAAAGCGGGTAAAGCAAGAAAGGGCACATATGCCCTCATCGTAGAGCTGAAAAAAGATGATGAAATAGAGGTGGGCAGATTAGGCATACTGAATTTCAAAAAAGGTTATTACGCATATATCGGCTCTGCGATGGGGGGGCTTGATGGCCGCATAAGAAGACATCTGAGAAAAGATAAAAAGAAGCACTGGCACATTGATTATTTGCTTGAAAAAAGCGCGGTCAGAATGGTGTTTTTTATCGAAGGAGAGAGAAAGGAATGTTCTATTGCATCTCATATGAAAGATGAATTTAGCGGAGTACCCCATTTTGGTTCAAGCGATTGCAAATGCAATACCCACCTCTTTTATTCGGAAAGCGCAGAAGCCATAGCAAATAAACTCAGGGATGCAGGAATGAAGAGATATAAGGGGCAAAGCATATGAAATTATACCGAAATGTTTATAGTAAATAGAGGAAATTACTTTATAGCTACATTTATTTGTAGTTGGAGATAGGCATGCCCTCATTTAAACAAAAAGAAAAATCTTATATGCAGAGAGATGAGGAAATATATCGCATTATTTCTGAGCATTCAAATGATGGCATATTCCTCGCCACCTCATATAAACTTGTATATGCAAATCCCGCCTTTTTAAAAATATTCGGGGCAAAATCAGCTGATGAATTGAAAAACAAAAATTTGCTTACTTTGCTGGAAAAAGAAGATGCGGAAAAAATAAGACGAGACATAAAGGAAGCACTTAAAAACAATCTCTTAAAGAAGGAATACGTGGTAAAAGCAAAGAGGACAGACGGAAAAGAAATTTTCATAAATTTATCAATGGCAAAGGTGGTATACAAGGGAAAGGCGCATGCATTGGGCGTAGTTAGGGATATAACAAAATTAAAGGAAACAGAGTTCAAATTGGAAGAAAAGGAAAGAAGATATCGTACTTTAGTCGAAAATGCTCTGGACGGCATTTACATAATAACACCAGAAGGTTTTGAATATGTGAATCCTGCTTTTGAAAAAATCACAGGCTACAAAGCTGGCGAAGTATGCAGCAAGGATTTCAATTTCTGGGATATGATACACCCTGAGGATGTAAAGCTCATAGAAGAAAGGGAGAAGGCAAGAGAGAAAGGAAAGGAATTGCCGCCCTCATATCAATTCAGAATTATAACCAAAGATGGAAAAACAAAATATGTCGAAGTGAATACAATCCCCCTGCCTGGAAAGGAGGTAAGAGTTCTGGGCATGATGAGAGACGTAACAGAGAGGAGGGAAGCGGTTGAAAAGTTAATAAGCGGCGAGAGGAAGTATCGCACCCTATTTGATTCGGCAAATGATGCGATTTTTTTGATGTCAAGGGAAGTATTCATAGATTGCAACAAGAAAACAGTGGAGATGTTCGGATGCAGAAAGGAGGATATAATTGGTCATGCCCCATACGAATTTTCGCCTGAAAAACAGCCAGACGGAGAAGATTCGAAGAAGAAAGCTCTCAAAAAAATAAATGCAGCACTGGAAGGAAAACCACAGCGATTTTACTGGAAGCATATCCGCATGGATGGAACACCATTTGATACCGAAGTTTCTTTGAGCAAGATTGAAATAAAAGGAAAATTCTTTGTGCAAGCAATTGTAAGAGATATAACAAAAAGAATGGAGGCAGAGAAAAAGTTGCTCATTGCCGAGGAAAATTACAGAAGTATTTTTGAAAATGCCGTCATGGGGATATACAAGAGTACGCTTGAAGGGAAGCACGTGCTTGTAAACCCTGCATTAGCCAGGATATACGGCTATGAATCCCCGGAAGATTTGATACACGGCATGAATGACATATCAACCCAGCTATATGCAGACCCAAACAGAAGAAAAGAATTCCTAAAGCAGCTGGAAGAAAAGGGAGAGGTGACAAATTTTGAATCACAGATATACAGAAAGGATGGAAGCGTTATATGGATTTCAGAAAATGCCCGGGCAATAAAAGATGAAAGCGGCGAGATACAGTACATTGTTGGCACAGTCGAAGATATAACCGCCCTCAAATCATCGGAAGAGAAATATAGAGCGACTTTTGAAAATACAGGAACGGCAATGCTGATTTCAGAGGAGGACGGCACAATTTCTTTGGTCAATTCCAGGTTTGAAAAATTATGTGGTTATTCCAAAAAAGAAGTCGAGGGAAAGATGAAATGGGCGAGCTTTGTCCATCCCGATGACCTCGAAAAAATGCTTGAGTACCATAAAGAGAGAAGAAATAATCCTGAGAAAGTGCCAACAACTTATGAATTCAGGGCCATAAACAAGGATGGCAAGATTTTACACATGCTCATCAATGTCAATTTGCTCCCCAGAACTAAAAAATCCATTATATCGCTCATAGATATCACTGCCCGCAAGAAGGCAGAGGAAGCTTTGAGGGAAAGCGAAGCACGTTTCCGAGGGGTTGTTGAAAATGCAAACGATGCCATATATATCATCACCCCGGGGGGATTCACATATGTAAATCCTGCTTTTGAGAAACTGACCGGATATTCGTCACAGGAGATATACAGCAATGACTTCAGTTTCTGGAACATTATCCATCCTGACGATGTGAAACTCATAGAGAAAAGAGAGGAAGCGAGGAAAAGAGGAGAAAAGATACCCGAGAGATATGAGTTCAGGATTATATCAAAAGACGGGAAAACAAAGACGGTTGAGGTGACAACAGTAAATATTGGAAAGAAAGGCGAAGTGAAAGTGATGGGAATACTTCGTGATATAACCGAAAGAATAAAAGCAGAGGAAGAGGTACTGAAACTCTCCGAGCTCTATCTCAAAATAAGCATGAGTATAAACAGAAATGACAGCATCGAAAAATTCGGGGAGGAGATGATAGAAATCATAAAAGAAGCATTTGAATGCGACTTTGCTAATTTCTTTATATGTGACGAAAAAGTGCTCATCCCTGTTGCCCACATTGGTTATCCCCCTGATTTGCAGAATATTTCCATTAAAAATATTAAAATTGATGAAAGCCAGCCCTGGGAGGTGGTAAAGGCATGTCTCTCAAAAAAGGAAAGATATGTGGAAAACCTGCAGGAATATGAGCCTCTCTCTTTCAACCGTGATCTCTATAGAAAATATAACTTAAGAGAACTTTACACCATACCCCTTATAACAAAAAATGAGTTACATGGGGTTATCCAGGTTGCCACATCATCAAAAAATGTTCTGCCAAATGAAAAGAGAAGGATATTATCAAGCATATCTGAAGAAATAGCTGCAGGAATAGCAAAAATAAAGGCAGAGGAAGAAATGAAGAGGGTTCTTGAGGAGGAGAGAAGATTTAAAATGGATACGTCCCATTATTTTTTTAACCCAATAACGATTGCAAAGGGATATCTCCACCTGGCCATGGAAGAGGCACCTGAAGAATGCAAGAAAAAAATAGAGTCTGCCTACCATGCTATAACAAGAGTGGAAAAAGTTGTGAAAAATGTAACCCAGAGAGGTGAGATACGTGAGTAAAATAATACTGGTAGTTGATGATGAACCAATGGTTCACGAACTACTTGAAATAAATTTGAAAAGGATGAAAACTCCTGTTGAAATCCACAATGCACTGACAGGTGAGGAGGGAATAGAGATGTACAGAAAATTGATGGAAGAGGGGAAAAAACCCGATCTTGTCATCATGGATTTGAATTTATCCGGTGAGGATAATATGACAGCGATAGAAAATCACATGAAAGGAACAGGGAAGTTGGACGGAGTGAGAACAACAGATGGGATATTGAAAATCGACCCCCAGGCAAGGATATGGGGTTATACTGCTTGGTTTGATACAGAATGGAGCAAAAAACTCGGGGAATATACCGAAAAAATAATTGGCAGAACAATCCCATTCCACGAGTTTTCAAAAATGGTGGATATGTTCTTCCAGCAACAAGATTAGGCAAAAATTTTTTAACTCAACTTCGTTACCTCATACATGAAAACCACATTTAGTATTATAAAAGCAGATGTAGGGGGTTTCCCGGGGCATTCCTCTGTACATGAGAAGCTTATTGAAGTTGCCGAAAAAAATCTTTCAGAAGCAAAAAATGAAGGGTTGCTAATAGACTTTCATGTTACCCACTGCGGTGACGACCTTGAGCTACTGATGACGCACCACAGAGGAGAGAACAATGAAGAAATTCATTCTCTTGCCTGGAATACTTTCACGAAGGCAACAGAAATAGCGAAATCACTCGGGTTGTACGGAGCAGGTCAGGATCTGCTTAAAGATGCCTTTTCCGGCAACATAAGGGGGTTGGGACCGGGCGTGGCGGAAATGGAATTTACCGAAAGAAAGTCTGAGCCACTCATTGCATTTTTAATGGATAAGACAGAGCCCGGCGCATTCAATCTGCCAATATTCAAAATTTTTGCTGATCCGTTCAACACGGCAGGTCTTGTAATAGACCCCTCTCTTCACGCAGGTTTTAAATTAGAGATATGGGACATACTTGAGCACAAAAAAGTGTTCATGGACATGCCAGAAGAGATGTATGATGCCCTTGCCCTCATAGGCGCAAAATCAAGATTTGTGATAAAAAGAGTTTACCCAAAGGAGGGAGGAAAGCTTCCTGCAGATGAACCTGTTGCCGTGATTTCAACAGAGAAATTATACCAGATTGCAGGGGAATATGTGGGAAAAGATGATCCTGTGGCTGCTGTCCGCGCCCAGTCGGGGCTGCCCGCCCTTGGAGAAGTGTTAGAAGGCTTTGCGTTCCCGCATCTGGTTTCAGGATGGATGAGGGGCTCGCATAACGGGCCTATCATGCCTGTGTCCGTGAAGCAGGCGAGATGCACACGCTTTGATGGGCCGCCAAGGGTTGTTGCCGTCGGGTTCCAGATAAAAGACGGAAAGATGACAGGCCCTGCAGATTTATTCGATGACCCTGGCTTTGATTACACCCGCCAGAAGGCAATAGAAGTTGCAGATTATATGCGCAGACACGGGCCTTTCGAGCCGCACCGCCTGCCGCTGGCAGACATGGAATACACAACGCTTCCAAAAGTTATGGAAAAGTTGAAGGGGAGATTTAAGGATATAGAATAAGCAGAGTCTTTCCTCACCCCTGCTTCTCTCTTTTTGATGGCTATACACCGGGGCATTCTCTCGCAATTTCCTCGTCAATGTTTTTGTTGCCATATGCTTTCTCAAAATGCCTTCTGAAATCCTCTGCCACTTTTTTTGCCCTCTCGTCATATTTTTCTTTGTCCTTCCATGTGTTCCGGGGCCAGAGCAAATTGCTTGGCACGCCGGGGCATTCCTCGGGCACCATTACCTTGAAGAAAGGATGTCTCCTGTATGAAACTTTTTCCAGTTTTCCGGTCAATGCAGCATCTACCATCGCCCTTGTATAGTCGATGTCTATGCGCTCTCCAACGCCATAAGGACCTCCTGTCCATCCTGTATTGATGAGATAAACGTTAGTTCTGTGCTTCTTCATTTTTTCTCCGAGCATTGTTGCATAGACATCGGGATTGCGGGGCATGAAAGGCTCACCGAAAAAGCGAGAGAAAACGGAGACAGGTTCATCTATTCCTGTTTCGGTGCCTGCAAGTTTGCTTGTATATCCCATCAAAAACCAGAGCATTGCCTGATTTTGGTTAAGTTTCGCAACAGGCGGGATGACGCCGTTTGCATCTGCTGTGAGAAACAAAATGGTTTTCGGATGACCAGCTCTTGAAGATGGCTTAACATTTGTGAGATAAGTGAGAGGATATGAAGCCCTTGAATTCTGCGTCAGCCGGCTGTCCGAAAAATCAAATTTGCCGTTGGGGTACATCATGGCATTTTCCACTATTGCCCCATGTTTTCTCCAGTCGTCCCTGTGCATGACTGCATTGTATATCTCCGGCTCCTTTTCTTTCTTTATATTTATCATCTTTGCATAGCATCCGTTCTCAAAATTTGCTATGCCTTCATCACTCCAGCCATGCTCATCATCGCCGAGCAGAGCGCGGTGGGGGTCTGCAGAAAGAGTTGTCTTTCCGGTGCCGGAAAGCCCGAGAAGAAGGGCAGAGCCACCCTCCCCGTCATTTGCAGAACAGTGCAAAGGAAGTATGCCTTTTTCGGGGAGCAAATAATTCATGACAGTGAACATTAATTTTTTTACAGAACCCTGATATGCAGAGCCATAAACAACGCCTATTTTATTATCAAAATCCATTGCAACAATCATGTTTGAAGTCCTGCCATCCTTGAGTTTTCTCAGGCGGCCCTCATATCTTTCCCTGTCCAGTTTGTCGTATGGTAGTACCAAAAGAGTGAATTCATCATTGTAAAAAACGCTTTTTTGTATATCCTCCGGAACATCACGGAACATATTGTCAGTGAAAAGCGCCGTGAGTGCATGATCTGTCACAGTTCTGGTCGGCAAAGCCCAGGAGGGATCTGCGCCTATCACCCTGTCGGTTACGTATATTTTTTCTTTACTTTCAAGGGTTTTGAGCGCATCATAGAGAACCATTTCAAATGTTTCAGGTTCGATGGGGATATTGTTGGGCGAATCCCAGTCGATGTTGCCCTCGCTTTCGGGACGGCGGACAATGACAGTATCTTTCGGACTTCTTCCTGTGGATTCAGGGGGCGTCCAGGTTGCAAGCGCTCCATTTTTTGAAATAAGAGCTTCTTTATTGGCAACTGCCTCCTCTATCATCTCTCTTCTTGAAATATTATCCTTAACATTCTCATGCTTATTTAAAATGCTATCAAGTATTTCCCTGAATTCTTCAATGCTCGCCTTTCCCACAGGCATGTGAAGCATAGTTGGGTGAAAGAATGAATGATGTATAAATGTTTGGATGATGAACTAAATAATTTTTGGGGAACTGTTCAATTACCCTGTATTAATGAATATTACGAAATAACCAATTTCTCAGATTCTGCCAGATGGCGGTGATTTTACCACTCATCAACGCCTATCACCATTGTTCCTATGACAAACAGATTTGCATTTATCTGCCTCTCAACATATTCTCCCTGGTCTTCATAGGATACTACTGCCGATACCAGTATTGTGCCAATCCCAAATATCGGTGTCACCAGGTATCCGTATTTTCCGGCCTCTATTTCCTTGAGATTTGTAATGCCGCTGCTTCCGCCAAATACAAGTCCTGTTATAAAGATTGTTTTAAGGTGAATATCGTATATTGGATAGTCATTGCCGTTCAGAACGCCTATTCTTATGCCGTACCCGTTCTCAAATCCTATATCCACATTTTGCAGAGTTCCGCCTGCTGCAATGCCTGAGAACATGCCCCCAATCACCATGGGCAGAATCAATGCAATAGCAACCAGTTTTTTCATTTTTTCTCCCATTTATTAATAAATTAGGTTTATTTAAATACATTGCTTTTTCGACTGAAATTTCAGTTAACTTCAAATACAGTATGCCCATCTAAAACTATGCCCGCCGTTGAGGTTCACAACCTGGTGAGGGACTATGGGAAAGTGAGAGCAGTCAACAACATTTCTTTTTCTGTTGATGACGGAGAGATATTCGGGCTCATAGGGCCCAACGGAGCTGGGAAGACAACAGTGCTCCGCATAATTTCTACCCTCTTACGCATAACCAGCGGGGAAGTTAGAGTTTTCGGGCATAATGTGGCCAAAGAGGCGGATAAAGTCAGAAAGCTCATAAGCTACCTGCCGGAAGATGCAGGGGCATACAAAAATCTTACAGGCATAGAATATCTTTACTTCATTGCAAGGTTTTTCGGGGAAGGGAAGGAAATTGAGGATATTGTTGAGAGAGGGGTTAAGATAGCAAATCTGGGAAAAAGAATGGATGACAAGGTGGAAAACTACAGCAAGGGCATGACCCGCCGCCTTCTTGTTGCAAGAGCCCTGATGATAGAGCCAAAACTTGCCATACTTGATGAACCGACCTCCGGCCTGGATGTGATAAATGCACAGGAGATAAGAAAGATTGTGCAGAACACCGTCAAAAATGGAACGACCGTACTGCTTTCTTCGCACAACATGCTCGAAGTTGAGTTTCTCTGCAGGAGGATAGCACTGATGGATAAAGGAAAAGTGGTGGAGGAGGGAACTCCTTCAGAGCTCAAGACCAGATACAATGCAGCAAATATAGAGGATGTGTTCGTTGAGGTGATAAAATGAGCCATCTGCTCAACATAATAAGGAAAGAGGTGAAAGAGCTGCTCACTCCTGCAACCTTCGTTCCGATAATCGTAATGGCTCTCATCTTCGGGAGCATGGGAAACATGATAGGCGGGGCAACCGAGGAAGCAAAGAAACTGCCTTCCATCGGAGTCATAAACGAGGACAGAGGGCAATTCTCAAGCATCGTGAATGAAACGGTATATAGCATGGCAAAGGTCGTTTACAACAGCACATCAGAAAATATTGAGGAAGGAGTAAATGCAGTTAAAGAAAAGGGAGGAACTGCACTCATCATAATTCCATCCAATTTCAGCATCAACATAGCAAACAACCAATCAGGAGAGATAGAAATATACTGGATAATGAAAGGAGCGGGAATAATGGACTCCATCTCCTCCGGAGTCGTGGAAAGCATTTTGCATGAGCTTAATACAAAAATTTCAGAAGAGCTCATTGAAAAAGGAAATATAAATGCAACTTTTGCTTTATCGCCGACAACAAGGAATGAAACAACAATATTCAAGGGAAAGGAAATGAACGGCATATCCCCGGGTACAATAAGCGCAATTCTCTCCTCTCAATCAACAGCAGTGCCGATAATAATCATGATAATAATCATGATGGCAGGAGGCATGGTGATTTCCTCGATGGGAATGGAAAAAGAGAATAAAACACTGGAAACTCTCCTTACATTACCTGTAAAGCGCTCTTCGATTGTCGCGGGAAAGATAGCAGGCAGCGCAATAGTCGGCTTGCTCATGGCGGTCATTTACATGATTGGCTTTAGGTATTACCTTTCATCATTCGAAGTTTCTGGAAATATAAATCTGGCTGACTACGGGCTGACACTGAATGTGTGGGATTATGTGCTTGTCGGCATATCCCTTTTCCTTGCACTGACAGCTGCCCTTTCCATGTGCATGGTTCTCGGCACTTTTGCAAAGAATTACAAAAGCGCGCAGACACTCACTGTCCCTGTTTCCATACTTGCATTGATACCGATGTTCCTGATCATGTTCAAGGATTTCTCGACTCTGCCCCTTTCCCTCAAAGTCGTTCTGTTTGCAATACCCTTCTCCCACCCCATGATGGCGGTCCGCGCCTTGCTTTTCGGAGATTACATGCTTGTCATTTCAGGCATTGCATATGCTGCAGTATTCTCCTTTGCAATGATTGCAATAGCGGTATGGATTTTCAAAACAGACAAGCTGCTCACAGGAACAACCATCCATCTCTTCAGGAAAGAGCGCTAACCTTTTATGCAGCAGGCACTTCATTAATGTGCACGAATGGAATGCAATTGCAAAAAGTTTTGATGAAACCCGCAAAAAGCCGTGGGAGGAATGCCTCTCCTTCGTCAAGGGAAGGGAGGGCAGAGCGATTGACATTGCATGCGGAAACGGCAGGCATTTGATTTCAATGGGCGAAGACGTTGAAGTGTTCGGTCTGGATTTATCCCCGGAGATGGTAAAAATTGCCCGTAAAAATGCAGAAAAAGCGGGAAAGAAAGTTTCTTTTGTTGTCGGAAATGCTTCCGCTCTGCCTTTTAAATCCGGGGTGTTTGATTTTGCCATCTTTATTGCAGGACTGCACAACATAAGCGGCAGGGAAAAAAGGATAATGGCGCTGAAGGAGTTAAGGCGCGTTTTGAAAGAAGACGGAGAAGCCATGATTTCAGTCTGGTCGAGATGGCAGGATAGATGGAGGATGCACTTTTTGAAAAAATTGCTTGCGCTCAAAATAAAAAATTTCGGGGATGTATATGTGCCCTGGAGGAGGGGGGCGGAGGTTATGCGCTTCTACCATCTTTACAGCATGCATGAGTTGAAGGAAGATGCAAAAAAGGCGGGGCTGAAAATAAAAAAGGCATGGAGCGTGAAAAAAGCATCGAAGAAGTATGCCGACAACCACTTCATCATTGTAAAAAATGATGACTATAAGAAAAAGTCTTTCTTA
>Ga0209834_10001924_pt1 | contig 11257 bp, 10 predicted proteins | sample Mar14236cmmetaG_FD_184134 | JGI IMG/M metagenome (GOLD analysis project Ga0209834, IMG submission 184134) | Marine hydrothermal vent microbial communities from Guaymas Basin, Gulf of California to study Microbial Dark Matter (Phase II) - Marker... ...
AGAAAATTATTTATCCGGAAAATAGCCGGTCTCGAGGCGATCGATGAGGCTATCGGTCGAGCCACCGAGATGGGCCGGCCGATCCTGTTTATTCCCGGCATCAATGATATGGATGATGTTCAGACGATAGCCGGTATTACCATCCTCGCGCGTGTCGCCAAGGTTGTCGCCGACTACGATATAAGGATCAACATGCCGGTCGCTCGTTCGATCGTCATGACCACGGCGCGGGAGACCATCAAAGAGGCTTATATGGGTGCGGGGAGGCCGGATGCCTACAATGACGATATGGTCCGTTATATCACCGACGAGCAGTTCGGCTATGTGGCGGCGGTTGACGGTATTATGGTGCGCGAGAAACCGGCCACCTGTTTTTACCTGGGCGCCTTTTTCGCCGAGTCGCTGATCCTGGCGGAGACAGGGAACTCGATCGGCGCCATCCAGATCGCCGGGACCGCGATGCCGGCGCAGTTGCCGTTTTTCGTGGCCGCCTGCGATTATACTCTGATAGGCGAGGAACTTTTTGCCGCATCGGCCTATCTCTCCAACGAACCCAAGCAGTTGGGATCATTGAAGGGACAGGATGTCGGCAAGTTTATTGCCATGATTGCGATTTTGATCGGCGTTCTTAGCCAGACCATCTCATCGGCCTGGGGCGGGACGTTTTTCACCAAACTGAGTGACTATATGCACCAGTTGTTTACGGTGCTTAATTAACGAAACAGGGAAGAAGCTTGAAAAAAAAGATTCCATTAACCATCACATTTATTGTCGGGGTCGTCCTTATCCTGTCGGTGTTCTTTCCCCCGATCGAGACACTGGGAGAGGATTTCTCGCTTTTCTTTGACATTATTGCGGTTTTTGCCTTCTTCCTCGGCGGCGGCAACCTGATCCGGGTGCATGCCGATAAAATTTCCAAAAAGAAACGTGACTGGGGCTTTTCGATAGTGACCGTGATCGGTTTCATCCTGATGCTTGCGGCCGGCCTGTTGAAACTCTGGAACCCGGGCGGTATAGCAGCCGACGTAGCGGCGACCGGCTCGATGTTCCAGTTGATGTATGACTGGATTTTCAACCCGCTCGGCGCCACCATGTATGCGCTGCTGGCCTTTTATGTCGCGTCGGCCTCATACCGTGCTTTCCGTGCCAAAAACAGCGATGCCACCATTTTGCTGGTGGCGGCTTTTATAATATTGCTGGGGCGGACACCGCTGGGTGTCTATGCCACCAGCTGGGTACCGGAATCGTTTTCGATCATGCAGATTCCCAACCTGGCTATCTGGATTATGACCTCGCCCAACCTGGCCGGACAGCGGGCCATTATGATCGGTATTGCACTCGGCGTCGTCTCGATGTCATTGCGGCTGATCCTGGGCGTTGAACGGACACATCTGGGGAGCGACAATGAGTAATATCGGACTAATCATATCACTGATTGTGATCGCCGCCGGTCTACTCTGGCTGTTCATCCTGGCTTTGCGGGGAAAAGAGGTTGAACGCCGGATTGTCTTTTTATTTATTGGTCTGGCCGTCTCGGTGCCGCTTCTTTTCAACATCACTTTTTCCGAAAAAGCCACTCCCATTGTAATGGATGTGTTCAATAAAATAGAGAATCTTCCAGAAGGTTCTAAGATTCTTTTGTCATACGACTATGGGCCATCAATGGCGCCCGAGGTTGAGCCGATGTCGAATGCTTTTCTGAGGCATGCTCTGGCGAAAGGGCATAAGGTCTATATCATGTGTCTCTGGGCAACCGGGCAATCCCTGGCCGCCACGGCAATCGATTCGATCGTCATCAAGGAGTTCCCGGATAAAATATACGGTGAGGATTATATCAATATCGGTTTCAAGGCGGGCGGGACCGGTGTGTTGAATGTCATCATCACCGATTTCAGAAAGATGTATCTGACCGATGTCAACGGTGTTGATCTTGATTCGATGTCTATTTTCGAGGGTATCCGTTCGCTCAAGGATATGGATATGCTGATCTCTATCGGCGGGGGTTTCCCCGGGGTCAAGGAATGGGTTCTTTTTGCCGGCGCGCCCGGGAACATACCCACGGCCGGCGGTTGTGCCGCAGTTTCGGCACCCCTGCTGTACCCTTATTATCCAAAACAACTTCTTGGGCTTTTAGGAGGTATCAAGGGGGCCGCGGAATATGAATCGCAATTGAAAAAAGTATATAAACGTTTCGAGGGCTCGCCGACTCCCGGTATCAAGATGATGGGTCCGCAAACCCTGGCTCACCTGATTGTCATGGCCTTTATTGTTATCGGTAATATCTCGTATTTTGTTTCCAGGCGGAGGCAGAAATAATATGACTGGTTCAAAACGTCTTAGCGCGATTATTCTGGTGGTTGTTGTCGCCCTCTTTCTGATAAGTTGGATTGTCAAAGGGGTCGCCATTCACGATGAAGGTTCCGGTTTATGGTTTTCGTTTCGCGATGCTTTTCTGATAACGCTGGCTGCTTTTCTGACCCTGGCTATATTTTCTTTCCTGTACAAGGATAATCCTTATTATAAATTTGCGGAGCATCTTTTCGTTGGTGTATCGGCGGCGTACTGGATGTGTGTCGGTTTCTGGTCGACCATGATTGGTAATATGCTTCCGAATCTTTCGGAATCACTCAGTAATTATTTTGACGTGCCATATAAGGGGTTGAATGTATTTTATATTGTCCCGCTGATTCTCGGTATCATGCTTTTGATGCGATTGTCATCGAAGGCGGGGTGGATTTCCCGCTGGGCGCTGGCCTGGATTGTAGGGACGACAGCCGGCCTGAATCTGATCCGATACCTGCGAACCGACTTTATCAGTCAGGTAAGTAACACCTTTTTGCCGCTGTTGGTCGAGTGGAAGGGTATCGGTCCGTTTTTCTCAGATTTGTCGCTGGCCTCGACGGGGCAACTGGTTATGACACTGTCTAACTGGGTAATATTTATCGGTGTTTTCAGCGGATTGATTTACTTCTTCTTCTCCAAGGAGCACAAGGGATTTTTTGGTGTCGCATCGAAGGTTGGGATCTGGGTGCTGATGATTACTTTTGGAGCTTCTTTCGGCTATACCGTCATGGGACGTGTTTCCCTGCTGGTCGGCCGCCTCACATATCTTTTCAAAGACTGGTTAGGACTAATAAGTTAATTTTCACATAAACAGCAAGAGGCTTTTATATGAAGCTAAAGACATTAACTGTTCTATGTTGTCTGCTTTTCGGAGTCGTTTTGACGGCTGTTTCCCAGGAAGCCGCCGACAGCGTTATTGCGCCTGATTCCGCTCAGGCGGTAATGCTGCCGTCACCGGTCCTGAGATTGAGCGGCGAGGACGCTCCGGATGATCATGGTCACGCAATAGATTTGACCTGGGAAAAATCCGCCGATGACGGCGCCGGTCAGATGAACGTGATCGGTTATATGGTTTTTCGCGCAGATTCACCCGATGGGCCGTTTGATGCACGTTCCGACCTTTTGTTCGGTGTCACCGAATTTACCGATGCGGGGGCAATGAATAAAGGTGAGAATGACTACATGCCGGATCATCAGGATTATTATTACAAAGTCCGGGCATTGACCGCCGATAGTGCGGTTTATGCCGATTCCGAGATATTCGGACCGGTGCAGTCGTACGGCCAGTGGTTCAACTGGGAAAGACTGGCTGTTTTTTTGATGGTCGCCGGGTTTTTATTTTTGATGATTCACTTTATCAGAAGGGCCAAAGGCGGCGCCGATCTTTATGTTCGTCGGCTGGCCGGTATCGAGGCGGTTGATGAGGCCATCGGACGCGCGACCGAAATGGGTAAACCGATCCTGTATGTTCTCGGTCTGGGCACCGCCGCCGACATTGCCACGATCGCATCATATACCATCCTGGGCCGGGTTGCCAAAAAGGTGGCCGAATATCAGACCGGTCTGATCGTACCGTGTTATGATCCGATCGTCATGACAGTGGCTCAGGAAACGGTGCGAACGGCATATATGGATGCCGGGCGTCCCGACGCGTTCAGCGAGGATATGGTCTACTTCGTGACCAATCAGCAGTTTGCCTATGTGGCCGGTGTCAACGGGGTCATGCTTCGTGAACGTCCCGCCACCAATCTGTATATGGGCAAGTTCTATGCCGAATCCCTGATCCTGGCCGAAACCGGAGTGGTTGCCGGTTCGATCCAGATCTCCGGAACCGATGAGATTTCGCAGATCCCGTTCTTTGTGGTTGCCTGCGACTATACGCTGATCGGCGAGGAGCTATATGCGGCGTCGGCCTATCTCGGCAAGGAGCCGCTGCTGCTTGGTTCGCTCAAGGCTCAGGATTATGCCAAGGCGGGAGTGATTCTGCTGGCAATAATCGGTTTTATTTCATTGATGTTGGGTTATCATGGCGTCGTGGAATTTTTCCACGTTACCGGTTAAGAAGGATGAATTGAGATGAAAAGACAGTTACCATTGATGATGGTTTTTGTATTCGGATTCGCCATGATCATACAGTATTTTATACCGCATCAGGCATCCGAATGGGTAAATGCATTCCTTATGGACTGGATGATGATTATCGGCGTTTTTGCCCTGGCACTGGGTATCTGGTCGCTGATAAAAGTCTCCTGGGATAAAATTAAATACAAAAAGCCCAACTGGGAGTATGCAATAGTCACACTGGCCGGGCTCTTTTTGATGATATTTTTCGGGTTTGACTATTTCCGGCATTTCTCGACCCCGATCGGTTCGGATAATTACATGTACGTGCATTTTTACCGGCACATAGTCATTCCGATTCAGTCCACGATGTTTTCACTGTTGGCCTTCTTCATAGCCTCGGCGGCTTATCGGGCCTTCCGGGCAAGATCACTTCTGGCGACCCTGCTGCTGATTGCGGCGCTTGTTATTATGCTCCGTTTCAATCCGCTGCTGGGACCGATCCAGCCGATTATGGAAAAGTTCTCGGTCTGGCTTCTTAATGTCCCGAATCTCGCCGCCAAACGGGCGATCGTTATCGGGGTCGGTCTGGGTATGGTCGCCACCGCCCTTAAGGTAATTCTTGGAATCGAACGCGCCTATCTGGGCAAGGATTGAGGAGGACTGAAACATGAATATATTTGATCGTTTGATGTCGTTCGACCGGCGCTGGGTCTTCCTCTCTCTGGCAATTGTATGTGTGGGGACGTATCTCTGGGACTTTTCAGTCCCGATTACAATCAGCGAAGAGGTCCGGTCGATTTATGATGAAGTCGCGGCGCTCAAAGAGGGCGACATGATTTACATGTCGGTCGATTATGATCCCAACGCGCTGGCGGAACTTCACCCGACCACCTACGCCCTTGCGGAACTCTGTTTTCGAAAAAAGGTGAAGGTGATATTCGGAACGCTGTCGAATCTCGGTCAGGGTATGGTTGATCAGGTACTGCATGACATATCCGATTCCCTGAGAGATACCGCGACCTATAACGGCGTATTTTATGAGGGGCGTGAGATTGTTAACGGTGTCGATTATGTTTTCCTCGGGTACAAGCCGTATCCCGCGATGGTGATTCAGGCGATGGGGCTCGATTTCCGTGTCCCGTTTCCGACCGACTATTACGGCACGCCGATCGACAGTATTCCGATAATGCAGGGTACGAAAAACTTCGACCAGTGCAAGCTGGTTGTGGATATGGCGGCCGGTAATGTCGCCGAGATGTGGATCACCTACGGGCACGGGAACTATGGTGTTCCTCTGGCCCTGGCGGTAACCGGTGTCATGGGCGCCGATATGTATCCTTATCTCGGTTCCGGCCAGATCTTCGGTCTCGCGGCCGGGCTTCTGGGTGCCGCCCAGATTGAAAAATTGTGCGACAATCCCGGGCGCGCCATGGACGGTATGAGAATTCAGCTTTTCGCTCATATTCTGATCATACTGTTTATTATCATGGGCAATGTCGGCTTTCTGGCAACCCGTAAACGAAATAAACTGAAGTAGGAGGTGATCGTAGATGGAGTGGAGTACATTTTTGTGGACGACGCTGGGAGCATTCTTGACACTATGCACCTTCTCGTTTCTATATAAAGACAATCCGTTTTACAAATTCGCGGAGCATTTAGTGGTGGGTGTCTCGGCCGGGTATTTTGCACTGGTCCTGTGGCACCAGATCCTGATCCCCAATCTGTTTGCGCGCCTCAATGACGGCGACTGGTATTTTCTGTGGCTGAATTCAGCGCAGTTGTGGTACCTCATACCGGCCGCCCTGGGTGTCATGATGTGGACCCGTTTTTCGAAGAAGAAATCATGGATCAGCCGCTGGCCGATTGCACTATACATGGGTATCGCCGCCGGTATGGCGGTACCTCGTGAGATGCACGCCAGGGTGATCGAGCAGTTGCATTCGGCCATGCGGGGAATCATCGACTGGAACAACTTTTTCGGAAGTTCCGTCTTTGACACCACCTCCGGTATCGCCAGTATCATTATCTTTCTTGGAACGCTGGCGGCTCTGTTCTATTTCTTTTTCTCCAAGGAGCATTCCGGAGTTTTCAAGGGAATCTCCAGTTTTGGAATCTGGATATTGATGATCGGATTCGGCGCCTCGTTCGGTTATACGGTGATGGGCCGTATCTCGCTTTTTGTGCAGCGAATCCAGGTATTAGATGATTGGACAGCTGTATCCTGGCAGGGTGATCACGGCGGCTTCGTATTTTTCTGGTTCCTGGTGTTCGGCGTCTTTATTGTCTGGGCAGTATTTGAAATAGTCAAGTATTTCAAGAACAAGGGAACAACAGCGGAATCATAAGAAATAGCCGATAATAAAGTAAAAGCCCGCTTTTGGCGGGCTTTTATGTTGGTAGGTCAAACATATCTTGTAAGTTGCCGTATAATAGTTAATTACAAATATTAAAAATATTATTATTTGCAATGTCCTGACCTGTATAGAATTACACAAAATATACTAGATTTCTCTTGACATTAAGGGCGTAATTCAGTATTATTGTTAAGTCGATAGGTTGGGCCGAGCGAAAGTTATATTTTTTATTTTTAGGGTAACGTAACTTCATTAGCTGAAAGTGAGGAGGGGATGGCTAAAACAGCTAATTCAGCCGGCACCAAAACTAAATCAGTAAGGAAAGGGAAAGGCAAGCTCTCCACCCCCGAAGCCCGTCGAGAGTACCAGCGTCGGTATTACCAGATGCACAAGGAAAAGGCCAAGGAATACCAGAGGCAGTATAATCTGACGCACAAGAAAAAGGCCAGAGGGGGGCGCGGGAAGGCGAATTTCGTCTGTCCGCGCGAAGTGGTTCGCTCGACCTTCAACACCTCTGATATTATGCATGCTCCCGTCGAAAAAACGCTGAAGATTCTGGAAAAGATCATCAGCGGTGAACGGCTTTTCACCATGTAGTTTTGTTGTCAGAGATTTTTTGGGCGGTGTAAGTGGCTTTTATCACTTATGCCGCCTTTTTTTATTGCGTATAGTTAAAAAATCCTGTATTTATGTCCATAATTTTAAGGACAGGAGGGAAACGGTAATGGTTGCCCAAAAAAAAGCAAGGAAAACAAAAGCCAAGAAGGAACCGCAAAAAAAAGCGAAACCAAGAAAGAAGAATATGAAGAAAGCTAATACTAAAACGAAAACCGCGGCCTCTAAAAGAAAAGCAGCCACCTCTAAAGCCAAAACGCCCAAGAGTAAATCAGCTAAGAAAATGCTTGAGAATAAGCCATATTATTTCTTCGGGGGCGGAAAAGCCGAAGGTGACGCCACCATGCGTGACCTCCTCGGTGGAAAAGGGGCCGGACTGGCCGAGATGAGCCGGATCGGTGTCCCGGTTCCGCCCGGATTTACTATAACCACCGAAGTCTGCAAACTTTTTTATGAGACCGATCTAAGAATCCCGAATGAAATCGACAAAGAGCTGGAAAAATATATGGCCAGGATCGAAAAGATAGTCGGCGCGAAATTCGGCGATCCCGAAAATCCGCTGCTGGTGTCGGTTCGTTCCGGGGCCAAATTTTCTATGCCCGGCATGATGGACACAATTCTTAACCTGGGTCTCAACAAGGATACTTTGGAGGGACTGGCCGAAAAGACGGGCGATGAGCGGTTTGCCTACGATAATTACCGCCGCTTTGTCCAGATGTTCGGCAATGTCGTTCTTGGTATCGATAAGGATAAATTCGAAAGTGTTATCGAGGCCCGCAAAAAAGAGCGCAAGATAAAGCAGGATTCCTCGCTTTCGGTCGAGGATCTCAATCATATTATCAAGAAATTCAAAGCGATCATCAAGCGCCGGACCGGAGAGGCCTTTCCAGACGATCCTTATACCCAGCTTAAACTGGCCCGTGATGCCGTCTTTCGCTCGTGGAACAATCCGCGAGCCATCAGCTATCGCCGCCTGAACAATATTCCCACCGATCTCGGCACCGCCGTCAATGTCCAGGCGATGGTATATGGTAATATGGGTAACACGTCGGGCACCGGTGTCGGCTTTACCCGTAATCCGGCCAACGGGGAAAAAGAATTCTACGGCGAATACCTGATCAACGCCCAGGGAGAAGACGTTGTCGCCGGAATCAGGACGCCTCAGCCGATAATCAGCCTTAAAGACGAAATGCCGGCCGTTTTCAAGCAATTGAAGACCATTACCACGAAACTGGAAAAACATTATCGTGATGTGCAGGATTTCGAGTTCACCATCCAGGACGGTAATCTTTACATGTTGCAGACGCGCACCGGAAAACGGACCGTGCAGGCGGCCCTGAAGATAGCGGTCGATATGGTCAAGGAGAAGCTGATCACCAAGGAAGAGGCTTTGATGCGTATCGATCCGGCCCAGCTCGACCACCTTCTGCACCGCCGTCTCGATCCCAATGCCAAATATGAAGTCATTGCCAAGGGTTTGCCGGCCTCGCCGGGAGCATCCTCGGGTGCGGTATATTTCAATTCCGATGATGTCGTCAAGGCGGCCAAGAACAAGACCAAGGCCATTTTGGTACGGCAGGAAACCAATCCCGATGATATCGAGGGAATGCATGCTTCGGTCGGTGTTCTTACCTCCCGCGGCGGCATGACCTCGCACGCGGCGGTGGTGGCCCGCGGTATGGGTAAATGCTGTGTGGCCGGTTGTGAAGCCGCCCGTGTCAACGAGACCAAAAAGCAGCTCCAGATCGGAAAACTGATCATCAAGCAGGGCGAGGTTATAACCATCAACGGTTCGACCGGTGAAGTCATAATCGGCGAAGTGTCGACTATCGAACCGGAGCTTTCCGGGACATTTGCCGAGTTCATGTCGTGGGCCGACGAGATCCGCAAACTGAATGTTCGAACCAATGCCGACACTCCCGCCGATGCCGCCCAGGCAATCACTTTCGGCGCCGAGGGGATCGGCCTTTGCCGGACCGAGCACATGTTCTTTGCCGAAGACCGTCTCCCGATCGTGCAGGAGATGATCCTGGCCGATTCGCCCGAGGAACGGCAGGATGCGCTCGACCGCCTGCTTCCGTTCCAGAAGAAGGATTTCAAGGGATTGTTCGAAGCCATGAAGGGGATGCCGGTGACAATCCGGACGCTGGATCCGCCGCTTCATGAATTTTTGCCCGACAAGGCGACCATCAAGCAGGAGATAGAGGAGCTCGATAAGTATGACGAGCATTATGATGAACTGCTGGCCAAGAAGAAGAAATTTCTCAGGCGTATCGATGAGATGAAGGAACTCAATCCGATGCTCGGTCATCGCGGTTGCCGCCTTGGAATCGTCTACCCGGAAATCACCGAGATGCAGGTACGGGCCATTATGGAGGCGGCCTGCGAGATGGCCAAGGCCAAAAAGAAGGTGATCCCGGAGATCATGATTCCGCTGGTCGGGCATGTCAACGAGTTTAAGAATCAGAAAGAAGTCGTCGAGAGGATCGCCAACGAGGTTATCAAAAAATACAAGGTCAAGAATATGGAGTACCTTGTCGGAACCATGATCGAGATCCCGCGGGCGGCTATCACCGCCGATCAGATCGCCGAGGAGGCCCAATTCTTCAGTTTCGGTACCAACGATATGACGCAGATGGCGATGGGATTCTCGCGCGATGATGCCGGCAGATTCCTTCGCTATTACATCGACAAGGGTATCCTGCCGAAAGATCCGTTTGTATCGATCGATCAGGACGGTGTCGGTGTCCTGATGCAAATGGGTACCGAAAAAGGGCGCGCCACGAATAAGGATCTCAAGGTCGGGATATGCGGTGAACACGGCGGCGATCCGGACTCGGTCGAATTCTGTCATAAGATCGGCCTGAATTATGTTTCCTGTTCTCCTTTCCGTGTGCCGATCGCCCGCCTGGCGGCGGCGCAGGCGACTATCAAGGAAAAGATGAAAACCGCCGAACGCGATAAATAACAGTTGAAATAAGTCTTTTTACGAGAGCCGCCGGTTATGGCGGCTCTCGACATATAGGGCGCATCGCAACGCAATGAACAGGGGAAAAGGCGTGAATAAAATCGACACTATTCTTTTCGATGTCGGCTGGCCGATCATCGACGAAACCGAGGCGCATCGGGCCTGGAACCAGCATCTCCGCAAGCGTATCTCCGAGATAAGGAACAAAGGGGTTTCCGAGGTGGTTGTATCGATGTATGAATCGCAGGCGGTCGAATGTTATGCCCCGTCGATGTTCTCCTATGTTATCTGGCACCTGGTGCATCCGGATAAAGAGGCCTTTTACATGCTCCGTTCCGAGTTCGACAATTTCGATTTTTTTCAGTACTACAGTATTCAGCCGGATGCGGCCGAGATTCTTTCGCGATTGCATGGTACATTCAAGCTGGGTCTGGCGGCCAACCAGCCGCAGAGGGCGCTCGATTATCTCGACAGCAACGGTATCCTCAAATATTTCGATTCGGCGCGGGTTTCCGATGAGATCGGCTACTCCAAACCGGATGTACGGATGTTTTTAAGGGTTCTGGAAAGTCTCGGTTCGCGGCCTGAGCAGTCGGTCATGGTCGGAGACCGCCAGGACAATGATATTGTCCCGGCCAAACAGATCGGGATGACCGCGATAAGGCTGTTGGTCGGTCCGCACCGCGACCAGAAGGTCAGATATCCCAAAGAAAACCCGGATTACACGATCAATAAATTGCCCGATATTCTTATCCTCCCGTTTGTAAGTGAAAAGTTGAAGTAAATTCGCCGCTTTACATTTCGCAATTTTAACATCGATTTTTGGGACGGTTTTTATAGTGATTTAGTAACGATTTTCGGCCGAAATCGCGAAAAGGGGGTAAAAATTTAGTTGTACTATGGTGGATATCAA
>Ga0209834_10001927_pt1 | contig 11236 bp, 11 predicted proteins | sample Mar14236cmmetaG_FD_184134 | JGI IMG/M metagenome (GOLD analysis project Ga0209834, IMG submission 184134) | Marine hydrothermal vent microbial communities from Guaymas Basin, Gulf of California to study Microbial Dark Matter (Phase II) - Marker... ...
ATCTCAAGCGGGTGGACGAACTGGAGCGTGACACGAGGTTCGCTGACGAGCACCATCTGAAGCACCCCGACCACAGCGACATCCAGTAAGTCCTGGGGGTGAGCGTCTATTTCCGCGCGCGGGCGAAGAGGTAAACCGATGCTGCCAGGAAGACCGTGTTGGGAATCCAGCCGGCGGCGATCCCGGGCAGGTGGCCCAGGTAGCCCAGTGTGCGGCAGGCGAAGAAGAAGGCGTAGTAAGCCATCACGAGCAGGAAGCTCAGGATAAGCGCCAGGTTGCGTTCCTCCCGCGGCCCCCGGATGCTGATGGGCACCGCCACCAACACCAGCACGACGCTGGCGAAGGGCAGCGCATACTTGAAGTAGTACTCCGTGCGGTCGGTGAAGAACTTGAGCAGCGTAGCGCGTGAAGGGTGGTCTTGCGCCTGGATGAGCTTGTGCCGTTCCTCCACCCGCAGCCTGAGCTCCCGGGAGGACAGCTCCTGCGGCGCCTCTTCGGCGAAGAACTCCCGGATCTTGCGCGCCACATCCACGCTGGTGGTCGGAGTGATGGCGCTGACGATGGAGGCGCCGTTGCGGGCCTGCGGCTCGTACACCCGCACGTTTGTCAGTTGCAGGAATCCCTCGGACATGCGCGCACGCTCGGCCAGGAACAGCCGGGGGAAGCTGCGCCCCTCGCCGTAATCGTAGAGGCGGATGTCGTGCATCACTCCGCGCTCCTTGTCCACCTGATCAATGTAGAAGTACTTCTTCTCCGGCGCCTTAATGACCATGCGCGGCTTGATGTAGTCAATCACCTGGCTTTCCCAGAAGATGGCCAGCGTGTTCTTGAACTCCTTGTTGTTGGCGGGGACGACCTTTTCGTAGATAGTGAACGAAACCGCCGCGGCGAACAGCCCCATCGCGGTGGCCACCAGTGCCTCGGATATTCCCGGCGCCACGGTCGCCAGGGTGGCCTGGGTGGCATTCGCCAGGCCGCGAAAGGAATGCATAATCCCCCACACGGTACCGAACAGGCCGATATAGGGGCTGGTGGAGCCCACCGATGCCAGGAATGCCAGATGGCGCTCCAGGCGCTCTTCCTCACGCATGGTCGCCACCCCCATGGCTCGCCTGGAGCCCTCGATCACCGCCTCAGCATCCATCTCCGGTTGTTGGGCCAGGCGCGAAAACTCCTTGAACCCGGCGCGAAAGATACTCTCCATCCCCAGCGGGACATGGTCGTCAGCGGCCCTCTCATTGCCTTCCCGGTAGAGCTGTGACAAATCGACACCGGACCAGAAGCGCTCCTCGAACTGATACATCTCATCCCGGGCATTGCGGAAATACAGAAAGCGGTTGACGATCATGTACCAGGACAGCATGGACGCCAACATCAGTATGGCCATCACCAACTGCACGGTAAAACTGGCATCCAGCACCAGGTCTAACAGGCTTAATTGTTCTTGCAACTGCTTTTCTCCCCAGAATTACTTTTGTTCTTGTTGCAGTGTCTGTAACCTGGCCACCATCTCCGGCGGCAGGCGGCGCGGCTTTAGCACGCTGCGCTCAACACAGGCGATAGTCACATCTCCCTGCGCCAGTATCTCTTCACCGCGCCGTACGCTCTGCCGCAGAATCATAACCGCCCCACGCGCGCACCGGACACTGACCGTCGCCTCCAGTTCATCGTCCAATGTGGCCGGACGCAAGTACTTCACCCCCACATCGCGCACCACAAACATCAGGTCGTGGTTGAATATGTAGTCTTTGCCATACCCCAAAGAGCGCATGAATTCAGTGCGCGCCCGCTCCATGAACTTGAGGTAATTGACGTAATAGACAATACCCCCTGCGTCGGTGTCCTCAATGTAGACCCGCAGCTTAAGGGAAAATTCCCCCCCTGCCACTAAGACTCTCCGCCTTCATCAAGATCCAGAGGCAAACTGTTGCCCACATCGGTACCGGCAGAACCTGGCTGGGGCAAACCGAAATGCAGGTAGGCGTTGCGCGTCACCATGCGGCCCCGCGGAGTGCGCAGCATGAAGCCCTGCTGGATCAAATAAGGCTCCAGAACATCCTCGATAGTACCGCGCTCTTCCGAGATAGAGGCCGCCAGGCTTTCCACGCCCACCGGTCCTCCGTCAAATTTCTCGATCATGGCCAGTAACAGACGCCGGTCCAGGTGATCGAAGCCCCGCTGGTCCACACTCAACATCTCCAGGGCGCGATCGGCTATATCGGCGGTGATATAGCCGTCCGCCTTCACCTCGGCGTAGTCCCGCACCCGGCGCAGCAGGCGGTTGGCGATGCGCGGCGTCCCCCGGGAGCGGCGGGCGATCTCCGCTGCCCCTTTCGCGTCGACACCAATCTCAAGAATGTGCGCGGAGCGTTCGACAATATGGGCCAGGTCGGCCACCTCGTAAAATTCCAGACGCTGCACAATACCGAATCGATCGCGCAGGGGGGAAGTCAGTAGTCCCGCCCTGGTAGTGGCCCCCACCAGGGTAAAAGGCGGCAGGTCCAGCTTGATGGAGCGCGCCGCCGGCCCTTCGCCGATCATGATATCCAGCTGATAATCTTCCATTGCCGGGTACAGTATCTCTTCCACCACAGGGCTCAGGCGGTGGATCTCGTCGATGAACAGCACATCGCCGGGCTCCAGATTGGTCATCAGGGCGGCGACATCACCCGCTTTTTCCAGCACCGGGCCGGAGGTGGTTTTGAGGGACACGCCCATTTCATGGGCAATGATGCTGGCCAGAGTGGTCTTGCCCAGCCCCGGCGGGCCAAAAATCAGCGTGTGGTCCAGGGGTTCGCCGCGGCCTTTGGCCGCCTGCAGGAAGATGGTCATCTGCTCGCGCACCACATGTTGACCCACGTATTCATCGAGCGTTTTGGGCCGGATAGCCCGGTCCATGGTATCTTCCCGTGGGCTCTCGGCCTGGGGAGCGATCAGGCGATCAGTTTCTATCATGCTCTAGTGTACCTCAACCACTGACCATTGATTTCAGGGCGCGGCGGATCAATTCCTCGCTGTCCGCGATACTGTCATCATTGACCGCCGCCACCACCCGGCCGGCTTCCTGGGGCTTGTAACCCAGCGCGATCAGTGCACCCTCCGCATCAGCCACGATATCGGTGACCGGCGCCAGGGCGATGCCGCTCCCGGCCTGCCCGGTTGCATCTGTCTGCACCAGCCAGTCTTTCAGTTTGTCGCGCATTTCCACCAGCAAACGCTCGGCGGTCTTTTTGCCAACCCCGGGCAAGGCCATCAAAGACGAGATGTCATCGCGCTGCACACAGCGCGCAAAACTGCTGGAATCCATACCTGACAAGATAGTCAACCCCAGTTTTGGCCCCACACCACTGACCTTGATCAACTGGCGAAACAGGCCACGGTCCCGCTCATCGATAAAACCGTACAGCAGCTGGGCGTCTTCACGCACCACAAAATGGGTTACCAGTGACACCTCAGAACCCAGCTCCGGCAGCTGATACAGGGTGGTCATGGGCACCTGGATCTCATACCCGACCCCACCGACCTCTATCAGGATATCCGGGGGCTGCTTGTAAACCAGGACGCCTCTAATTCTACCTATCATCTGCTGTGGACCCTATCGCAGTCGTCGCCGGCGCACAGACCTGGCACCGGCCATGTTTATCATACTTTGTTGTGTGTGCGCGTGGCACAGGGCCGCCGCCAATGCATCAGCCGCATCTTCAGCCGGCTCCCCTGGCAGCTTGAGCAACACCTTGACCATGTGTTGTACCTGCGCCTTGTCCGCCGCTCCGGTACCCACCACGGATTGCTTGATCTGGCGGGCGGAGTATTCTGACACCGGCATATCCCGCGCCACGCAAGCCACAATCGCCGCGCCCCGCGCCTGGCCCAGCTTCAGGGCCGAACCGGCACTTCTTGCCATAAACACCTGCTCGATAGCCAGCTCCTGCGGGCAATGCAGGTCGACTAACTCAGTGACACTGTTATAGATAATGCGCAGTCGCTCCGGCAGCTCGCCACCGGGTAGGCGGATGACACCACTGGTGACATACTCACTACGCCCGGACACATAATTGATGATGCCAAAGCCTGTTTTGCGTGAACCGGGGTCTATTCCCAGGATAAGCGACATACAAAAATCCGCCAGATGCTTTGAGGTCTTATTATGTACAAATTTACAGCATTGGTCAGTAGCTATTGGCTACTCTGGTAGTAAATTGAGTAAGGAATTTCGTGTTATGTTCGGGTGGCTCAGTGGCGGCCCCAAAATAGCTATTCGTCCTGCGCAGCCTCTTCTCGCGTCTGGCGCAGCCGGATATTCAACTCCCGCAACTGCGTGGCGCTGACATCCCCGGGGGCGTCCGTCATCACGCAGGCCGCGCTCTGGGTCTTGGGAAAGGCAATAACGTCACGGATGGAGTGCGCACCGGTCATCAGCATCACCAGGCGGTCCAGGCCGAAGGCCAGGCCACCGTGAGGGGGGGCGCCGCACTGCAAAGCCTTGAGCAGGAAGCCGAATTTCTCCTCAGCCTCCGCTTCGTCGATACCCAGGATGCGGAATACGGCTTCCTGCATGTCACGACAATGAATACGAATACTACCCCCACCGAGCTCACAGCCGTTTAATACCATGTCGTAGGCCCGGGACAGGGCCTCGCCAGGATTGGCCGTCAACTCTTCGGCGCTGCACGAAGGTGCTGTAAAGGGGTGGTGCAGAGGCGTCCACTGACCGCTGCCATCGTCCTCGAACATGGGGAAATCCACTACCCACAGGGGAGACCAACCCTCCCCAATCATACCCAGGTCTTCAGCCACCTTGGTACGCAGAGCTCCCAGGGCCTCATTGACCACCCGGGCCTGGTCGGCACCGAAGAAAATAATGTCGCCGCTGGCTGCATCCAGGCGCTGCATCATCCGGGCCACGACCTCGTCGGGCATAAACTTCAAAATAGGAGACTGCAGGCCCTCCAACCCGGCATCAATATCATTCACCTTGATCCAGGCCAGTCCCCTGGCGCCATAAATGGACACATACTTGGTGTAACCATCAATTTCCTTGCGGCTGATAGTCGCGCCACCGGTCACCTTCAGCGCGGCTACCCGCCCCTTTGGGTCATCCGCAGGTCCACGGAACACCTTAAAATCCACCTGCTGCATCAGGTCATCCACACTCACCAGTTCCAGCGGAATCCGCAGGTCAGGTTTATCCGAACCATAGCGGTCCATGGCCTCGGCATGGGACATGTGGGGAAACTCGGGGAGATCCACATCCAGCACAGCTTTGAACAGTTCACGGATCATGCGCTCTGTAATAGCCATGATCTGCCGCTCATCAAGAAAAGCCGCCTCAATATCGATCTGCGTGAATTCCGGCTGCCGGTCAGCGCGCAGATCCTCATCGCGGAAACACTTGGCGATCTGATAGTAACGGTCAAACCCGGAAACCATCAGCAACTGCTTGAATAGCTGGGGCGACTGGGGCAGTGCGAAGAACTGCCCGGGATGAGTCCGGCTGGGCACCAGATAGTCGCGCGCACCTTCAGGGGTTGCGCGGGTGAGTATTGGCGTCTCTATATCCAGGAACCCCTCCGCATCAAGGAAGTCGCGCGCTGCTGTGGTAATTTTGGAGCGCATGATCAGGCGATTCTGCATTTCATGGCGACGCAGATCCATGTAGCGGAACTGCAGACGCACTTCTTCTCCAACAGCCGTGTATTCATCCAGCTGAAATGGCGGCGTCACCGCCGTGTTGAGGATTTCCAACTCCTTGCCCAACACTTCTATCTCGCCGGTGGCCATGGCCGGGTTGATTGCCGCCTCATCTCGCGCGCGTACCCGCCCGGTAACCTTGAGCACGTATTCGCTGCGAACCCGATCAGCCAGCTGGAAATGCTCCTCAGTGTCCGGGTCGAACACCACCTGCACGATGCCTTGCCGGTCCCGCATATCGAGAAAAATCACCCCGCCATGATCCCGGCGGCGATCCACCCAACCACAAAGGGTCACTGTCTCATCGATATTAGCTGTTCCCAAAGCGCCACAATAATGACTGCGCATAGTTTGAATTCCATCTGATTTGGCTGGCCGGACCCGTATCGGGCCAGGGGTTAGGCTGTCTTCTTGCTCTCGCTCTTCTTGCTCTCGCTCTTCTTGCTCTCGCTCTTCTCGCCCTGACCAGAACCGACGGTGTCACCGGAGCCCGATGGCGCGACACTATCGGAGCCACCCGCCAGGTTCTTTTTGTCGCCGGTTTTGAAGTCGGTCTCATACCAACCGCCACCCTTAAGGCGAAAGGCCGCAGCGGAGACTTTTTTCTTCAGTGCGGGCTCCCCGCACTCCGGACAGTCCAACAATGGTGTATCGCTAATCTTCCGCAAGGCCTCCAGGTTTTTACCACAGGCCTCGCACTGGTACTCATAAATCGGCATGGAATGGACCCACCAATGATCATAATGTGAGAGAGAAAATTCGAGGCGCGGATTTTACCCCATGCGAACGCATAGGCCAAGCGCAGGGGCTGGCAGCTCTATAACTAAAATCGAGGGGCAGGAAACCCCTCCACCGGGAAAGGTGCGTCAGGTGCGGACTGCGGTCATCCCGGCCGGGGCAGGCAGGGTGACCAGTATTCGGCGCCTTAGGAGGCGGCAAATTCCTTCAGTTTCTTCAGGGGACGTACTTTCACTGCGATGCTGGCAGGCTTCGCCTTGAACATGGTCTCTTCACCAGTGAAGGGGTTAATGCCTTTGCGCGCTTTTTTAGCAGGCTTCTTCACTGTGGTGATTTTCAGAATACCAGGAACCGTAAACTCACCTACAGAACGCTTCTTGATACTGCGCTCCATTAATGTGTGGAATTCGTCCATAACGGTACCAACCTGCTTCTTGGTCAAGCCTGTACTGTCCGCCACGCTTGCAATAATCTGACTCTTGGTCATTTTTTGCCTGATCGCGGGCGCTGCTTTTTTAGCTACTGCCTTTTTCCTAGCAGGAATTTTTTTGACTGCTGCTTTTCTTGCTGGAGCCTTCTTTTTAGCTGCTGCTTTTTTCTTGATAGCCATCTTATTGTTAACCTTCCCTAATAGTGAGATGAGACACGCATTTAACCTGGGCCACTCGCTTCACATAACCATGAAAAACAATACCGCCACAAGCTACAAGCAATATATAAATCATGAAACTCTGTAATACAAGTGTTTTTAGGTTAATTTTTTTCACACGGCCTGTTTTTTTAGCTTCAGCTGCATTTTCGGGATAAAAAGTAGTGCCCGGGTGCAACAATTTTCCCAGCGAGAAAACTGACACCGGACCGGGTCTCCCCCAGGGAGAGCTGCTACAAGAACAGTGTCAATTACCAACTTGATTAAAATGAATCGTAGTTTGATCTATTCTGACCCCGATTATTCTTTCCGGAGAACGCGTTCGGACGTAAACTATGCTCCCTGTTTTAATCGCACTCACCGGATAGATTCATGCGTACCAGTAACTTCCTTATCGCCACCCAGAAAGAGACGCCGGCCGACGCCGAGGTCATCAGCCACCAGTTGATGTTGCGCGCTGGCCTTATCCGCAAACTGGCTGCCGGCTTATACACGTGGCTACCCCTCGGGTTACGGGTATTGCGCAAAGTGGAAAACATCGTGCGCCAGGAAATGGACTGCGCCGGCGCCCAGGAAGTCAGCATGCCGATAGTGCAACCCGCACAATTATGGATGGAATCCGGCCGCTGGGAACAGTATGGGCCAGAGCTACTACGCATTCAGGACCGTCATCAGCGGGATTTCTGCCTGGGGCCCACCCACGAAGAGGTCATTACCGACCTGGTGCGCCATGAGATAAAAAGCTATAAGCAACTGCCCATCAACCTCTACCAGATCCAAACCAAGGTGCGCGATGAAATACGGCCCCGTTTCGGTATTATGCGCTCTCGTGAGTTCCTGATGAAGGACGCCTATTCCTTCCATATAGACCAGTCATCCCTTGAGCAAACCTACAATGTAATGCACCAGGCGTATAGCAACATCTTCACCCGCCTGGGCCTTGATTTTCGTCCGGTAATCGCCGACACGGGCAGTATAGGCGGCAGCGCATCCCATGAATTTCATGTCCTGGCCAACTCCGGCGAAGACAATATCGCCTTCAGCGACAGCAGCGACTACGCTGCCAACGTCGAAATGGCAGAGGCCCTGGCGCCCACCGGTGACCGCCCCGCCCCCACAGGGCAGCTGACCGAAGTGGCCACCCCGGGCGTCAAAACCATTGATGAGTTGGCGGCCTTCTTGTCAATTGACCCTGCCACCACGGTAAAGACACTGGTGGTCGCCGGCGCTGAGGAAGGCGCGTTAGTGGCTTTGGTTATGCGTGGCGACCATCAGCTTAATGTCATCAAGGCCGAGAAACTGGCGGGCGTCGCCTCCCCCCTGCAGATGACAGAGGATGAGCGGGTGCGCGCGGTATGTAGTGCCGGATTCGGCTCTCTGGGCCCCGTCGGCCTGGACATACCAATGATCGTTGATCGCAGTGCAGCTCACCTGGCGGATTTCACCTGCGGGGCCAACCGGGATGACGCACACCTGACGGGCGTGAACTGGGGGCGAGACTGCCCGCTACAACAGGTTGAGGATCTACGGGAAGTAGTGGAGGGAGACCCCAGCCCTGACGGCCAGGGTCTCCTGCAGATCAAGCGCGGCATTGAGGTCGGACACATTTTCCAACTGGGCACCAGGTACAGCGAAGCCATGGACGCCAGGGTTCTGAATAAGAACGGCAAGAACATCACCATGACCATGGGTTGTTACGGTATCGGTGTAAGCCGTATTGTGGCCTCCGCGATTGAACAAAATTACGATGACAGGGGCATCATCTGGCCCGCCAGCATGGCACCCTTTCAGCTGGCGATCGTGCCGCTTAATATGCAGAAGTCTGCAGCGGTGGCAAGCGCCGCCGAAGACCTCTACCAGCGACTGCAGGCCGCCGGGGTGGAGGTGCTACTGGATGATCGCAACGAGCGTCCCGGGATCAAGTTTGCCGATATGGAACTGATCGGCATCCCTCATCGCATAGTCATAGGTGATCGCGCCCTGGCCCAGGACAATATCGAGTATAAGGGCCGCCAGGACGAGGACTCACAACTCATTGTGCGGAGTGAGATTATGGAATTCATCCTGGCGCAACTGACCCAGACCGGGGCATGAACCGCAGCGTCATAAGCTCATTGCCGGGGTACTGCCTGGCATTGCTGGTGGGCAGCATTTTCAACCTGCAGGCCCTGGCACAACCAGCGGACCCGCAGGAGCGCGCCGAGCTGCGCAACTTTCTCGAGCAGACCATCCACGGTGCCGACAGCTTCGGTGACCGCTACGATGCGGAAGTGTGGCTGGTGGACATGTCCTCCCGACTGAGCCGGTATATCAAAGACCCGCAACACCGGCTGGATTTACTGCAGGGTATTCACGGTGCCGCCACTGCGGCCAGCGTCCCACCGGAACTGGTGCTGGCGGTGATCGAGGTAGAGAGCCACTTCGACCGGTTTGCCATATCCCGTGTAGGCGCCCAGGGCATGATGCAAGTCATGCCCTTCTGGAAAGATGAGATCGGCCGCCCGGAGGACAACCTGACCCTAACCGCCACCAACCTGGAGTACGGCTGCCGTATCATGCAATTCTATATCCAACGAAAGAATGGCAATCTGCATCGGGCGATGGCGGCCTACAATGGCAGCACTGGCAGCAGGGTCTACAGCGACAAAGTGTACCGCGCCTGGCGCAACCACTGGCGCACAGAACCCCTGGACTGGTCTGAATAGCCACTTCCCGGGAAATAAATTCACTCCCGGGTTTGACAACACAGTGGCGCCTGCCCACTATGTTGTCAGGGTATACACGGCACATGTTGCAACACTAAATGACCGATATAAATCAATTGAGCAAATGGAATCGGGATATATCCAGAGCTATCGCCGCACTGGGTAGCAGCCAGTTTTTCCCCGCCCTGATTGCGTCCATCAATGGTCAGGTGCAAATCGACTACCCGCAGGTCTGGCTATACCATCATGATTTGCCCCCCAGGGTTTTGTATCACCAGATACCCAAGCATGCGATCCGCAGCCAGATCGACCAGTACCTCGACGGCCCCTACCGGGAGGATCCATTTTACCAAACTTCCATGCACCAGCCACGCGCCAAGATCTACCGGCTGTCGCGGGTGACAATGGGCAAGTTGCAGCAATCGGATTACTACCGCAAGTACTATTCCGGTACCGGCACGTCAGACGAAGCCATATACCTGGCCAAGCTACGTGCGGGTAATGTAATCAATCTGAGCATGATGCGCCTGCCCCAGCATGGACCATTCACTGATCAGGAATATGAATCCCTGTACCTGTTGGCAGAACCGGTATCAGAGCTGATCAAATCGCATAGTGAACACGATGATTTTGCCGTAACGCACCTGATCCAACCGGGCATAGACCACCAGATCGACCTGGCATTTCGCACTTTTGGGGCATCCCTGTTATCACCCCGGGAGAAGGACGTGCTGGAGCTGATGCTGCGCGGTTACGGCCCTGGTGTTTCAGCAGAGCGCCTGGGCATCGCGGTGGAGACGGTCAGGCGTCATCGCAAGAGCATTTATCGCAAGCTGGACGTGAGTTCCCAAACCGACCTGTTTTCCCTGTTTCTCAACGCCATGTCCTGTCTGGGTGAAGCCGGTGGTGAAGACCCGCTTAGCATCTATATGGCACCACGCTAGACAGTGCCTACCCCAAGTTGGGCATTGAGTATCAAGCCGCAACTATGGATAGTTCACGATTGCCAGTAAACGTACGGTGGATGCATGTCGCTTGAAGCCGATTGGTTCCTGCGGGCTCACCCGGAAATAACCACAATCGAAGCCCTGCTGCCTGACTGTAACGGCGTAATGCGGGGTAAATGGTTGCCCCGCCACAAGCTGGGTAAAATCTTCGACGGCGAACTAAAACTCCCCAAAACAGCCCTCAGCCTGGATATCTGGGGCCGTGATGTGGAAGAACTGGTATTCGCCTCCGGAGATGCCGACGGTATCTGCCGGCCGGTGGAGGGATCACTGCTACCCACCCCCTGGACCCCTGGCGGCCAACATGGTCAGGTAATGCTTTCCATGTTTGATACGGACGGCACACCCTATCTCGGCGACCCGCGCCACGTCCTCAAACAGGTATTGACCCGTTACCAGGAGTCGGGCTGGCGACCGGTGGTCGCCGCCGAGCTCGAATTCAGCCT